>ENA-UOWO01005379-UOWO01005379.1-activated-sludge-metagenome-genome-assembly--contig:-NODE-5379-length-13615-cov-5.483038_pt1 | contig 13615 bp, 10 predicted proteins | sample MGYA00238148_ERZ761564 | MGnify/ENA primary metagenome ERZ761564 (study PRJEB28885, sample SAMN05720194) | activated sludge metagenome | isolation source: Anaerobic digester | place: USA...
TACACAAGTTATTCAAATACACATATTCGCGATCATTATCGAGACATTGCCAAAAACCGTGATGTTTGAACAAATTAATTTCACCATCACCCACCAACTTCTTAAAAACTTCATTCTCTAAATTACACTCATTAAATGAGTTTAGATACTTAAATATTTCTTTATTAAAAACCATAAAACCCCCATTAACCCAACCACCGGCACTTTTTAGATGTGAAACTTCTTTAAAGTCAACTACTTTTTCTTCGTCAAGAATAAATTCCCCATAACGATAAGGGGGCATTACACCTGTTATTGTTGCGATTTTACCAGATTTAATATGACTGTCGACAAGCGCTCCGATATCGATATCCGACAAACAATCTGAATATGCAACAATAAAGTTATCTCCTAAATAATCACGGCACCTACTAACCCTTGCACCCGTACCGGCATTCTCACCAGTTTCAACACATGTTACCCGCCAATCAGATTCTAGATTATTAGTCAGATTTTTTATATGATTATCCGATAGAGAAATTTCAATATCATTGATATTATTATTAAAATTCAAGAAATATTCTCTTATCATTTCTCCATTTTTACCTAACGCTAAAACAAAATCATTATAACCAAACTTTGAAAAAATCTTCATGATATTCCAAATCATTGGCCGTCGACCAATCTTAACCATCGCTTTTGGAATAAAATCATTACTGTTTTCCAAACGAATCCCTTTACCTCCTGATAATATAATGACTTTCATAAAATATATATTGGTTCACCTTGATTAATGAAATATTTTACAATACCATTCGTATGTCTCTTTGATACCATTTTCAAATGAATATGCCTGTGTCCACCCCAATTTCTCCTTTGCCTTTTTAAAATTTAAGCTTTGTGCCGGAATTTCATTTTTTTGGCTGTTTAATATATTGTACTTGCACCCTATTCCTACAATCGACGATATTTTTTCAATCAACTCCATAACTGAAAAATTATATCCCGTACTAAAGTTAAAGGCCTCGCCTTTTGTCAAATCAATTTTTTCTGCCAACATGACATAACCACCAACCACTTCTTTTACAAACACATAATCACGCACGAACTTACCATCACTTCGGATCTCTATAACCTCGTCATTAATAATCGCCTTTATAATACCCGGAATTATTCGATTGAAATTTAGATCTCCTGGACCGTAAATGTTGCCAAAACGACTGACTGTTACTGGCACTTCATATGTTTTTGCGTAAGTGCGAGCTATTAAATCAGTGCAGGATTTTGAAACATCATATGGATGGTCACCAGCCATAGGTCGTTCCTCGGTAGCATCTACACTGTTCTTTCCATACGCTTTATCACTCGAAGCCACAATTACACCCCTGACCCTTCGAAAAAGCCTTGCACTTTCCAATATATTTATTGTACCAGTAATATTATCTGCAAACGTTCCACGCGGATTCCAATAAGCGGTATCTACAATCGGCTGTGCCCCGACATGAAAAATGTAATCAATTTCGTATTTTGTGACGACATCAAAAACTCTTTCAAAATCTTTGAGATCGCAATTAGCGACAGTCACCCTTTCTTGCAGTTTTTTTTGCGCAAAGTATGATCGCGGATTAAAAGAACGACCAGTACAAATGACATTAGCGTTTAAGTCGAGCAACTTCTCCACGAGATGCGAACCCACCAAACCGAATCCACCTGTTACTAATATATTTTTACCACTTAGTATTGACATATAAGTTATTTAATCAACAAGCAAATGTATGTTCTGTCTTCTTAAATTTTTTCAGTCATTCTTTTTCCATGCAAAAAAATCCCTAGTCCCAAATTTTCCAAAAAGGATCCTTCTCCCAATGTTCATTCATTTCCTCCACTTCTTTATAAGTATCCATACATTTCCACTTACCAGGATGCAAATATACGGAAAGTTGTCCCGCGGAAGAAAGTTTTGGGAAAATACTTTCGATCATACTATTCGGTTCAATCATATCAAGAATTTCTCGCTTAAATACCATAAAGCCACCATTAATACGATCTTTAGCCCCCTCAGATTCGTCTTCGGTGGTCACTTTGTGCTGCTTGAATTCTAATACTTTTCTTGACTTTGCATCAATATCTAGGAAGCCAAAACGTGTCGATGGCTTGACCCCGACAATCGTGGCTATCGTGCCTTGTGTTTTATGGAATTCTACCAAATCTTTAATATTAATATCCGACACACCATCACCATATGTCACCATGAAATTTTCATCATCACCCAGGTACTTTTTTAACAATCTAATTCTTTCACCGGTCAAACTTTTGGCACCTGTTTCCGCAAAAGTGATACAAAAATCATCACATTCATTATTGAGAAAATCTAAAGCACCGTTTTTTGTACACAACCTAAAATCATTCAAAAGAGTTTTCCAGTGCAAAAAATAGTCTTTAATCATGCTGCCCTTGTATCCGAGAGCCAAAATGAAATCATTATAGCCATAATGCGCATAAATTTTCATTATATGCCACAAAATTGGTCGTCCGCCGACTTCGACCAACGGTTTTGGTTTGAATTCTGTTTCCTCCTTCATACGCGTACCTGTTCCCCCGCAAAGTATTATTGTTTTCATATCTCGTCTTGTTTATAAAATAGCGATCTAAATTTATTTTTAAAAGGTAAATAAAACATTCCCACATCATCCTTTTGCAACAAACCCAAACCCCAGAATAGCAAAACCGTCAATACCATCAACGATGAGCCTACATATATATTGTTCATAAGTCCGAGCATCTTCATCAACACCATAAATGCTACCAAAAAAATAACCACAAAAAACATCCGAGACAACATCTTCCAATCTTTATCCCAGTCAACAAAGTGTTGCAGTAAAATAAGATTAAATATCTCAGCAATGACTGTTGCCCATGCCGCGCCATACAAGGAATACTGCGGAATAAACAACCAATTCAATAATACATTCAATGCACAACTCACAACAATAATTCCAAGACTGATCTTCTCTTTTTTTTGTATAATTAGCAAATTACTGAATAGCCAGCCCAGCGACGATGAAGTAAGTACTAGGACAATAATACGCATAGCCAAAACACTCGGAACGAATGAATCCGGAAAAAACCAACTTATTACATAATGTGCAAAAAAAATGAAAAAAATACTTAATAGAAGACTCGATGTAAAAAGTATTCTAAGAGCAGAATTCAAAAAATTTCTATATTTCTCCCTATTTTCTAAATTTACAATTCTTGACATCACAGGAAAAATCGCAGGTAAAAATAAAACCCCAGGAAAAATGTTAGCCATTTCGTATGCTTTATACGCAGCACTATACCAACCAACTGTTTCAAAATTTTTCATGAACTTCAACATCACCATATCAATTCTACCGTAAACCGTTAAAAAAATTGAAAATAGTGCAAAAGGTATCCCTTTTTTTATCAAATCAAAAGCATAAGTCCAAACAAATACAAAACTTGGCCTGAAAGGAAAACGCCCGGTAAAATAATATAATAGAGCCACAAATTGTGATATCACCATCGCCAAAAAGACAGATTCAACATTTGGAAAAATATACAAACTGATTCCGCCAACTGAAATAACTATTATTTTTTCTATAATTGATCTAATCGCACCAAGTCTAAAGTTATTTGTTGAGTTCAAATATGTTTCAATTTGAGAAACCACAATCGACATAACTAAAAAGATGTAGTACAAAACTAAAGCAAAAAATATTTCCTGATTTATGAACCAATTTACAATACAAAAGGGAATGAAAATAATTACCGACATGATCAACTTCAGCGTCAAAACCAAATTGAAATCATACCTGATTTTATCCAAATCTATTAGTCCAGCTGACCATTCTCTATATAAATAACCACTAATCCCAAAATCAGACAACACAAACCAAAATGGAACAAACGAAGAAATAAAATTATATTGACCCATGCCTTTTTCCAACAAAAAATATGACATGAAAACAAAAAACCCAAGACCGAACACTCTCGTGATCATTTGTGAGAAAGCCCCCCAAGCAAAGTTTTTTCCAGCCTGTTCTTTGTGGTCCACATTATTTTTTATAAGAAAATCTTTTGAAAACCCTCTTTATATTAATACCAACAATCCCCAATATCAACAATAATCCGCGACAAGCGAAGATAATGAATAGTAGTGTCTTAAACGCTGACCAATAATCCCCACTTTTTAACTTCGCCTTAAAGACAGCCCAATAACCATATGGCAATCGTTTAAAATTATCCTTTAAATACGCCCTACGCGATTCTTCGTTCGGTTGGTATTCGGCAATTTTTTCTGTCAACATATCCCAGTCGGCTCTAATTTCTTTCAAACTGCGATTGACCAATGAATTTAATCCCGTTGAGGACTGGTTGATAAAATAAATAACTGTGGGAGAATTTATATACCCCACATCGAAGCGGCTCGCAATTCTTGCCCACATTTCCGCATCAGATGACAAAGACTTATCAATGAAATAACCTTGTTTTTTATATGCATCCATTTTCACAATAACTGCCGAACAGGCACCATACGGACATTTCAACGCATCGGCACCTGCCGACCAAAAATTTTTATTTTTGCTTGGAATATACTCTTCAAAGTCTGAACGGCCTTCGACACGCGAGTAAGAATCTGCATGTACGAGCCCCAGACTTGGGTATTGATTAATCAGTTCTACATACTTATCTATCGCACCCGGAAGCATCTCGTCATCTGCATGAAAAATCATTAACCAATCAGTTTTGCACAAGTCAATACACTTGTTCCAATTGCCAGACATTCCGAGATTTGTTTCGTTTTTAACACACTTAATTTTAGGCTCATATCTTTTCGCCACCTCAAATGTATTATCTGTCGAACAATTATCAACCAATATAATTTCCGCAATCTTATCATTTTCCGCCAAAATACTTTGAATACATTTATCAATATATCGTTCTTTATTGTAAGATGGTATCGCGACCGTAATTGTTGGTTTGTTTGACAACATAAACTAAAGAATACTCTGCTTAATTTCCTGCAAATTATCTTCTATACTACCAAAGGCGAAATCAAATTTTTCCTTTACCAAGAAATTACAGGTAGAATCATTTAGTGGTCTTTTAGCAATTTGTCCAAGTGATTTTGTCTCAACTGGTCTAATAAAATCTGTATCCCAACCCATAATATCACAAATTTTGGTGGCAAAATCATATCTACTCATTGCTTGATCACCAGTCGCAACAAAAGTTCCATTCTCATTACTATTTAATATTTTTTTAATCAAACGACACAAATCCATGACATATGTAGGGTTGCTAATTTGATCGACCGGAATTTCCATCTTTTCTCCCGTGGCATGCTTCCGATATAACTGCATAAAAAAATTCATCCCTCGATTATCATCCCAACCGTAAATGACAGTAGGACGCAGAATTACATATTTATTTAATGTCGCAACCATTCTTTCGCCTTGCAATTTGGTTTTACCATAATATTGTATAGGATTTTCCACATCCTTTTCACTAAAACCCCCTTTACCCCCATCGAATACATAATCCGTCGAAACAAAAATTAATTTTTTATCATTTTTCTTTGACCAATCAACCATTGTATTAACTGGTAGTATATTATGACTATCCGCCAATGCATGGTCACTTTCACACTTTTCCACATTTGAAAGAGCAGCCAAATGAACAATAACATCTGGATTAAATTGATCAAGTTGTTCCACAAGCAAACTACAATCACTGAGGTCAAGCTGTTTATCAACAGTATCACTGTCAATCTTATCGACACCTACAAGCAAATAATTATCTTGTAGTCGTCTATACAAATTTTTACCCACAAAGCCACCAGACCCGGTAATAAATATTTTTCTATTCATATTTTATATCCCAATTATAAGGAATATCTTTTGTGAATGGATCAATTCTTACAATTTCATTCGCCGAATGAGCTACAGTAGCACAGTTAGCAACTATTGATTCCTCAATCCCGATACCTTTAAATCCATTTACCACACCTGGTGGGACCCGCACTAAACAATAATTTTTTTCACCAACAAAGATTTGCTGCAACTCGCCTTTGGTTGGAGAACCTTCTCTACCATCGAACAAGACTAATTTAATATCACCCTTTATGACTGCATAATTAAGCGTCATCTCTTTATGTACATGCCACCCCTTAATCACACCCGGATACACTATGGAAAAGTATATTTCACCAAATTTCTCAAATTCTGCATCTGTATTTTTTAACATATGCATCACACAGCCGCGTTCATCGGAAAATTTTTTAAGTGGTTTTATTAGTACTCCATCTATCATATAATTATTTTTACCAATCTTTAGTCTTTTCAATTGTTTTCATTTTTACTTTTTGATACAAATCGGTGACTTTTTCATCAATGTCGGGCGAGAGCATTTTAAGTAAATCATGCCCCAAAATTCGATATTGTTTCCCAATTTTATTGGCTCTTATTAAACCATTTTTAATCAATCTTTTCATCGTACTATTACTAATCTTCAACAGTTGCTGAGCTTCTAGTGTCGTATATACCTCATTCGGCTTAATTTCCATAAATAATTAATATATTGTGTATATTTAGAGTATACAGCAGGTGTCATTAGGTGTCAACAGGTGTCAAATTTAGCCTATTTTACTCATTTTATACCATTCATATACATCACTTAGCCCCTCCCTGAGACTCCACCCGCCTTTCCACCCCATCCCCCTAATTTTACTCACATCCAACAATTTCTGCGGTGTTCCATCCGGTTTCGTTGTATCGTATTTGATTTCACCCGAAAATCCAACCACCTCACGCACTAATTCCGCCAATTCCGCAATCGACACATCCGTCCCCACTCCCAAATTCACAAAAATATCGCCCTTTTCATTCTGCTCTTTTGTCGGATCGAAATTATTAAGCAAAAAAATACAACCTCGAGCCATATCGTCGACGTACAAAAATTCGCGCCGTGCCCGACCTGTACCCCACACTTCCACACTCGCTTCACCTTTAATTTTCGCTTCGTGAAACTTCCGAATAAGAGCTGGTAATACGTGAGAATTCTTCAAATCGAAATTATCATTTGGTCCATACAAATTTGTCGGCATGACCGCAATAAAATTCGTTCCATACTGCCGATTGTAACTCTGGCACATTTTGATACCAGCAATTTTCGCGAGTGCATATGGCTCATTGGTCGGTTCGAGTGGCCCAGTCAACAAGTATTCCTCCTTAATCGGCTGCGGGCATTCGCGCGGATAAATACAGGAAGATCCGAGAAACAATAATTTTTTCACACCCGATAAATAGGCCGAGTGAATAATATTATTTTGAATCATCAAGTTCTCATAAATAAACTGTGCCGGATAAATATTGTTTGCAAGAATTCCACCTACTTTCGCGGCAGCGAGAATTACATAATCCGGTTTCTCGGACATGAAAAATTCACGCGTTTTCGTCTGGTCAGTCAAATCTAATTCGGAGAAATCTCGGACCAATAAATTTTCATAACCCTGTACCCGTAAATTTCTAACTAATGCGGATCCAACAAGACCATTGTGACCTGCAACGTAAATTTTACTATTTTTTTCCATCATACATTTTCCGCTGAACACATAATCTTCACGAGCTCTTTGAATTTCACTTTCGGTTCCCAACCTAATTTTTCTTTTGCCCGACCCGGATCTCCGATCAATAAATCCACCTCTGCCGGACGAAAATATCGTGCGTCAATTTCAATGATAACATTTCCAGTCTTCGCATCAATTCCCTTCTCCGCCATGCCAGACCCTTCCCATTTCAAATCGATCCCAAAATGCCGTGCAGCCTCTTCGGCAAATTCGCGCACAGTATGCGTCTCACCCGTCGCGACGACGTAATCACCGGGCTCGTCCTGTTGTAGCATGAGCCACATGACCTCTACATAGTCACGAGCGAAGCCCCAGTCGCGTTTCGCGTCTAGATTACCCAAATAGATCTTCTCTGCCTTACCGGCCCGAATTTGGGCAAATCCGTGGGTAATTTTCTTCGTCACAAATGTCCCACCCCGACGTGGTGATTCATGGTTGAATAAAATACCATTACAAGCAAACAAACTATACGACTCACGATAGTTGACCGTGATCCAATGTGAGAATACCTTGGCGCAAGCATAGGGAGAGCGCGGATAAAAAGGTGTGCTCTCTCGCTGTGGAACTTCTTGTACTTTACCGAACATTTCGGAAGATCCCGCTTGATAGAATTTCGCATTCGGTGTGATATCACGCACCGCTTCGAGTAGGCGGAGTGTCCCGAGACCATCGGCATTCGCAGTGAATACAGGCATATCGAAACTCACCCGTACATGACTCTGCGCTCCGAGGTTGTATATCTCATCTGGCATCACCTCACGCAATATGCGTGCCAAATTCGACCCGTCGGTCATGTCCCCATAATGCAAAAAAAGTCTCGCATCAGGATCATGCGGATCGTGATACAGGTGTTCAATCCGAGCAGTATTGAAGCTACTCGAACGTCGAATAATTCCGTGCACTTCATACCCCTTTTCAATCAACAATTCCGCGAGATATGATCCATCCTGTCCCGTAATACCAGTTATCAAAGCTTTTTTCATATTATTTTTTCTTAACAGTTTTACCGACCGGTGTCGATGTCGTATCGAGAATCATTTGCATGAAGCTCTTTTGGTATTCATCAAAAAAAACAGGGGTCGATATTGTTTGTGCCTCGCGCACTGCCGCTTTTGCCTCATCGACCCTTCCAATCGCCCGCAGCACATCAGCATACCGCACCCACCCTTCCATTATCTTTGGCTCATCATCAATAGTTTTCTTTAAAATGCGCAAGGCTTCATCGGGCTGATTCAATTTTAATTTCATTTCGGCCGACATATACAAAAGTTGTTGACGTTTTGGAGAAAACACAAGCGCTTCCGTTATTGTTTCATCCGCTTTTTTAATTAAATTCGCATCACCAAAAATTTGTGCACCCATTCCTTCCAAATTTGATTGCTGAATATTAACACGCACATCCGCCGGGTGCAATTCTCGATTCTTTTTCATGTTTTCATAGGAGTTGTTCCAAATTTTCTGCACGTCTTCACGTAAACCTTTTTGCCAATACTTAGGAATTTGCTCAGTCATAGTACGTGCAAAATCATTGCGAATGTCATCGATATGTGGCGAGCCATAATCCTCAGCCTCCTTGAATTTGTCGACAGCTTGCGGTGACAGTGCATATGCCAACTGAATCGCTTCGAGTGTCGCCTTGTTCGCCTTACTCGGAATTATGTCAGTGGAGTAGATAAAAATACCTGCAACACACGCCACGATAATAATACCTGGATAGCTAATTATTCGAACATCCTTTTTTTTGTCACCCTTCACCGATGGCGTGAACGCATATGAATTTGTCATCGCGAGGAAAAAGAAAAAGTAAAGGTATGATGTCGGATTTTCAAACACAAATATATTGTGCACCAGGTGCGCCGTCAAAAAACCAGTAAATAATATCGTCGCCACAAGTGGCACCCTACCCGCACGATATGCTGACCACAGAGATGTGATCGCCACACCAAATAATCCGAGATAAATAATCAGACCAAAAGCCCCCTGCACCGCGAGTGTGTTCATGATCACATTGTGTGCATTGTCGAACCATGTCTCACCCCAACCAGACATCAGCATTTGCGGGCGATAATATTTATTGAAAGCAAAATAAAAATTATTTGGACCCCAACCGAAGATTGGTTTCTCGAGAAACGCGTCATAAGCGGTGCCCCAGGCACGAAGACGGGGCATATTCGTCAATTGCGTGTTCACGAGACGCCCTAATGCCGGAATATTACTGACAAATGTGGTTGATCGATAGGCGTAAGCCAAACTCAGTAAACCAATACCTGCCACCATCAGACCAGCCAATACGAGACGTGCCTTTTTGTGACCACGAAGCAGTAATAGCAATATAATCACCATCACTCCAATACTAAACAATAGACCAATCAAAGTACCTCGTGTACCACCCCAAAAAATTCCAAAAAACCCAAACAATCCTGTCACGACAGAAAACCATTTCCAAAATTGTGTTTTTTCGCGAAACCAATTGATTGCACTCAAAAACATCAGAAACAAACCATAACCACTGAAATATATTGCATTACCCAATGTCGCCGACACACGATCACTGCCATTGTTTAGGAGCGCCTGCGGATTCACATACCTCTGCCAGAACCCCACGAACATACACATAAATCCCGCCACGAGAAAAAATCGTCGGAAAAAAACCCAATAATCTTCGTGATCAAATACCGAAGTAAGGATGAAGTAATAAACACCAAAATGCATCATCGTGAACAACCCAAGCATACGCTCATGATTGTCCCAAAAACTGTGATACACATCCACACCGACAAAAGTCGAAATACCGAATGCAAACAAAAACAAAGCAACAGCAATATTGAGTGGAGTAAATTTCGGACGATACCGCGCGAAATCAATCACGAGCAAAAGGCTGTATGTCGCGAGCATCACCACCATGAGTGAACGCATCAAAAGAATTTTTGGCACAATGAATGGGAAAATATAACTTGATGATACCACCACAAGTGGAACAAAAAAGGTCGCTGCACCAAACCACTTAATCACCCAAATCATTTTTTTTTGCATATTTTGTATAATTTAACACTAAAAAGCCCACTATCGAGCCCCTCAAATTATACCCCTAATAATCCAATCTGTAAAGATACCAAAACCCACCCCCCGAAGGGGTGGGTTGTTGGCAATCTAAGTAGTCGAAACTACGAGAGATTAACTACGAGCTGTGACCATTTCGACGGCTGGTTTTCCATCAACATACAAACCTGTGGTTGTATTATCGATAGAACCATTAGCGTCACCATCATAACCCAATGCAGAATCAGTTACACTGTAGAGTACATTACTCAATGAGCTCACTGACAACTGGAATGTATTATAATTTTCAGCAGCAGCATCAGTCTTCACTGTCAAGTAAACAGATGAACCACCAGGAATTGAAATTCCTGTACTGAATGCGCCGAATGCAGTCTCGTCCGTGTTATTAGTATCGTTTGAAGTAGTAGATGCTGTACCACCTGATGTGTTATTCTCATTTGCTGATGAGTACATCAGTTTGTAATTCATCGTATTTGTCGATGAGCCGTTATCAGTCATGTTAGCCTGTGTGAGGGTAATAGCAGCTGTACCAAGGTTTGTCACCTTGAACACACCGATATTTGCACCAGCACTTAGACCAACAGTCTGAGCTGTCAACGGAGACACTGCTTCAATCTTTACAGTTTGTGGAACGATATGTGTATATATTGTTGAAGCTGGACCACTACTACTAACAGAAGCTGAACCGGCGTTTGTAGCACCGACAGCAACGAAATCAGTTGTAGTGTTTGCAACCTTGAACAAGAAATTATTGCCCAATTTTGCCTGACCGGCAGCGCCGATATCAGCTTTCACAACGAACACAACTGGAGTGCCTGGATTGATTGTGAATGGCAACAAGTTATCTGTTGAATTCCAAGTTGCTGTACAATTTCCATTTGACACACATGTCATTTCGTTCATGGTGAGAACTGGAGTGGTATCACCTTCGCGATAGACGCGGAGATTCTTCACATCGTTCACCAAAACCTTGCCATTTGCTGTACCTGTCGCAGTGAGTGTCAAAGTGCGAAGCTTGATAGCCTCATTTTGAGCAGTCACCTTGAAAGCGAAGTACACACCATCTGTACTGCCAATGTTAACAACTTGTGTTACACTTGGAGTTTTACCAGTACCAGATTCAAGAGCGAGGACAACTGTTGGACCAGCAGCGATAGCCATAGCTTGACCACTACCTGTTGGAGTCAAAGAAGCAGTTGTGCCTGTATCTTTACCTGTAGCACTTACAGAGTGCAAGCGGAATGTGTGAGTATGTGAACCAGACATCACATCACCTTTGAGAGTGATTGTGGCTTTTGTACCCTTCTTCAAAACGATCGCGTTGTTCAACGAGAAAGTTGTAGAAGCAGCACCTGTCACAGTACTATTACTTGTCGTGAGCTGTGAACCATCCATGTAAACGCGGAGGTTAGTCACCTCAGTCGCATTTGCACCAGCGGCATCAGACACAATGAAAGAAGCAATACGCACATCCTCACCAGAATTACTTGCATCAAATTCAAATTGAGCAAATGTGAATTCAGTTGTACCCACAACGAGACTCTGAGCTACTGGAGTAGAGAGAGTTTTCGCCGAGAGACTGACAGCGTTAACACTGATCTGATTGCCATCAGCAGGACCAACATTTGGATTTGCCAATGTATTACTGATGAGTTTCTTGACTTCAGTTACATTCATGTCATTTACCTTATAGTAAACGCCACTTGTAGCTGTAGAAGGCACATTAGCTTCGACAGTGATGTATGAGTTCACACCAGCTTTGATAAGCGGATATGATGTCAAAGTGACACTACCAGCAGTACCAGCGACAACGAATGTTGAAGCGGCACCACTCCACACATTGGCTCCGTCAACTTTGACATAGACATTACCAGTGAGAGCAGAATCATCTTGTTCGATACCGAAGCTCAATTTGCGAACTTCCATATCTTCGCCAACAGCTTTCACGTAATACTTAGCAAGTACGACATTTGAAGCACCAGGAGCGACAGCCACAGATGGAGAGTCAGATGACTTATTGAAAGTCAAACTACCAGAACCAATCGTGACCTTGTTGTAACTACCAGCGCCATCGCCGACTGGGAAAGATGAGTCAACAGAACCATTTGTCGCGAGTACATAAGCGCCTGTGTCTGCACCTTTGACAGCCAAATCATAGTCATTGTAGACCACGAAGTGAATTGTCTTGGTTGTACCACCGACGATTTTTGCTCGAACAGTCAAGTCCTTGAATTGACCCTTCAAGATGCGATATGGAGCAGCTGACATGTCAAAAGTGACATATTGAGCTGATGGTTGTGCAGTCGCGAGGACTGTTCCATCGACTGCTACCAATTGGACATCTTTGTAGTCTGCATCTGCAGCATTGCCATAATTGAAGAGGCGAAGACTGTAGACGAGGATATCTTCTTGACTAGCATTTTCTGAAATACGGAATTTTGTGATTTCCTGTGAATTTTCAGAATCAGCGTTCAATTCAGTACCACTCGTACCACTTATTGCGCCTACATCCAAAGTTGTTGAAGCCACAGAATTGCCACCATCAACTACAGAGAACTCATTGCCTGTGACTGGAAGACCAGCGACAGTTGCAGTAGTATCAAGAGACTTCACAGTCAATTTGATAGTACCTGAGTTAGCAGCGGACGCAAGATTTACACGAGCTGTCAAAGTGACAGAACCATTTGCCGGAACTACCACTGGGCTACTACCGAAAAGGATAGTAACTTCAGCATCACTGTTGAATGTGGAAGCGACATTGCCATGGCGAACATCATTGCCATCGATGATATCGATGCCTGTGACATTTGTGTTAGCAGTGAAGCCACCTTTTTTCAAAGTGACACCCTTGACTGTGGCGCCATCTTTACCAGCACTCAAAGTGAATTTGAGGAGCGGGTTGAAAGAAGTACCATCAGCCAAATT
>ENA-UOWO01005380-UOWO01005380.1-activated-sludge-metagenome-genome-assembly--contig:-NODE-5380-length-13613-cov-6.273270_pt1 | contig 13613 bp, 10 predicted proteins | sample MGYA00238148_ERZ761564 | MGnify/ENA primary metagenome ERZ761564 (study PRJEB28885, sample SAMN05720194) | activated sludge metagenome | isolation source: Anaerobic digester | place: USA...
TATCTAAAGAGTTTCTATGTTCAAAGGATTGACACACTTGATATAGCAGTGGCAAATTCTAATCCTGAAATACAAAATCCAACAGCTTATGACCAGATAAATATGATGCAGAAATTCTTATATAAACCATCTGAAAAGTGGGAATTAAACTACAATTTTCAATATTCAACAGGTTCGAATAATGCAAGATATGACAGATTGATTAGAACAAAGAATGGATTGCCTCGAAGTGCTGAATGGTATTATGGACCTCAAGAGTGGATGATGAATAATTTTAGTGTTGAAAATTCGGGGCACACTTCGTTATACGATAATATGGTAATTCGTATCGCTCATCAGCATTTTGAAGAAAGTCGTCACGATAGAGATTTTAATAAGGATATTAGATATAATCGTTTCGAAGAAGTTGATGCGATATCGGCAAATTTTGATTTCACCAAGGCTTTGACAGAAAATGACAGATTAAACTATGGAGTCGAAGCAGTTTATGATATTGTAGAATCCACTGGTATTGATGAAAATGTAATTACCGGTGAAGAAATCGTAGGACCATCTCGATACCCTCAGTCTGATTGGGCTTCTTATGCTGCTTATATGACCTATGATCATAAATTCAGCAGTAAATTTGATATGTCCGGAGGTTTGCGTTATAATCATTATATTTTAAATGCGGCTTTTGACACAACATTTTATCCGTTCCCATTTACAAAGGCAAAGTTGAATAAGGGTGCAATTACCGGAAGCATAGGATTTGTTTATAATCCTGCCGAGAAATTTTCGTTGGGATTTAATGCATCTACAGGATTTCGTTCACCAAATGTAGATGATTTGGGAAAAGTATTTGATTCTGAACCGGGTTCTGTAATTGTTCCTAATCCAGATATTGAGGCAGAGTATGCTTATAATGGGGAGTTAAGTCTTGCAAAAATATTTGGAAAGTTCCTAAAATTTGAAGTTATAGGATTTTATACTTATTTGGATAATGCTTTAGTGAGGCGAGACTATAGCCTGAATGGACTTGACAGCCTTATGTATGACGGTGAAATAAGCAAGGTTATGGCTGTTCAGAATGCTGCTTATGCACAGGTTTACGGTTTTCAGGCAGGTGCGGAAATAAAATTGCCTGCAGGGTTTGGAATTTCATCTCGTTTTAATTGGCAAAAAGGAATTGAAGAACTGGAGGATGGAAGCACAAGTCCACTGCGTCATGCTGCTCCTTGGTATGGAAAAACTGCCTTGAATTATTCTGCTCAAAAACTAAAAATTAGTTTTTATACAGTTTATAGTGGTGAAGTAAGCTTTGAAAATATGCCCGAAGAGGAGAGAGATAAATCGTATATGTATGCTGAAGATTCTGATGGAAATCCATATTCTCCTTCATGGTTGACTTTTAACTTTAAGGCTCAGTACCAGTTAAATGATAATTTTTCTTTTAATGCAGGTATTGAAAATATAACAGATTTGCGTTATCGTCCATACAGTTGCGGAATAGTTGCTCCGGGTAGAAATTTTGTTGCAGGAATTAGAGCTGTGTTTTAGAAAAAAATACTGTACCTCAAATTAAAAAGCGACCGAAGATTTTTAGGTCGCTTTTATTTTTAATCACTGTTGCCCGGAATAAATTCTACAGAAAAGTCTAAATGCATTGTCCACAAACAGAAATGGAGAAATGTAAATAAATGGGGCTTGTTAAAAATAAGCATTTTTTAAAGCCACAGATTCACAGATTTTACTAATGCTTTTAATTAATTGCCACCGCTAAAGATTAAATCAGATTATCCACAGAAAGATTTTTATCGAAGATAAAAATTGCTTTTTCTGAGTTAATTGCCTTTGGTAATCAAGTAAGGGGAATAAAACTATATATATAGTTGTTTCAAAATGATTTCTGAGCTTCTAGGGAATGATTTACACTATGTGAATAGTCAAACAAATATATTTTAGGAGTTTAATCTGTGAATCTGTGGCTTAAATAATTTTTATCGGACAATAGTGATTTTTAATTCTCAAAATATTTTATTTTCCCCGCAAATGCAAATTTTATTTAAAATGAATCACCAATTATACCGCAGCATCATAATCTATTCCTTGTTTCTTTAGTAGTTTATTTACATAAAATGCAAAGAAAGCCAAATATGCAAAAGCAGCAACTGGCAACCAGTATGAGTTATGAATTCCAAATCCTACAACATCAGAACCAGATTGTAAAAAATCGGCAAATTTACCTTGTATTGGAGGCAGTACAGCACCACCCAAAATCATCATAACCAAAAATGCTGAACCCTGAGTAGTATATTTCCCAAGACCAGCCAATGATAAGTTAAAAATAGCTGGCCACATAATAGAACAGAAAAGACCTCCACTCATAAATGCATACACCGCGATTTGACCAGTCGTAAAAATACCAACAAGCATCATTATCATTCCAAGAATTCCGAAAACCATCAGACTTTTTGCAGGTTTGTTTTTGGTGTAGAAAAATGCAGCTATCTGAACAAAAACAAGCAAAACGTAAAAAATAAGAGGTTTAATATTATATTGCGAAACTGCATTTACAACAAGAACGACTCCAAAAGCAACCAGCGGAACAACAAACATCAGCACTTTTCGGATTCCCGGTTTAAGATTAAACGCTGCCAATGAACCAGTCCAGCGTCCAATCATTAAACTGCCCCAGTACATCGAAATAAATGGAGCAACCTCGCTGGCTTTATATCCTCCAAACGCAGGTTTGTGAAGTAATTCACCAAAATTGCTTACAATGGCAACTTCAACACCAACATAGACAAAAATTGCCAGCATACCTAAAACCAATTGAGGATATTGCATTGCGCCCCAGCCTTTTGGATTATTTGATGCAATTGATTTAATTACAAGTAATGAAATTACCACAACTGCAAGAGCACCGAAAAGCCAGCCCATTCTGTATGTTTCAAGTGCAGTTATTGCTTCTTTGGTAAAGTTTGAAATATCTTTATTGTAACTTTGAAAAACCGGAGCAAACATAACTATCAGCAATACAGTAAGAATCAGTAATGCAAAAAATGCTTTCTGTGATTTCTCGGTGTTTTCTGTAGAAACTCCTGCAGGAACTTTTTTAGAAAAGAAAAATAAAGCTGCAGCAGAAATAAAAAGTAAACCGACTGCAGAATATAAAATCATTACTTTATCCAGTCCGAGAGCTGCAATTTTTTCATCTGTTATTGCTGCTGTAGAGCCGAATAAGGCAATTGCTACTACAATAGGTCCTATTGCTGTCCCAAAAGAATTTATTCCACCACAAAAATTTATACGTCCAGCTCCAGTTGCGGGATTTCCTAGCGAAATGGCAAACGGATTTGCAGCAGTTTGCTGTAACGAAAATCCTAGTGCGACAATGAACAAGCCTAAAAGCATTCCAGTAAAAGCACTTATACTGACAGCGTAAATCATTGCAGCAGCACCGATAGCCGAAAATAATAGTCCAAAAACAATTGACTTTTTATATCCCATTTTAGCAACAGGATCATTACCACTGAAAGCTCCAAATGCAAACAATCCCAATGCTCCCAGATAATAAGCTAAATAAAAAGCAAAATCAATCAACTGAGACTGAAACTGGTCTAGATGAAAATAATGTTTGCAAAACGGAATAAAAACTGAATTCCCTGCTGCGATAAAACCCCAAAAGAAAAAAACTGTAACTAAAATCGTTAGGGCGGGATAGTTTGTGCTTTGAGTTTTGCTTTTGTTTAACTCATTTGCCGAATTATTTTCAGACATATTATTTGTTTTTGCACAAAAGTAGAAATTAAATTTAAAGTTTGTAAAAGATTTTTCCCATATCACAAGGAAGCAGTCTTGCGATAGCGAAGAAATTAAATTTAAAATTATTTTCTTGTGATTGATAAATGAAAAACATTCTTAGCGGACGCTTTTGTCATAATATTTGCACCCCTCAATACCCATTGCTATGCAAATATTTACGCCAAAAGCTATGTTCAAATATTTATTATCCTATACGATTAAGATTAATTTACATATTTTTGCAAAAAAAAATTAACATGCTAAGAGTAAGATTTGCACCAAGTCCAACAGGTCCGCTACATATTGGCGGTGTCAGAACAGCCTTGTTCAATTATTTATTTGCTAAACACCATGGAGGCAAAATGATTCTTCGTATAGAAGATACAGACCAAACCAGATTTGTTGACGGAGCCGAAGATTACATTATTAATTCTCTTGAATGGTGCGGAATTAAATTTGATGAGGGAATTCAAGAAGGAGGTAATTATGGACCTTATCGTCAGAGTGATAGACGTGAAATTTATGAAAAATATGCACAGCAACTTATAGAAAACGACAGCGTTTATATGGCTTTTGATACTGCTGAAGAGCTTGATATTTTGCGAGCAAAAGCGGAATCGGAGGGCAAAACCTTTACCTATAATTATAATACACGTTTAGGTTTGAAAAATAGCATGGCTTTGTCAAAGGCAGAAGTTAATGCTTTAATCGAAAAAGGCAATCATTATGTGCTTAGATTTAAGATGCCAGAGAATCGTGTTGTGGAATTATATGATGAAATACGAGGAGAAATAAAATTCAACACTAACGAACTCGATGACAAAGTTCTAATGAAAACAGACGGTTTGCCAACATATCACATGGCAAATATTGTGGATGATCATTTAATGGAAATCACTCATGTTATTCGTGGCGAAGAATGGCTCCCATCTTTGCCTTTGCATGCTTTATTGTATGAAGCATTTGGGTGGAATGCACCAAAATTCGCACATCTCCCGCTAATACTAAAACCAAGTGGTAAAGGTAAATTGAGCAAACGAGATGGCGACCAGTTAGGATTTCCTGTTTTCCCAATAGAATGGCGTAATGGCGATGATGTTTTTCGCGGTTATAGAGAAGATGGATATTTTCCAGATGCTTTTATCAATATGCTTGCACTTTTGGGCTGGAATCCGGGTACTGAGCAAGAAATATTTAATATAGACGAATTGATTGCAGCATTTACCCTCGACAGAGTAGGTAAAAGTGGAAGCCGTTTCGATCCCGATAAAACAAAATGGTTCAATCATCAATATCTTATTAAAAAGCCGGATGAGGAAATTGCTGATTTATTTATGCCTTTTTTAAAAGATAAAGGCATTGAGGTTGTTAAAAGCCAGGTGACGAAAATTTGTGGAATGTTAAAAGACAGAATACATTTTGTCAGTGAGTTGTGGAACGAAGCAAATTTCTTTTTCGAAGCTCCTACCGAATATGACGACAAATTCCTAAAAAAAGCTTGCAAAGAAGACACTGCGGAATTAATGGGAAAACTTATTTCTACACTTGAGCCACTTGACGATTTTAGTTCAGCAAATGCCGAAGCAGCAGTAAAAGCATGGCTCGAAGGCGCAGAAATTGGCTTTGGTAGAGTAATGTCACCATTTCGTTTGGCTTTGGTTGGTGCGGGAAAAGGTCCTCATGTGTTTGATATTACCGAAGTAATTGGAAAAGAAGAAACTATCAAAAGGATTAAAACCCTTATTGACTTTATCGCCTGATGCTTTTTTTAAATAAGCTTAGATTTGCTTATTGTATAGTTTTACTTTTTTAGTGATTTCTTTTTTTACTGTTTTAAAATTTAAATCTTTTTCAAGGATCATTTCTGGCCAGTCTAAGTTATTTATATCATCAAAATAAATTAAACTTTTAAAAGCATGTAGAAGGTTTCTGCTACTGTATTTTAATTCGTAAAACTTTAAAATATCATTTATTGAATACTGTTTAAGAATGAAATAAATATCAATAAAGTCTTTGGAACGAGTTCCGTTGCCTGATATGGCATTTAACTTCATTGCTGCAATATCTTCAATTGATAATAATCTTAACCCACTCTCTTTAATAACGTTCCCAGCGAAAGGGTATTTGTGACTTAAAAAATCAACTTTAACCTCTTTTATGCTTCCTTTTACAGTGTTTTTAGATAAGTAATCAGTTTTAAAATTATATTTCTGTTCTAAAAACTCAAGCAATTCATTTGTATCAAAATCGTTTTGAGTGAATAAATCCAAATCAATAGATTTTCTATGACCAAAGTAAAATGACAACGCAGTACCACCAACCAGATTAAAATCTTGTAATAAATTCTCTGATTGCAGATTTTTTAATAATTCCAGTGTGTTTGCTGTGACTGTATTCGTGAATAACATTTAAAGTTTTTTTTAGGAATTTTTAAAAATATACTTAACCAATTTAAAGTTTTTTTATCCAGATAGCCGGCTAAAATAATTTCCTGCTTAATTACTTCGATACCGTAATAATTGATTACTTTTCTAATTTCATCAAAATCACCCATTGAAAACGATCGTTCAATTATGAGACGTTTCATTAAATAATCATCAGCATTTGATATATCAATATCCCAAAACAGATGTGAGGGTAATTGTTGCAATAATGTCTGATTTATCATTCTTAATCTTTTATTTCACAAATATAATGATTTTAGTGAAGCTTCGTCGGTTATTCTACTTAAATTTTAGCCTGATGATTTTTATTACTATAAAGAACGAAATATTTTAGGATATATAACCTTTTGTAATATTTTTGATTCTAGATTTAATTGTATGCCATTTTATAGGGTCAAGCATTTTAGGCATCGGTTCAGATTCTGCATCTTCAAAATATAGCACACTTTTAAATAATAAGAAATCTGCAGCTTCAGGATATTTCTCATGATAAAAAATTAAAAGTTGTTTAAAATCAAACAGTTCCAATAAAAAATACAAATCTACAAAGTCTTTTCTGGTTCCGCGATTTGTAATTGCAGATAATTTCATTGCTGCAATATCTTCCAAAGATGCCATGCAAACACCATCCTCTATTATAGCATTTTTTATCCAGGGATAACTATAATTGACAAAATCTACCTTTATTTTGTTAAGTCTAAATATTTTTATCAGCTTCGATATAGAAATGTTTTCGACAGAAATGCCTTTTTTAGCTATTGTAGCTTGAAATTGTTCAGGTACATCTATATCATAAGAAAACAAATCTAAATCAATTGAAAATCTATGTCCTAATTGCAATGCCAGCGCAGATCCGCCAACCAGACGAAAGTCTTTTAATTCTTTCATACTCTGAAGTTTTTTTAGGAGTTCCAGAGTGTCGGCGTTGACTGTCTTAGTTTGTAACATTGGAATTCACTTATTGGTGTATCAGTATAAAAAGCAACAAAATTCAAAGATTTTGGGAATAATGAACGTATTTGCAATGAGGCGTCTTTAATCTGTTTTTTCGAATAACAACGACACAACTCTTGCCAGTCTTGCCATGTCCCATAATCTAAAACTCTAGCTATAATATATGATAAATGCTCATTATAATCAAGACTTTGAATATCTGTATCCCAGAATAAATTCTCTGAAAACTTAGGTATTTCCTGATTCTTTAGCTTTTTCATTACAGTTCTAATCTATTACCAATTCTTTCTACAAAAATAGTCAAAACAAAAACGAATTCAAAATTCCAAATAGAATTATATTTAAATATTTTCTTTTAAGAATGTAATCACAATTACTAGAATCATTTCTGGTGAACCAGACTTATCATTGCATCGCCTTTAGGATATCATCTTGTAATCGGCAAGAGCTGAAGTAAGTGGGTTTGTGTAGTCACTACCGCTTACAGATTACGAAAGCAGTCCTCTATACTTAGCAGCATTCCTAACTTTAGGCACTTTAGAGCACTCTAGGCACTTCCCATTCCCCATTCACCCCCATATTTATCCCGTTCACCGAAATCAGATTTAGCCAAATTTTCGATTTGGATACTTTTGGCACCGTAAAAGTTTTTTGAAGTGTTAAACAATACTATTAATAAATTGTTAAACATGACAAATAAAACTTTAAAAACTAAAAAAATTTTCTAGTTTTGCAAAAATTTTAAAAAATGGACACTCGTTTACGAATACTTAAGGAATCAGGCATTTTGTTCTCAAAATATGGAATACGAAGTATTACAATGGATCATATTGCAAATGAGTTAGGTATTTCTAAACGGACTATATACGAAATATTTAAGGATAAGGAAGATCTGGTTTCACAGGCAATAGAGGAGGGATTAAAAGCCCATAAAGGCTTTTGTCAAAAAATTATTGATGAGTCTGATAATGTAATAGAAGCTATTTTTAAAATAGGTAAACTGAACACCGATATGTTTGGCAAAATGAATCCATTATTTTTTGAAGATCTTAAAAAGTTTCATTCTAAAATCTACAATAGAATACATAAAAAGGGCGAAATTAAAGATTATAAGCTGACCTATTCTTTACTAGAAAGAGGAGTTAAAGAAAATCTAATTTCCAAAGACATAAATATTGAAATAGTTAACATTTTTATACACAAAATGTTGGATATTGTTCATTCTGAGGAGTTAAAATCATTTAGTCCAAATGAAGTGTCAAAATCAGCATTGTTGCCATTTTTTATTGGAATTTCAACAGAGAAAGGAAGGGAATTGATAGAAAATTATTTAAAGACGTTTTAATATTTTAATGATGAGAAAAAAGATATTATTGATAAGTTTGACTTTTTTAACAATTAGTGGGTTTACTCAAGAGGGTAGTGTATTGAAACTTAGTTTACAGCAAGCTCAGGACTATGCAATTGAGCACAATAAAAGTTTGAAGAATGTTCGAACTGATGTTGAAATTGCAAAACAAAAATATTGGCAGACAATTGCACAGGGACTACCTCAGGCATCGGCTACCGTTGATTACACAAACTTTTTTAATTACGAAATTGAGTTTGGATTGGGTGGAGGTGGTGAAACCCCTAACATTGACTATACCCTCCTTGATGCTGGCGATTTACAGATTTTAAGCTTTTTGCAACAATCAATGGGTTCTGGTTCAACCACAATAACAATGAAGAACTCCTCAAGTGCAAAGTTGCAAGTGTCTCAGTTAATTTTTAGCGGACAGTATATTTCTGGCATACAGTTGACAAAAATTTCTCAGATGTTAGTAGATTTAAATGTGGTTAAGTCTGAAATCGATGTTCGCAATTCGGTTATTAGTACCTATTATTTAAGTCTGCTTACTGAAAAATCACTGGAGCTAATAGATGCAAATCTAGAAAATCTCAACCAAACTTTAGTCCAAACTAAAGCGATGCTTGTTGCAGGAATGATTGAAGAAACAGACGTTGACCAGTTAAACATGTCAATTACGATGCTTGAAAATTCAAGAAGATCATTGATGAGAAACGTTGAGCTAAACTACAACATCCTACGTTTTCAACTCGGTTTAGATTATGATACTGAAATTGAACTCACAGAAGATTTCGACGGAATTCTCGAAAATCTAGATATCAGCAGCGTACTCATTACCGAATTTAATCCTTCCGAAAACATAAACATTCAAATGATGGATAAACAAGAAGAAATGACAAAAAAACTTCTTGACATGGAAAAATGGAATTACGCACCTACATTAGTTGGTGTATATAGTCATAATCAGAAGATTATCACAACCGACTTTGACATGAATCCAAAGAATCTTGTTAGTTTAAATATGTCAATTCCTATTTTCTCCAGTGGTCTCAGACACGCAAAAGTTGAACAGAAAAAACTCGAATTATATCAAATACAAAACACTAAAGAAATTGTCAACGATCAACTCTTGATGCAAGAAAAGCAGTTGCGTTATAATCTTACTTCTGCAATGGAACAGTACGAAAGTCAGAAAGCAAACATTGAATTAGCACAAAGAATTTATAATAATACAGAATTAAAATTCAGACAAGGTGTGGCTTCAAGTTTTGATTTAATTCAAGCAAATAGCAATTTGCTTCAGGCTCAAAATGCTTATATTTCGTCAGCGATGGAACTCTTGCAGGCAAAACTTGCATTTGACAAGCTATTTAGTAAGATTTAATAATATAGAATTGTAATAATAATTTTAAAGATAAATTTAGATAAAATGAAAACAACAAATTTAGTATTGGTAGTTTTATTAATTGCAGCAGGAATATTGACGGTATCTTGTGGAAGCGAATCTAAAGCAAAAACCGATAAGAATGGAACAGAAACTAGTGAAGAAAAAGTAAAAAGCGTCAAAGTCATGAATCTTGAAGAACAGGAAGTGGCTAGAGCAATTGACTATTCGGCTAACCTTGTTGCGTTCGAAGAAGTTTATCTTGCGCCATCTACTCCTGGCCGAATTGTAAGGGTATATCCCGAAATAGGGACAAGAGTATCAAAAGGTCAAACTCTTATTCAAATGGACCCAACACAATTGAATAATGCCGTTTTACAACTTTCAAGTCTTGAAAAAGACATGCAGAGATTTGATACACTTATTCAATATGGTGGTGTTTCAAAACAACAATACGACCAAATTAAAACACAGTATGATGTAACCAAAGCCAATGTGGAGTTACTGCGAACAAATGTAACACTTGCAGCACCGTTCTCTGGAATTATAACAGCCAAATATTTTGAAAACGGTGAATTATATTCAGGAGCGCCTAATACTCAGGTGGGAAAAGCAGCAATTGTAGTTATTCAACAAATATCACCCATTAAGGCTATCATAAGTGTTTCAGAGAAATACTATCCAGTAGTTAAAACTGGCATGAAAGTTAGTGTTAAAACTGAAATATACCCTGATAAGGTTTTCGAAGGTAAAATTAGTCTTATTCATCCAACTATAAATACTGCTACCAAGACTTTTAATATAGAAATCGAAGTTGCCAATCGCGACGAATTGTTGCGTCCTGGGATGTTTGCAAGTGTAAATATGGAGTTTGCCAAAGAAAACGCTATGGTCGTTCCGGCAACTACAGTTCTTAAACAGAGAGGTACTGACAATAGTTATGTATTTGTTTATAATGAAGGCACCGCAAAGAAAGTAAATGTAAAAGTTGGTAAAAGATATGATGATAAAGTCGAAATCATTTCTGATGATTTAAAACTAAATGATCAGTTGATTATTGCCGGACACAATACATTGGTTGATGGTTCAAAAGTGGTAATTGCTGAATAATAATTTTTAAAACTACTAAAATGAGCATATATAAAAGTGCTGTTCAGAAACCTATTACCACAATGATGATTTTTGTGGCAATTTTGGTATTCGGTGTGTATTCCTTAAGTAAACTACCTGTTGATTTATATCCAGAAGTGGAATTGCCTGCGATTACGGTGATGACAGTTTATACCGGAGCAAATGCGAGTGATATCGAAACAAATGTTACAAAGCCTATCGAAAATGCTCTCAATTCTTTGGACAATCTAAAGGAAATAACTTCAACATCAAGAGATAATTTGTCGATTGTAACAATCGAGTTTGAGTGGGAATCGAATCTCGATGAGGCTGCTAATGATATCAGGAACTCATTGGAATTTGTAAAGAAAAATCTGCCTGACGGTGCAGAGACTCCGATTATCTATAAATTTAATTCGAGTTTGATGCCTATTCTTTTCTATTCAATACAAGCTAATGAAAGCTACGAGGGGATAGAAAAGATACTCGAAGAAAAAGTTGTTAACCCATTAAATCGAATAGATGGTATTGGCTCGGTTGGATTGTCTGGTATTCCCGAAAGGAAAATATACATTGACGTTGATCCAGTAAAGATGGAATCAATGAATATTTCGATAGAAATGATAGGAGGGTTGATCAAAGCCGAAAACATTAACATCCCTGCAGGAAATGTTAAAATGGGGATTATGGACTATCAATTAAAAATAGAAGGAGAGTTTGTTGAAAGCGAAGAGATATCGAATATAATAATTGGGAGCTACAATGGGCAAACAATAAGAGTAAGTGATATTGCAACAGTTACCGACTCAATTAAAGACATGTCAATCGATGAAAGAATTAATGGAGGTAAAGGCATAAGAATGTTTGTTCAAAAACAATCTGGTGCAAATACTGTCGAAGTCGCTAGGCTTGTTAGGCAAGAACTAGTTGAAATACAAAAAACCCTTCCTCCGGATATGAAAATTGTTCCAATTTTTGACTCTTCAGAATTTATCAGCAATTCGATAAATAACCTATCAGAAACTTTGATGTATGCTTTTATTTTTGTTGTAATTATTGTTTTATTTTTCCTTGGACGATGGCGTGCTACTTTTATAATCGTATTAACTATTCCGATTTCTTTGGTCGTAGCATTTATTTTCCTAAATGTGACGGGTAGTTCAATAAATATTATCTCGCTTACTTCTTTGTCTATTGCAATTGGAATGGTGGTTGATGATGCAATTGTTGTACTTGAAAATATTTCGAAACACATCGACAGAGGGGCTAGTCCTCGTGAAGCAGCAATTTATGCAACAAATGAAGTTTGGTTGGCTGTTATAGTAACAACACTCGTTGTTGTTGCTGTTTTTATGCCTTTAACATTAGTTACTGGAATTACTGGTGTTTTATTTAAACAATTAGGATGGATTGTTACCATTACTATTGTAACTTCTACTCTTGCCGCAATCACTTTGACTCCAATGATGAGTGCGAAATTACTAAAACTAGCTCCACCAAGTACTAAAAAATTCAGCTATGACAATACTATCAGAAAGGTTTTAGATAAATTGGACAACACATACGAAAGAGCTATACGTTTTGTGTTAAGGTATAAAACATATTCTCTTATTGCTTCCATTTTAATCTTTGCTTCTACTATGGCATTGGTTCCTCAAATAGGAACAGAGTTCATGCCCGAAGCAGACCAGGGTAGCATTACGGTAACTATCGAACTGCAAACTGGAGTAAGAGTAGAAGAAACTTCAAAAATTGCTAGACAGGTCGAAGAAATTGTCAAAACAAACTACCCTGAAGTAAAGATAATCTCGTCTTCTTCGGGGGCAGACGATACTGGTGGAATTTCTTCAATATTCGGGACATCAGGATCAAATATTGTTAGTTTAACTTTAAAACTTGGATCATTTGAAACACGAGATCGTTCGTGCTGGGATATTGGTAATGACTTAAGAACAGAGTTAGATAAGATTCCTGAAATTAACGATTATAAAATTGCATACTCTAGTAGAATGCAAATGGGAGGAAGCAACTCAATTGATGTAGAAATATATGGGTACGATTTCCAAGAAACTAATGACGTTGCTTATGAGATTACAAACAAAATCAAATCAATAGAAACAGCAAGTGATGTTCAGGTAAGTAGAGATGAAATGAAACCCGAGTTAGAATTTGTAATTGACCGCGAAAAAATGGCCATTTATAATTTAAACACAACAACAGTATCAATGGCTTTGAGAAACAGAGTGCTTGGACTCACAGCAACTTATTTCCGTGAAGATGGCGACGAATATGACGTTGTGGTACGTCTAAAAGAAGATGCTCGAAATTCAATAAGCGATATAGAGGATATTATTGTTATCAATCCACAAGGAATTAAAGTTAGGTTGGGAGATATAGGGAGAGTAGTTGAAACTTATATCCCCCCGACAATTGAGCATAAAAGACGTGAAAGAGTTGTTACAATTTCAGCTTCTCCTTTAAACACATCTATGGGCGATTTAGCCAAAGAAATTCAGACTATTATTGATGAAACGAATATCCCCGATGGTGTATTGTTGACATTGGAGGTGCTTATGAAGATCAA
>ENA-UOWO01005381-UOWO01005381.1-activated-sludge-metagenome-genome-assembly--contig:-NODE-5381-length-13612-cov-19.150476_pt1 | contig 13612 bp, 10 predicted proteins | sample MGYA00238148_ERZ761564 | MGnify/ENA primary metagenome ERZ761564 (study PRJEB28885, sample SAMN05720194) | activated sludge metagenome | isolation source: Anaerobic digester | place: USA...
GATCCATAACTAACCAACCCGTCCCCCCTGTCTCACGTTCGGGGTCCACCTCACTGCTTCAATATACTCTGGTGTGGGTATCTGGTTGATCATTCACTCCCATCCTTGAGCGCGCCGTTTGTTAAAGGTCGCGCTATTGAGTGTGGGCGAAAGTTTATTTGGCCGAAGAATCTTGCGGAAATTGAGGGTGTCCTTCTACAGCCATTGGTTGATTTGATATCGGCTGTTCATCCAGTATTAATTCCTGTGATAGATCAGTATGCCGGCAAGCGATTTACATCACATGACCGTGAGTTTGAGGTTGCTTCTCGTGGGCGGATTAAAGTCGCGCACAATGGGCCGCTGGATCGTGCAATGGTTCGCCAATACACTCGTTCAATCCCCTCCTCGTGGAGGCAGAAAATTCTAGAAGCTGCGGCGTTTATCTGTGCCCACTGCGGGGCGGACTTGAGGATGACTGGCCACGAGATTGATCATATCGTACCTTTTTCCAAAGGTGGCGCTACTGTTATGGAGAATCTTCAAGCCTTGTGTCCTAAGTGTAACTCGAAAAAGGGGAACCGTTATTGTAGATAGTCAGCCAGACCACTGGTGTTGTTTGAAAATGGGGAAGGGTGAGCTTCTTGGGTACGCTGTTCTGTACTTGGTACAAAAGCCGATTGCCGGGCTTACCGCATGGGCTAAGTTGCCTCGCATGAGCATCGCCGAACTACGCAAACTCCCCTCGCAAGAAAAGATGAGGATCATCGAAGCGCTGTGGGGCGATGTAGCGGCCGATGGTGAGGCGTTTCCCAGCCCGGCGTGGCATGTGGGCGAATTGCGCGAGACCGAAACGAAGTTCGAGGCGGGGCATATCGAAGTCGTCGATTGGAGTGCCGCGAAACGTGAGTTGCGTGGCCGTTTCGAATGACGTGCCGAGCGTAGGCCCTGCGAAGCGCTCACGCGCTCCGCTACGAGTTTTGGTGCTGGGTGGCGGTGATGGCTCCTGCTTGCGGGCCGGTTCGCTGGCGTAGCGGAGGCCGTGAGGCCTTCGCCTGAGGGCGCGGCGAAATTCTCACGAATTCCGCTACACGGATTGGGGCATGGGGCGGGGCGCCAGACGCGAGGCTTGTCTCGTGGGGCGGGAGCGTGCCTTGTCGTGGGCGATGTCTTCCGCCCCCGCTCCCTTGTCGCCGCTGCCCGGCAATCCCGACACCGATGCCGTGCTCGACCGTTTTCTGTCGGCCATGGCGGAGCGCGGGTTGCAGCTCTACGGCGAGCAGGAGGAGGCGATTCTGGAGCTGCTGGCGGGGCGCAACGTGATCCTCAACACGCCCACCGGCTCCGGAAAATCGCTGGTGGCGGCGGCGTTTCACTACAAGGCGCTGTGCGCCGGCGAGCGCTCCGTGTACACGTGCCCGATCAAGGCGCTGGTGAACGAAAAATTCCTGTCGCTGTGCCGCGATTTCGGGCCGGAAAACGTCGGCATGATGACGGGCGACGCGAGCGTGAATCCGCAGGCACCGGTCCTGTGCTGCACGGCGGAGATTCTGGCCAACATCGCGCTGCACCGTGGCGACCGCAGCGACATCCGCGCGGTGATCATGGACGAGTTTCACTACTACTCGGACCCGGAGCGCGGTTACGCGTGGCAGGTGCCGCTGCTCACGATGCCCCACGCGCGCTTCCTGCTCATGTCGGCCACGCTCGGCGCGACGGCGTTTTTCGAGCGCGAGCTGGAGCGGCTGACCCACGCGCCGTGCGTGACGGTGCGCAGCGACCGGCGTCCGGTGCCGTTGCAATTCGAGTACAGCGAGACGCCGCTCTTGGAGCGGGTGGGGGAGCTGCTGGCGCTGAAACGCTCGCCGATCTACCTGGTGTATTTCACGCAGCGTGCGGCCTCCGAGGGCGCGCAGGACTGGATGAGCCTCAACCTTTGCACGAAGGAGGAAAAGGCGGCGCTGGCGACGGAGCTGGAGCGGGTGAAGTTCAACAGTCCGTACGGGCGCGAGATGAAGCGCTGGCTGCGGCACGGCATCGGCGTGCACCACGCGGGGTTGTTGCCCAAGTACCGGCTGCTGGTGGAGTCGCTGGCGCAGCGCGGGCTGCTCAAGCTGATCTGCGGCACCGACACGCTGGGCGTCGGCATCAACGTGCCGATTCGCACGGTGGTGTTTACCCAGCTTTTCAAGTACGACGGGCAGAAGGCGGCGATCCTGAGCGTGCGCGATTTCCGGCAGGTGGCCGGGCGCGCCGGGCGCAAGGGCTACGACGACGCCGGCTTCGTGGTCGTGCAGGCGCCCGATTTCGTGATCGAGAACAAGCGCGCCGAGGAGAAGGCCGCGGCGAGTCCGAACAAGAAGCGACCCGTGAAGCGGGGCGCGCCCGAGGGCTTTGTGGCGTGGGACTCCAAGACGTTTGACAAGCTGATGATCGCGCCGGCCGAGAACCTCGTGTCGCGCTTCGACATCTCGCACGGCATGCTGCTGCTCGTGCTCAGCCGCGATGCCGATGGCTGCCGTGCGATGCGGCAGATCATCGCGGATTGCCACGAGACGGCGGCGCGCAAGCGCCAGTTGCGGCACAAGGCCTGGCAACTCTTCCGCGCGCTGCTCGACCGCAAGATCGTGGAGTGGATCCCGCCACAGCCGTCGGGCCGGAAGCTGCGCGTCAACGTGGAGCTGCAGGAGGATTTTTCGCTGCACCAGGCGCTCTCGCTGTACCTGCTCGACACGCTCCCGAAGCTCGACCGCGAGTCGCCGGACTATCCGTTCGACGTGCTCACGCTGTGCGAGGCCATCGTGGAGGACCCGGATGCGCTGCTGCGCCGGCAGGTGGACCGGTTGAAGGGCGAGAAGCTGGAGGCGATGCGCGCCGAGGGCATCCCGTACGAGGAGCGCATGGCGAAGCTGGAGGAGGTGGAGCACCCGAAGCCGTTGCGCGAATTTCTGTACGAGACGTTCAACGCGTTTGCGGCGGCGCATCCGTGGATCGGCAACGAGAACGTGCGGCCCAAGTCGATCGCGCGCGAGATGTACGAGGGCTACCACTCGTTTTCCGACTACGTGAGGCGCTACGGGCTGGAGCGCTCGGAGGGGCTGCTGCTGCGCCACCTCTCTCAGGTCTGGAAGGTGCTCGCGCAGACGGTGCCAGACTCGGCGAAGACCGAGCCGGTGGTCGAGATGGAGCTGTATTTCCGCGAGCTGATCCACGGGATCGACTCCAGCCTGCTCGAAGAATGGGAGAAGCTGCGCAACCCGGAGTACGTGGCGGCGGAGGCGGCGGACAAACCCGCGAGGCCCTCGACGTACGATCTCACGCGCGACACCGCGAATTTCCAGCGGCTGGTGCGCATGCGCGTGCACGGCTTTTTGCAGGACGTGGCCGCGCGCGACTGGGAAAACGCGGCGGGGCAGGTCGAGTCGGCTGGTGGCGACCTCGCGGTCGAGGCGCGCCGGATCGAGGCGGCGTTTACCGACTACTTTGCGGAGCGCGGGCGCTTCCGGCTCGATCCGGTGGGACGCGCGGCGGGCAACACGCACTGGGACGAACCGGCGGAGCCGGGCTCGCAGCCGGTGGCGCAGGTGCTGGTGGATGCCGAGGAGCACAACGACTGGGAGGCGCGTTTCACGGTGCTGTTGGAGCGTTCGCGGACCGAGGCGCGCGCGGTGGTGCGCTTCGAGGACGTGGGGCCGATCGGGGTTTTCTAACACCTCGTTACTTCGTACAACTACTGCTGGGACCGGGAGGATTCGGGCTTGCTGGAGTGCGGCCGGCCCCAGAGCCTCGTAGAAAACGCAGGCATGAAGTTGAGGCTCCCCCCTTCTCTGTTGGTCGGCGCGTGCTATGTGGTGGCGCATGTGGCGGCGCACCACTCGGCCAGGTTTTTCGAGGTGAGCCCGGGCGTGTCGGTGTGGTATCCGCCGTGTGGGCTCGCGCTGGCGGTGCTGGTGCTGCTCGGGCTGCGTTTTGTCCCACTGGTGTGGCTGACGAATGTGCTCACGGCCTGGTTTTCCGGTGAGCTCTCGCAGTACGACGCGGGAGTGATTTTCCCAACGTTGATCACGGCGAACTACGCGCTGGCGGCGGTGGGGCTGCGCAGCTGGCTCTTGCCGTCGGGCATGCTCTGGAGGCCGTCCGATACGTGGAAGTTTATCGGGGTGCTGCTGCTGGCGCCGTTGCCGGTCGCGGTGCTTGGCGCCGGGCTGCTGTGGTCATGGGGCCTCGTGGCGGACGAGTCGGTGCTCACGGTCGCCGCACAGTGGTGGGCGGGCGATGCCAGCGGGCTGCTGACGATCGTGCCGACTGTTTTGGTGGTCGGATCGCTCGTGATCCGGCCGGAGCACGAGCCGGAGGGGCATGCGCCGCGGATGACCTTGCGGCGTGGGCTGCTGGCGGCCGTGCAGGGGCTGGCGCTCGTGGGATGCCTGGTGCTGGTGTTCGCCTTTGAGCCGCTGAGGAACTACCACGCGCTCTATTTGTGTTTCCTGCCGCTGGTATGGATCGGGCTTCACCACGGTCTGCGCGGAGCGACGCTGGCGACGCTCGTCGTGACGATGGGCGGGCTGATCGGTATGCACGAGACCGGCGAGACGCGCTACCGGGTGGTGGATTTCCTTTTGTTTGAACTGGCAGCGGTCGCCGTCGGGTTGGGGCTGGGGGCGGTGGTGACGTGGCGGCGCCAGGAGGAGGCTGCGCGGCTGGACCAACAGCGGAAGATTTTGCAGACGCAAAAGCTGGAGAGCCTGGGCGTGCTCGCCGGAGGCGTGGCGCATGATTTCAACAACCTGCTCACGGCGATCCTCGGCAACGTGAATCTCGTGCAGATGGACCTGCCCAAGACTTCGGCGCTTCAGGTGCCGCTGGCGGAAATCGAGCAGGCTTCGACGCGTGCAGCCAATCTGTGCCGGCAGATGATGGCGTATGCGGGCACGGGGCCGCACCGGTTTGAAGAGGTGAACCTGAGCCGGTTGCTCGTGGAGATCCGTCCGTTGCTGGGCGTCTCGCTCGGAGAGCCGATCCGGCTGGAGCTGGATCTGGCGGAGCGGCTGCCGGCGATCCGTGCGGATGCGATGCAGCTGCGCCAGGTGGCGCTGAATGTGGTGGTCAACGCGGTGGAGGCGATCGAGCCGAAGCCGGGAGTGATCCGCATGAGCACGCGGGAGGCCAGCCTGACGACGGCGGAGTTGCGCGAGCGTTTCCAAGCACCGGATTTGGTGGGGGGGCGCTACGTCGTATGGGAGATCAGTGACAGCGGGTGCGGGATGTCGCCGGAAGTGCGCGCGCATGCCTGTGAGCCGTTTTTCACGACCAAGTTCACCGGCCAGGGGCTGGGGCTGGCGGCGGTGCATGGGATACTGCGGTCGCATCACGGGGCGTTGCGCGTGGACAGTGTCGAGGGGCGGGGGTGTACGCTGACGCTCGTGCTGCCGGTGTCGACCGGGCGCAGTTGAGCGGGCTGCGGGCGCAGCGCGGCCTTGCGGTGCGTGCGGCGCTCGGGCAGTGCTCGCGGTTTCATGAGCTGGATCGCCTGTAGTCTGGTCGCCGCCTTTTTCCTCGGATGCTACGAGCTGTGCACGAAGCACGCCGTGCGCAGCAATGCCGTGCTGCCCGTGCTTTTCCTGAGCACGGTGTGCGGTGCGTTGGTGTGGGGCACGCTGTTGCTGGTGCAGGCGGTGTCGCCGACGGCGCTGCCGGCGGGGTTGATCGTGCCGTCGATCACCTGGGTGCAGCATCTGCAACTGCTGCTGAAATCGCTGATCGTGGCGTCGTCGTGGGTGTGCACTTATTTCGCGCTCAAACATCTGCCGTTGTCGATCGCTTCGCCGATCCGGGCGACCGGGCCGGTCTGGACGGTGGTGGGCGCGATGGCGGTGCTCGTGGAGCGTCCGTCGTGGCTGGAATTTTTGGGGATCGCGACGGCATTGGTCTCGTTTGTCTGCCTCTCGCTGGCGGGGCTCAAGGAGGGCATCCGTTTCCATCGCGACCGCTGGATCGGGTTCATGGTCGCGGGCACGGTGCTCGGCGCGGTAAGTTCGTTGTACGACAAGTATCTCTTGGGCGTGCTGCATTTCCCGGTGGCGACGGTGCAGGCGTGGTTCGCGATTTACCTGGTGGTGGTGTTTTTGCCGTTGGCGTTTGGGTGGTGGCGGCGCTGGTGGCCGCGCAACGAGTTTCACTGGCGCTGGAGCATCCCGTGCATCGCGGCGATGCTGCTGACTTCTGACTATCTGTACTTTATGGCGCTGAGGGAACCGGATGCGTTGATCTCGCTGGTGTCGGGCATCCGGCGGGGGAGCACGTTGATCGCGTTTGCCGGAAGCCTGCTGTTTTTCGGCGAACGCAATGGCTGGCAGAAGTTGCCGGCAGTGCTTGGGGTGTTGCTGGGTATTTTGCTGATCGTAATGGGTTAACTGAGCTTCATCGGGGGCACGCCTAGGGCGTTTTTTCGCTCACGAGTCCTGTGAAGCGCGGCCGCCGTGCCGATATAAGGGCTGCCAGTGTGGGTGTGTTGTGGTTTGTGAGCGGCCCGGGTCGCCAGAGGCACCCGGGCCGCATTGTTTCTGTATGTCGGGAGCCACCGGTGGCGCGTATCCGGGGCAGGGGAGGGCATCTCGGGCATTGACGCGGATTTTCCGGGGGCGTTTCTTGTGCTTCATGCACGAATCCCGACCTGTCGATCCTCAGGTGAAGTATAAGCGCATCGTCCTTAAGCTCTCCGGCGAAGTCCTTCGCGGAGGTAAATCCGGCGACCCCATCGACGGGGCGGTGCTGGAGCGGATTTGCAACCAGGTTAAAGAGATCCACAGCCTCGGCGTGCAGGTCTGCGTGGTGATCGGCGGCGGCAACATCTTCCGCGGCAGCCTCGGCGAAAAGCGCGGGGTGGATCGCACCACCGGCGACTACATGGGCATGCTCGCCACGGTGATCAACAGCCTCGCGCTCATGGATTGCCTCGAAAAACTGGGTGTCACCACCCGCGTGCAGAGCGCCATCCCGATGAACCAGGTCGCCGAGCCGTTCATCATGCGCCGCGCCATCCGCCACCTCGAAAAAGGCCGCGTCGTCATCTTCGCTGCGGGCACCGGCAACCCCTATTTCTCGACCGACACCACGGCGGCGCTCCGCGCGAGCGAGATGCATGCCGACATCATCATGAAGGCCACCAAGGTCGATGGCGTGTACAACAAGGACCCGAAGAAATTCCCCGACGCCGTCAAGTACGACCACCTCACCTTCATCGACGCGCTTCGCCAGCGCCTCAACGTCATGGACTCCACGGCGTTTTCGCTCTGCCTGGACAACAACATCCCGATCCTCGTGTTCGATCTCAACGACGTCGGCGCCACGCGCCGCGCCGTCCTCGGCGAGAAGGTTGGCACCCTCGTGCACGGCTGATTTTTTCCACCTTAACCCCACTCATTCCCATGTCCCATCCGATTGTCACCGATACCCAGGCGAAGATGAAAAAAGCGATGGATCGCACGCTGCATGAGTTCAGCGGCATCCACACCGGCAAAGCTACGCCGGCCATGGTCGAGACGGTCATGGTCGAGGCCTACGGCAGCCAGATGCGCCTCAAGGAGTGCGCCGCCGTCAGCACGCCCGACCCCCGCATGATCATGATCACCCCGTGGGACGCCACCCTCTGCAAGGCCATCGAAAAGGGCATCCAGTTGGCCAACCTCGGCTTCAACCCGATCGTCGACGGCAAGACCGTGCGCATCCCGCTCCCCGAGATGAGCCGCGAGCGCCGTCTGGAGTTCGTGAAACAGGCCCACAAGCTCGCCGAGGAAGGCCGCGTCTATGTGCGCAACGTCCGCCGCGACCAGATGGAAACCCTCAAGAAGGCCAAGCTCTCCGAAGACGAGACCAAGCGCACCGAGAAGGAAATCCAGACCCTCACCGACAAGTTCATCAAGGACATCAACGACGCCGTCGCCGCGAAGGAGAAGGAACTCCTCGCCGTCTGAGCGCCCCGCTCTCGCAGCATGGCGCGGCCGCGCGGATTGTCGCACGCCGCGCCTTCTTTTGACCCACTCTCTACGCTCCCCATGCAGGTTTTGAAAAACGCCTCCGGCGCCGTCGTGCGCCGCATCGTCATCAAGCTCGGCACCGGCGTGCTCACCTACGGCGTCGGCCAGCTCGATGCGGTGCGCATCGCGTCGATCTGCGATCAGGTGGCCCGCCTGCGTGCGCAGGGGCTCGAAGTGATCGTCGTCAGCTCTGGCGCGGTCGGTCTCGGCATGGGCAGTCTCGGCCTCGCGAAAAAGCCGAAGGAAGTCGCGAAGAAACAGGCCTGCGCCGCCATCGGCCAGAGCCGCCTCATGCAAACGTGGCAGGAAGGCTTCGCGCCCCACGGCATCACCGTCGCCCAGGTGCTCCTCACGCACGACGACCTGCGCGTGCGCGCCCGCTACCTCGGAGTTAAGGCCACGCTCCGCCAGTTGATCGCCTACGGCACCGTCCCGATCATCAACGAAAACGACACCGTCAGCGCCGCCGAGATCAAGTTTGGCGACAACGACACGCTCTCCGCGATGGTCGCCAGCCTCGTCGAGGCGGACCACCTCGCCATCATTTCCACCGCGCCCGGCCTCATCGACATGAAGGGCACCGGCGAGGTCGTCCCCGTTGTCGAAAAGATCACGCCCGAGATCGAGGCGATGGCCGGCGGCACCACGAGCGAGACCGCCACCGGCGGCATGATCAGCAAGATTTCCGCCGCGAAAGTGGCGACCAAGGCCGGCTGCGGCGTCTTCATCGCCAGCGGCTCCGAGCCCGACATCGTGCCGCGCCTGCTCTCCGGCACCGGCCCCGGCACGTTTTTCGCGCCCAGCGGCCTGAAGATGCACGCGAAGAAACGCTGGCTCGCCTATTTCCAGCGCCCCACCGGCACCGTGCTCATCAACGCCGGCGCCGTCCCCGTGCTCCGTGGCCAGGGCCGCAGCCTGCTCGCCGTCGGCGTGATCGGATGCAAGGGCAAGTTCGCCGCCGGCGACGTCGTCAACATCGCCGGCCCCGACGGCAAACTCGTCGCGCGCGGCAAAACCGCCTACGCCAGCGACGACATCGCCAAAGTCTCCGGCCAGCACGAGCACGCCCTGCGCGCGCTTTTCCCCGCGCGCAAGCATCTCGAAGTCGTTCACCGCGATAATCTCGTGCTGCTTTGAGCGGTCTCGGCGGCCCGGCGGCGCCCACCGCCGGCGCCTCGCCTGAAAAATGACTTTGCCAGCGGGGGCGCGGCTTGCAAAAACCCTGCCCTTTATGCCGACGCTAAAGTTTGCCGTTCTCCCTGGTGACTACATCGGGCCCGAGGTCATGACCGAGGCCCTGCGTGTGCTCGAACACGTGGCCAAAAAGGAAGGCCTCACGCTCTCCTACAAGATCGCCGACGTGGGCGGCGCAGGCATCGACAACCACGGCAAGGCCCTGCCGGACTCCACGCTGGCGCTGTGCCGCGAGTCCGACGCCATCCTCTTCGGCTCCGTCGGCGGCCCGAAGTGGGAGAAACTTCCCCCGAGCCAGCAGCCCGAGCGCGCGGCCCTGTTGCCACTGCGCAAGGCGTTTAACCTTTTTGCCAACATCCGCCCCGGCCTCCTGTACTCGGATCTGCGCGACGCCTCGCCGCTCAAGACCGAGCGCATCCCCAACGGCATCGACATCGTCTGCATCCGCGAGCTGACCGGCGGCATCTACTTCGGCAAGAAGGAGACCGTCACCCTCGAAAACGGCGAACAGCAGGCGAGCGACACGATGGTTTACAAGACCTCCGAGATCGAGCGCATCGCCGAGGTGGCCGCCGTCACCGCCCGCGCCCGCGGCAAGAAGGTCTGCTCGGTCGACAAGGCCAACGTGCTCGAAACCTCCGTGCTCTGGCGCAAGACCGTCGTCGCCTATTTCGCCAAGCACCATCCCGACCTCGCGCTCTCGCACATGTACGTCGACAACGCCGCCATGCAGCTCGCGCGTGACCCGAACCAGTTCGACGTGCTCTTCACCGAAAACATGTTTGGCGACATCCTCTCCGACGAGATGGCTGTCATCTGCGGCTCGCTCGGCATGATGAGCTCCGCCTCGCTCGGCACCGGCACCAACTCGCACGGCAAACCGTTTGGTCTCTTCGAACCGGCCGGCGGCACCGCCCCCGACATCGCCGGCAAGGGCGTGGCCAATCCGTGTGCGCAGGTGCTCTCCGGCGCCCTCATGCTCCGCTACAGCTTCGGCATGGATGCGCTCGCCACGAAGATCGAGGCCGCCGTCCGCAAGACCGTCACGGTGGACGGCTACCGCACCGGCGACATCGCCTTCGGCAAACCCTCCGTCGGCACCAAAGCCATGGCCGACGCGATCATCGCGAATCTCTGATTCGCGATTCATCCACGAATTGCACGAATCGCCACGAATGAAGACCGAGAAGGAAATCCCGCTCGCCGACGAGACCTACGCGGTCGTCGGTGCGGCCTTCGAGGTCTATAACGAGCTTGGCGCAGGCTTCCTGGAGCCAGTCTATCAGGAAGCCATGGAGTACGAGCTCCGGGCGCGCCAGATCCCGTTCGTCAGCCAGCCGAAGCTCGTGTTGCACTACAAAGGCCAGCCGCTGCAAAAGGAGTATGTGGCGGACCTGCTCGTTTACGATTCGTTGGTCGTGGAGCTCAAGGCGCTCGATCAGCTCCGGCCTCGCGAAGAGGCGCAGTTAATCAACTACCTGAAGGCAACCGGCAAAAAAGTCGGTCTGCTCATCAACTTCGGCGCACATCCCAAGCTTCAGTGGGAGCGTCGTGTTCTCTAGCCATTCGTGCTCATTCGTGAGCATTCGTGGATAAAATTTTCCTACATGAATTCTGCCGAGATCCGCCAGTCCTTCCTCGATTTCTTCCACCGCCAGCAGCACACCATCGTGCCGAGCTCCTCGCTGCTGCCCGACTCGCCGGGACTGCTCTTCACCAACGCCGGCATGAACCAGTTCGTGCCCATCTTCCTCGGCGATAAAAAGCCCAACGTCTCCACGTGGGCCGGCGTGCGCCCCGCACGCGACAACCGCGCCGCCGACACCCAGAAGTGCATCCGCGCCGGCGGCAAACACAACGACCTCGAAGACGTCGGCTGGGATACCTACCACCACACGATGTTCGAGATGCTCGGCAACTGGTCCTTCGGCGACTACTTCAAGAAGGAGTCGATCACCTGGGGCTGGGAGCTGCTCACCAAGGTTTGGGGCATGCCGGCCAAGCGCCTCTTCGCCACCGTCTACTCGCCCAACAAGGCCAAGAACGACCCGTCCGATTTCGACCAGGAAGCCTACGACATCTGGGCGGACATCTTCCGCCGCGAGGGCCTCGACCCCGCCGTCCACATCGTTTACGGCAACAAGAAGGACAACTTCTGGATGATGGGCGACACCGGCCCGTGCGGCCCGTGCTCCGAGGTCCATTTCAACCTCCAGGCCTCCGACGACGAGGCCGAGGGCCGCAAGCTCGTCAACGCGTCCTCCCCGCGCTGCATCGAGATCTGGAACCACGTCTTCATCCAGTTTAACGCCAACGCCGACGGCACCTTCTCGCCGCTCGCCGCCAAGCATGTCGACACCGGCATGGGCTTCGAGCGCGTCGCCGGCATCTACGCCACGACCGGCGGCTTCAAGGACTTCTCGGCCGAGCCGTCGAACTACAACTCCGACGTCTTCACGGCGCTCTTCGACGTCGTCGCGAAACTCTCCGGCAAGACCTACACGCGCACCGTGCCGACCAAGCGCGAAGGCATCTCCGAACAGGAGAAGACCGACGTCGCCTTCCGCGTGCTCGCCGATCACGCGCGCTGCGTCTCGTGCGCCATCGCCGACGGCATCATGCCCGGCAACGATGGCCGCAACTACGTCATCCGCCGCATCCTCCGCCGCGGCATTCTCTACGGTCGCAAGGATCTCGGTCTGGGCGTCGGTTTCTTCGCGCAACTCGTGCCGGCCGTCGTCGCCTCGCTCGGCGACGTCTTCCCCGAGCTCAAGCAGCAGCAGAACATCATCGAGCGCGTCATCCGCTCCGAGGAAGAATCTTTCGGCCGCACGATCGACCGCGGGCTCAAGCAATTCGAGACTGCGTCGTCCGCCGGCAACATCAGCGGCCATGCCGCCTTCGAGCTCTACGACACCTACGGCTTCCCGCTCGACATGACGCAGCTCCTCGCCGCCGAGCGCGGGCTCACGGTCGATGTCGCCGGCTTTGAGGCCGAGATGGAGAAACAGCGTGAGCGCGCCCGCGCCGCGCAGAAGAAGGAGATCGTCGTCGCCGCCACCGAGGGCAGCGAAACCGTCGAGCACAATCCGACCGTTTTCCTCGGCTACTCCGAGCTGAACGCCCAGGCGCAGTTGCTCGAAGTCGTACGCACCGAAAAGGACACGTTCCTCGTTTTCGACCGCACTCCGTTCTACGCAGAGATGGGCGGCCAGGCGGGCGACACGGGCACGGCGACCATCGACGGCCACGCGTTCCAGATCGTCGATACGATCAAGGACAAGTCGGGCCGCGTGCTCCACAAGCTCGCCGCCGATTCGAAACAGGTCCCGGCCAACGGCAGCACGGCCAAGCTGGCGGTCGATGTCGTGCGCCGGCGCGCGATCGCGCGTCACCACACCGCCGAGCATTTGATCCACTGGGCGCTGCGCAAGACGCTCGGCTCGCACGTCCGCCAGGCGGGCACGCACAAGACCGCCGAGCGCATGCGTTTCGACTTTGCCCATTTCGAGGCGTTGACGCCTGCGCAGCTCCACGAGGTCGAGCAGCTCGTCAACGAGCGCATCCTCGACAACGCCAAGGTCGCGTGCTTCGAGACCGACTTTGACCAGAAGCCCGAGGGCACGCTGGCATTCTTCGGCGAGAAGTACGGCAAGGTGGTCCGCGTGGTCGATGTCGGCGGGTACAGCCGCGAACTCTGCGGCGGCACGCACGTCTCGACGACGGGCGAGATCGGCCTGATCAAGATCGTCTCCGAGTCGGCCATCGCGGCCGGCACGCGGCGTCTGGAGATCGTGGCCGGGCAGGCTGCCTTGGACTTCATCGCCGAGCGCGAAGCGGTGCTGGCGAACGTGGGTTCGCAGCTCTCCGCCGGCCCGCTCGACGTGGCCAAGAAGCTCGACGCGGTGCTCGCCCAGAAGGCGGAGCTCGAGAAGAAGCTCAAGGCGTTTGAGCAAAAGGCGGCGGCGGGCCTCTCCGAGGAACTCGCGGCCAAGGCCACGCTCAAGGGCGACCTCAAGTTCGTGTCGGCGGTCGTCTCCGTCGATGCGCCCGATGCGTTGCGCACGCTCGGCACGCAAGTCCTGCAAAAGCTGGGCGAGGGCGTGGTGGTGCTCGGCGCGGCGCTGGGCGAGAAGGCGACCGTCGTGGCGTTCTGTTCGCCGGCGGCGATCAAGGCCGGCCATCAGGCGGGCAAGATCGTCAACGAGCTCAGCCAGAAGCTGGGCGGCAAGGGCGGCGGCAAGCCGGACTTCGCGATGGGCGGCGGCAAGGAGCCAGCCAAACTCGCCGAAGTGATCCAGGGCTGAGCCCCGGATAAATAATTAAGCCCGGTCGTCAACGGCCGGGCTTTTTTGTGGTGCGCCCGGCAGGGCGCACCTGCTCGACAGTGAAACAACGAACCG
>ENA-UOWO01005383-UOWO01005383.1-activated-sludge-metagenome-genome-assembly--contig:-NODE-5383-length-13610-cov-7.990336_pt1 | contig 13610 bp, 7 predicted proteins | sample MGYA00238148_ERZ761564 | MGnify/ENA primary metagenome ERZ761564 (study PRJEB28885, sample SAMN05720194) | activated sludge metagenome | isolation source: Anaerobic digester | place: USA...
CGCGCCCCAATCACCTTGCGCAAGAAATTATCGATAACTCGGTGGATGAAGCGCTGGCAGGTCACGCCAAATCCATTGAAGTTATTTTGCACAAAGATCAATCCGTTACTGTCACCGATGATGGTCGCGGTATGCCGGTAGATATTCACCCGGAACAAGGCAAACCCGGTATTGAAGTGATTTTGTGTACGCTCCACGCCGGCGGAAAATTCTCCAACAAAAATTACCAATTCTCCGGCGGTTTGCACGGTGTTGGTGTATCGGTAGTGAATGCACTTTCCGATAAGTTGGAAGTAACTGTTAAGCGCGATGGCAATGTTTATCGCATGGGTTTTGCTAATGGTGACAAAGCCACTGATTTAGAAATTATCGATACCTGCCCAAAACGCCAAACCGGTACCAGCGTAAAATTTTTACCCAACCCAATGTATTTTGATTCGCCGAAGTTTTCAGTTACGCGTTTGCGCCATGTGTTGCGTGCAAAAGCGGTGCTATGCCCTGGCTTAACCGTTTCATTTTTGGATGAACAAACTGGCGAAAGAGATGTTTGGTATTACGAGGATGGTTTAAAAGATTATTTGGCTGGCGCAACTCAAGGCTGGGAAACTTTACCTGCAACGCCATTCGTTGGCGATTTCAGCGCAACTACTGATGCCGTGAGTTGGGCAGTGCAATGGCTGCCAGAAGGTGGCGAAGTTATTCAAGAGAGTTACGTAAATTTAATTCCAACTGCGCAGGGCGGAACCCACACCAATGGTTTGCGTACGGGTTTGTTAGATGCCATTCGCGACTACTGCGAATTCCGCAATTTAATTCCGCGCGGTATTAAACTCGCACCTGAAGATATTTGGGCTAGCTGTTGTTTTGTGTTGAGTTACAAAAATCAAGACCCACAATTCTCTGGTCAAACCAAAGAGCGTTTAACATCGCGTGAAGCTGCGGCATTTGTTTCTGGAATCGCAAAAGATGCCTTCGCACTTTGGTTAAACCAACATACTGAAGATGGCGATAAGCTTGCAGACTTTTGCATTAATAATGCTCAAAAGCGTGTTAAATCCAGCAAAAAAGTTGCGCGTAAGAAAATTACTGCTGGCCCAGCACTACCCGGTAAATTGGCAGACTGTTCAAGCGGTGAACCTGCACTCAGTGAATTGTTTTTAGTAGAAGGTGATTCGGCGGGCGGTTCGGCGAAACAAGCGCGTGACCGCGAATATCAAGCCATCATGCCGTTGCGCGGGAAAATTCTAAATACGTGGGAAGTTGATTCTTCTGAGATTTTAGCCAGTGAAGAAGTGCACAATATTTCCATTGCGATTGGTATGGACCCCGGTAGCGAAGATTTAAGTGAATTGCGCTACCACAAAATTTGTATCCTTGCGGATGCGGATTCGGATGGTTTACACATCGCAACATTGTTGTGCGCATTATTTGTAAGGCACTTCCCCGTTTTAGTACGCAACGGTTATGTTTACGTTGCCATGCCACCGCTCTACCGAATCGATTTAGGCAAAGAAGTTTTTTACGCGCTTGATGAAAGTGAAAAGAACGGCATTCTGAATCGCCTCACCGCCGAAAACAAAAAAGGCAAGCCCAACGTGCAGCGCTTTAAAGGTTTGGGTGAAATGAACCCGCTGCAATTGCGCGAAACCACCATGGCACGTGACACGCGCCGTTTAGTGCAACTCACCATTGGCGACGATGACGGTACTCATCAAGTCATGGATATGATGCTTGCGAAAAAACGTGCTGGCGACAGAAAAACGTGGCTAGAAGAAAAAGGTAACTTGGCTGAGATTGTGTTGTAGCTTTGTAAATTAATAACATAAATTTGTAGATTTATATGGGTAGTTTATAAAAGCGATACCAAATCTTTATAATATTGTCCGTGCTTCGGCTGCCAAGTCGGAGAGCGGACGATAAATCTTTTCGAGTCGATTTTAAAAAAGATAGCCTTCATCTTTACTTTAATTTTTAAACTCTCTTCCTTGTTTAATGTAAAGAATTATTAGGTTCTGAACCTTGCGTGCTCCGCTAGTGGCATTTTAGTTCAAGCACGATTAAGCTCCATGCCTCATCACTCAAGAGGTACCAATGATGCAAAATATTAATATAAAAACTGTATTTTTGGGCGGGCTACTAATCATTACACCGCTTTCTCACGCTGACTTTTCTGACGACTTTAATAATCAATCGGTAGCCGGCTGGCAAACGTTCACTGGTGATGGCAATGCGCAATTAAAACTCCTTCCTATGGATGGCTTCGCGCGCATGCATGTCGATGCAACAAAAGACCAAGACAATATCTGGTGGACAATAATCAAACGCGATGTCGCTCAGTCGCTGGATATGGAGAAGTTGAAAAGTCCGGATTACGAACTGCGCGTGGAAGCTCGCGTGCGCCCAAGCGATACGCCGCGCCGAGTCAACTTTATGATCAACACTCAGCGCACAACAGACTTTCACGAACACTTACGTGAGTATGACCTTGGGCTGAAATCTGATTGGCAAGTTATCAGTATGACCACACGCAACTTCGATGCGGTGCCAGGTGATGAGGTCAATGTGCAACTTGGAGTCACCGATTGGGGCCCGGGCGAATACTATCTTGATATAGATTATTATCGCGCTGAAGTTGTTAAGGTGAAGAATGCAAAACCAGATCTGGGCGAGCCGCTCGTTTATCATCCTCCGATTCCCTCACTCGAAACTTTCAAACATCATGTGAAAGTAAAGCATGATGCCGTGATCAACTCGGCCTTTCCTAAGGTCAATTTTAATAACTGGCAATCTGATGGTGCCCGTGTGTTGACAGTAAGTGCGGGCCAATACCCTTTACTGCGTTGGGATCTGCAAAGCTATCGCGGGAAAAAAGCTGATGGCGCAGGCGTGCTTGCGCTCACTACGCAATCGGTACAGAAGGGCGGAAATTATGTGGCCGCACTCGGTGAAGATTTTGGTATTGAGTTTGACAAAGTGCGGGTGTTTGAAATTTTTGGTGGGGATGCCGACTGGCAACAAAGTAGCGTGACTTTTGCCAATTTCACGCAGGAAAAAGATCTACAAACTTTGATTAACGGTCAAATGATATTCGACACCGACGTTGCTCAAGCTGACGGAAAAACCTTGGTCACTATTCCGCGCCCCGTATTACAACGCATACTCGATGGCACCACGCGCGGGCTCTTGCTGCAGCCACTGGGCGCTCTGGAGGTCTCGTTCTACGATTCAGAACACGGCGATGGTAGCCGAGCACCAACATTGCATTTCAGCACTCGCTCTAATTAAACTACTGAACAAAATTTGCTGACAAGGTTTGGCGCATGCATATCTCAAGGTCCACTGTTCTTGTCATCGAGGACAATCGCGAAATTCGTTTGTCAGCACGTTTTGTGTTGGAGGATTTTGGGTTTGCGATAGCCGAAGCAGAATCTCCCGCGCATGCCAAAGACTGGCTGGCACGACAAAAAGCTGATCTTATTTTGTTGGATATGAACTTCGGGTTGGATACCACCTCAGGCGAAGAAGGCCTAAGTTTCCTAGCGTGGCTGCAACAGCAGGCGTGGGATATTCCCGTGGTGGCTATGACAGCTTGGTCTAATACCGAGCTGGTGGTAAAGGCTATGCAGTTGGGCGCGGGTGATTTTATTGAGAAGCCTTGGAATAACCAACGCTTGCACCAAGTGCTGCAACAACAATTGCATTTGCAAGCGCTTAATCGCAAAAACCGCGCGCTTAGCCAGCGTTTGGAAGACCCAAAACCAGAGTTGGTGTGGCAGAGCGATGCCATGAACCAACTTATGCAACAGCTCGCTGCCGTCGCCGCTACCGATGCGAATATTCTACTTACCGGCGAAAATGGCACCGGCAAAAGTCAGCTGGCACATTGGCTTCACCTCAATTCCCCGCGCGCGCAACAGGCATTTATCTCTGTGAATATGGGCGCGATTCCTGAATCACTGTTTGAAAGCGAAATTTTCGGCCACAAAAAAGGTGCATTTACGGACGCTAAAGAGCAACGCATTGGCCGCTTCGAGTTAGCCAAAGGCGGCAGTTTATTTTTAGATGAAATCGCTACAGTGCCCATGGCGCAGCAAGCAAAATTATTGCGCGTTTTAGAATCGGGCGAATTTGAAATGCTCGGCTCTAGCCAAACTCAGCGTACCGATGTTCGTATTATCAGCGCCACCAACGGCGATTTTGCACAGCTAATTAGTGAAGGTTTATTTCGGCAAGATTTGTATTACCGCTTAAATACCTTGGAATTTCGCGTGCCTGCTTTGCGTGAACGGCCAGAAGATATAGCTGCACTCGCTAGCTTTTTTGTGGCCAAACACGGCCAGCGTTATCGCAAACCAGAACTTAAATTATCGCCTTGTGCGCTAAAAACCATGCAAGCTTATTCTTGGCCCGGCAACATTCGTGAGCTGAGTCATATGATGGAGCGCGCAGTGTTACTAACGCAAAGTGGCGAGCTGGTGGCGGCGCAATTAAATCTTCCGGTTAATACGCAAAACAAAACTGTAGCATCTGCTGATTCCTTGCCGATGATGACTTTAGAGGCCGCCGAACTTCAGTTAATTAACCAAGCGCTTGCAGATTGCGATGGCAATAAACAAAAAGCAGCAGATCTATTGGGCATCACTAAATCATCTTTGTATCGCCGGTTAGAAAAATATGACTTGGCGAACTGATTCGCTGGAAGCTCAATTAAAAATTGCGTTTGCAGTATGTTTGCTTCTGCAATCTGTTTGCTGCGGTTTTTTGCTATTGGTATTTCCATGGTGGAAAGTAGCATTAGTCGGATTATTTTTGCTGGTTGTAAATGGGTTGATACTTCGCCGTATTTACCAAAAAGTGCTTATCGCATTTCGCCGTGCTAGCGTGCAATTAGAAGCGCTGCAACATCAAGATTACAGCCTCTTTGCCAAACCGGTTTTTGCCAGCGGTAAAGTCGCGGAGTTTCATCAACAATTAAATACGCTCGGCGATTCACTACAGCAACATAAGAGCCATTACGATCAACAATTGTTTTTGCTATATCGTCTTATCGATCAATTAAATACGCCGATTTTGGTATTTGATCACCGCTCACAATTGAACTACGCCAATGCTGCCTTCGCTGAATTATTTGGTCGCCCTTGGCAAGCATTGCGCCACGCATCACCTGCATTATTAGGGCTATTTGCCGAACCAGAATGGCACTTTACGGATTCAGCCAAAGCGCAGCAGTGGCAAATTCGCCACAGCCGTTTTCTCGATCAAGGCCAAAGCCATCAGCTGCTTGTGTTCATTAATATTCAAGCAGCACTACGTGAAGGCCAACTACAAGCGTGGCAAAAATTAATTCGCGTATTGAGCCATGAGATTCGCAATTCGCTCACACCGGTTGCGGCACTTACGCAAACTCTGCAAGGCAAAGTGAGCAGCGAGCGCGAACAACAAGCCTTGGAATTAATTGGCGAGCGCTGCCAGCACTTACAGGATTTCGTGAGCCGCTATGCGGAGTTGCACAAGCCGCTACATTTGCAACCACAATGGTTAAGTGCAGACGCGCTTTTCCAGCGATTAACCGCATTATTTCCAGATGCACAATTACAAGCCAAAGGCTTGCACATACAACTCTGGGCAGACTCTGTATTCTTGCAGCAAGCACTCATTAATTTAATTAAAAATGCGATTGAAGCGGGCAGCCCCACAGGTTCAATTGAAGTGATTTTTAGCCAGCGAGAGCAAGGCAATGAAATTCGTATTGTCGATGGCGGCCAAGGTATCGCCAATCCCGACAACCTCTTCGTACCTTTCTACAGCACCAAAACCCAAGGGCAGGGCATAGGCTTAAGCTTGAGTCGGCATATCATCGAACAGATGGGGGGAATGCTTACTCTAAGTAATAACGCCAATGGCGTTGGGGCTTGTGCCTTGATTCAATTGAATCGTCCGCATTAATAAAATCGAGTCCGATTTCGGAACTCAGAGTCCGATATCGGACTAATCGCTGTTGTTTACGCCTTTCGTTTAAAATAAATTCATGTAAATCAATACCTTAATTTTTGGCACAGACTTTGTAATAGCTAAATTCATATCATCATTACAAAGTTAATTCGCATGGATATCGCTAAAGCTAAATCATCATCTCGTTTCAAGCGCCCGCTACTTATTGGCGGTGCGATGCTTATCGCCTTGGCGTTGTTAACGGGTGTAGTTGTGCAGCCCGCTGGCCAACAAAAAGTTGAGCGCAGCAAATTGTTGCTCGGTACCGTGCAGCGCGGTGAGCTGCAAGTTGCGGTGGATGGTTACGGCGTTTTACGTTCCGATAAGCAAACGCTTATTACCGCTTTAACGTCTGCGACAGTGGCAGAGGTTTTACTACGCTCAGGTGCAGAGGTTGAAGCCGATAGTATTATTTTGAAATTAAATAATCCTGAACTGCTGCAAGAAGTTGAAGCCGCCAATATGGCACTGGTGCAAGAGCAAGCTAATTTGCGCCGCTTAAAACTGAGCAATCAACGTGAATTACTCGCAGAGCAATCGACCTTGGCTGAGTTAACGGCCACCTTTAAATCTGTGCAATTGCGTTGCGAAGCCGAACGAGGTTTAGCGGGCGGCGCTGTTTCTATGCTCGCTTACAAAACAACCTTGCTGCAACAAGAGCAAATGCAAGAGCGCGTTAACTTGCAATCCCAACGTATTGCGCAACTTAAAGAAGTTATGCGCGAAGCTTTAATTATTCAGCAAGAGCAAATCAATCAGGTTTCTGCGCGCTACCAAAATATGCAGCTACGTGCGGAGCGTTTAATTGTACGTGCGGGGATCAAAGGTGTTTTGCAGCGTTTGCCGGTAGAGCTTGGGCAAAGTGTTGCAGCCGGTCAAGAGTTGGCCTTGGTTGGTAGTGATAAAGATTTAAAAGCGCTGATTCGTATTTCGCAATCCAAAGCTGAGCAACTAAAAGTTGGTCAAGCTGCAAAAATTAATACTCGCCGTGAACAAGTGGCGGGTGTGCTTACGCGTATTACACCTGAAGTTCGCGATGGCACTATTGAAGTTGAAATTGCCTTTACCGAAGGCGTACCTGCATCGGCGCGACCAGAGCTGAATGTAGATGCACAAATTTTTACTGCAAGCATTAAAGATACTTTGTTTATCGAACGCCCCATGAATGCACAAAGCCACACCAGCAGCAGTGTTTTTCGTGTGCAGGAAAATAATAAGTCAGCAGAAGTGCAAGAATTGAGTTTTGGCGAAGACTCTGGGAAGTTTATTCAAATTAAACAAGGCGCCAAAGAAAAGGATCGTTTTATTTTATCGGATATGACCAGTATTCAAGATGCGAAAACGATTCAAATTGTGGATTAAAACCCCCTCCTAACCTCCCCCTTGATAAGCGGGGAGGGATTTAGTTCCTCCCCTTTGCGAAGGGGGAGGTTAGGAGGGGGTAAATATAATTAAATTAGCAAATTAAAAAGGAAAAACCATGCGCGAACTTACCCTTAATATGACGGGCATTACCAAAGTCTATAGCACAGAAGATATGGATACCCACGCTCTGCGCGGTATTGATTTAGAAATCTACAAAGGCGATTTCGTTTCTATTTGCGGCCCTTCAGGTTGCGGAAAGTCTACCTTGTTATCGCTCTTGGGTTTATTGGATATGCCCACCACCGGAAAATATTTTATTGAAGGGAAAGATGTAAGCCAACTTAACTTGAGTGAAGCTGCGTTTATCCGCAATGAAAAAATCGGTTTTATTTTCCAGTCGTTTAACTTAATTGATGAACTCTCTGTGTTCGACAATGTAGCACTACCACTGCGCTATAGACGTAATAAAGTCAGCGAAAAAGATATCGAAAAGAAAGTCCTGGAGTGTTTGCAAATAGTAGACATGACGCACCGCGCGCAACATAAGCCCAATCAATTATCCGGTGGGCAACAACAGCGCATCGCTATTGCTCGCGCCTTGGTGGGTAGCCCCGCTTTATTATTGGTAGACGAACCTACGGGTAACTTAGATTCGCGCAACGGCGATGCAGTCATGGAAATGCTGCAGCAGCTTAACGCCAATGGCACTACGCTCTGCATGGTAACGCACGACCCACGCTATGCTGATATGGCGAGCCGAAAGTTACATTTGTTAGATGGCAAAATTATTGATACGCAAACGCTACAGGCCGCTGAATCACAACAGGGATAGTTTTGTCATGAGCATCAATGATTTTAAAAACGCCTTTTATTCCCTCGGTAAAGCCAAAGGCTATGCAATTACAGTAGTGCTTACGCTCGGTATTACTTTGGGTGCCTTGGTGGCAATGTTTAATTTGAATTACCAATTGCTAGCCGCACCCTTGCCTTATCCTCATGCAGATCGTTTAGTTGTTGCAAAGAGTGAACGTTTTGATAAGCAGATTTTGGTGAAGGATAGGCATGCGCCTTATCCCGCATGGATTGAATCTTATCGCCAAGAAGATACGAACTTTGAGCAAAAAGCATTGCTTGCATATACGGTTTCCATTGAACGCAGAATGCCAGACAGCCCCGTGCTGAATACCATTTCGACCACGCCTGAATTTTTTAATATGGTGCAGGCACCGATGAAATTAGGGCGTAGGTTCGAAGCTAGTGAAGCTTTAGATACCATGAATCCAGTAGCGGTAATCAGTCACCGTGCGTGGGTAAAATATTTTCAACAAGACCCAAACGTGCTGGGTAAAACGATGAATATTATGGAGATAGATTTTAAAATTATCGGTGTTTTGGCTGAAACCTTTGTTGAGCCAGAATTGTATCAACGCGGTTGGGAAACCGATGTGTGGTTGCCCATGGATTACGACGATATTCCAGTGCAATTCCGAAAAAATTGGAACAACAGTATTAGTTCTACTTTTTGGGTGGGTTTGCTACAAAAAGGGGTGGATAAAAAAACAGCGGAGCAATCAATCAGCAGCCGAGTTACAGCGCGTTTTAAAGATGAAACGGTTAGTCAGCCTGAGCTTGCTGATGCCAGCTTGCTCATTAAGCTTGTGACATTTTCTACTGTGATTGTGGGTGACGCGAGTAAGCAAAGTTTATTGATGTTGGCAGGTGTTTTAGTGTTATTACTTATTGCCACTACTAACGTACTGAATTTAATTCTCGCACGCACCGCAAATCAACAACGCAGCATGGCGATACAAGTTGCCTTGGGGGCGCAACAAAAACATATTTTCAGTGCGGTCTTGGCTGAAATCTCCACCTTAATGTTAGGGGCAAGTTTATTGGCTGTGCTAGTCGCCTTAGCGCTTTTGGAATTGTTAAAAATAGCGGCAGAGGGGCAGTTGCCGCGTTTGCAAGAGTTACACATAAATCCTGCAACCTTGGTGTTTACCTTTTTGGTGGCAGCCGTGTTGGCAACAATTTTTGCAGTTATCATCAGCCGCCAAATTAATTATCGACAATTAAACAAAGTACTGCAAACGAGTGGTAAAGGCGTTGGGCTACAGATTTCAGCGCGTATTCGCAAGCTGCTTATTTTGAGCCAAGTGGCATTAACGGCTGTGTTGTTGGCTGCAAGCCTACATATTTTATTGCAGAGCTCACGCCAATTAACGCAGCCGGTGGGTTACCACACCAGCGATCAATATCAGGTTCGTTTCAGTATTGCCACCCTGTTTGGCAGCATTACGGAAGAAGAGCGCCGCGCCTATATTACGCGCGTGATAGATGACCTGCGCGCAAACCCGAAAGTGTTGGCGGTAGGTGCAACGAGCATGTCCCCCATTTCGTATCGAAATCCATCGTCTGATCTTCTACGTGTTGATGGGTTTGGTGATAAAAAATTGAGCGCTGTTCAGACTTATTGTGATGGCAGCTATTTACAAGTGGCAGCAATTCCACTGGTTGCAGGTCGCTATTTTACCGATGCGGAAGTGCGAGAGCATGCGCAGGTTATGGTGGTAAACGAAACCCTTGCACGAGCAATTCAGGCAGACGGTCAAGTGTTGGGTAAAAAAGTCTATCGACAAAATGATGAAGGCTCGCAGGCGATAGAAATTGTGGGTGTGCTAAAAGATTTGCAGTTGCCTGGGATTATTGAGCCGCCGCGTTTTTTTCAAGCGCACATTCCTCAAGGTCCAGAATTAGTTGTGCGCGTAAAAACGGGGCAGCAACTTACGCCTACCGAGCTGAATGCACTGGCCGCTAAAACGCATCCACAGCTTAAAATCTTTTATATGAAAACCACTGCGCAGGCCATTGCCCAACTCACTATGCCGCAAAAAACGGCTGCGGGTTTAACGGCTGCTTTGTCGTTAATCGCTCTGGGTCTCGCTGCCATAGGTATTTACGGTGTACTCAGTTACAGCGTGCAATTGCGAAGATTTGAATTGGGGATTCGCATAGCAATAGGCGCGCGGCCTAATAAAATATTTTTGCAAATACTTAAAGATAATTTAGCGCCGGTGATTATTGGTTTGTTGGTGTCGCTGGTTGTGTTGATCGGTTTATGGATTTGGATTCAGCAAACTCGCTACAACTTGCAAACAACAAGTTTAGGTTGGTTATTACCGCCACTTTTAATTATCTCGTTGACCGCTGCAACTTCACTGTTATCGGTGTGGCAAATTATTCGTAAGCCAGCTAGTTATGTTTTGCGTGGGGATTGACCTGTTGTTAGTAAATCCCCCCAACCCCCTTTTTCAAAGGGGGAGTTAGATTGCGGTACTTTCAAGTTCCCCCTTTGAAAAAGGGGGTTAGGGGGATTTAAAGTTTTTTAAGCGGTGATATTAGTCAAGAATTTAATAAAAATGGATTATTCAAAATAAATGTTAACAATTAAAGATTTTAAAACCGTATTTAATTCGCTGCTCAAGGCGAAGGGTTATGTTGTTACAGTCGTGCTTACACTTGGCATTACGCTCGGCGCATTAGTGGCTATGTTCAATTTGAATTATCAAATATTGGCTGCGCCGCTGCCATACCCTGATGCTGATCAGTTGTACGTTTTTCAAGGGCAACGTTTTGAAAAGGGTGAATTAAGTTTTGCTAAAAGAACACCTTACCCATTATTGATCGAAGGTTATCAGAAGGGAGATACGTATTTTTCGCAAAAGGCGTTGATCGCTTATGGCATTGACGTGGAGCGGAATTTGTTAAGTGCGCCGAGTATGAATATCGGCGCCGTCACACCAGAGCTTTTTACAATGTTACAAGCGCCTTTGGCATTGGGGCGTTATTTTAGTGCTGATGAAGGTTTACATTCGATGGCACCCGTTGCCATGTTGAGTTTTAACACATGGACGCAAATGTACCAGCAGGACGCTAGCATTATCGGTAAAACAGCTAACTTTAAAGGCGTTGAATTTAAAATCATTGGCGTGTTAGCCAAGAACTTTGTTGAGCCTGAACTATTTCAACAGGGTTGGAAAACCGATATTTGGCTGCCGTTTGACTACAACGACATTGGTAGCCGTAAGCTTTGGCAGCATGCGTCAACTCAAGGCCATTTGGTTGGTCGTTTGAAAATTGGTGCATCCATCCTTGCAGCGGAACATCAGTTTAATAATTACGCGGCATCCCGTTTTAAAGAGGAAACGGCAGCTATAGCCGGATTTGCAAACGCGACTACGCAATTAAAATTGTTTCCCTTTAAATCCATTATTGTTGGAGATACTAGCAATCAGAGTTTATTGATTTTGGCTGGAGCTCTTGTTTTATTATTAATTGCCGCTGCAAATGTAACCAATTTAATTTTGTCGCGCGCGGCAAATCAGCAGCGAACCATGGCAATTCAGGTTGCGCTGGGTGCACAAAAAAAACATGTTTTTAAAGCAGTGCTCGCCGAAATAGTTGTATTGATGATGGGCGCTGGAATTTTATCCCTAGTCTTAGCCAGTGCAATAGTGGAGCTGTTGAAAAGGGTTGCTAAAGGTCAGTTGCCACGTTTAGATGAACTCTATTTGAACGGTACAACATTATTATTTACAGGTGTAGTTGCTCTGACCTTGGCGTTGTTCTTAGCGGTGATTGTGAGTCGTCAGGTTAATTACCGCGCGCTCAATAGTATGCTGCAAACAAGTGGAAAAGGTACGGGCATTCAAATTTCCCAGCGAGTTCGCAGCTTGCTTATTTTAAGCCAAATAACGCTGACGGGCGTTTTGTTGGCGGTGAGTTTACAAATTCTACAAGAGAGTTTGCGTCAGCTACATCAACCGCTGGGCATTAATACTCAGGATACTTATCAAGTGTCTTTAAATTTAGGAACCTTGTTAGAAAATGCTTCAGAGGTTGAGCGACGCAATTATTTGTTGAGTATTCTTGCCGAGTTGCGCAGCAATCCCAAAGTGCTTGATGCCGGAATAGGTTCTCTAGGCCCAGTATCCTATTGGACAGGTACTTTAACCCAGCGCTTTTTGCAAACCGAACTGGGTGTTGACGCTAAAATACTGGCCACTGCCACGTGGAGTGATGGTAGCTATTTAAAAATATTTAATATTCCACTAGTGGCTGGGCGAAGCTACACCGATCGCGAAGCGCTCGAAAGTGCGAGAGTGATTATTATCAATCAAACACTTGCGCGTTTGTTGAAAGCAGACGGTCAAGCGCTTGGGCAGCGTGTATTTTTTAGAGGTAATGCAGATCAAGAGCCATCCGAAGTTATCGGCATTGTTAAAGATATTCAGTTGCCAGGTCAGATTGAAACCGCCAGATTTTTTCAGCCTTATATTCCGGCTGAATATCCGTTGATTTTAATTCATGTAAAGTCAGCACAGCAATTCACGCCCATAGAGCTAAACGAGCTTATGGCCAAGGTTAACCCGGAGTTCAAAGTATTTCGCTTTTTAACAACAGAGCAAGCACACCAGCAATTGACTGCCAACCAAAAAACAATTGCAGGTTTAACAGCTGCGCTAGCTTTATTGGCTCTGGGGCTTACTGCTATAGGTATTTACGGCGTACTCAGTTACAGCGTGCAATTGCGAAGGTTTGAATTAGGGATTCGCATGGCGATAGGCGCGCGGCCTCATAAAATATTTTTGCAAATACTTATGGATAATTTAATGCCGGTTATGGTTGGTTTGTGCGTCGCGTTGATAGCGCTGGTTGGATTATGGTTGTGGGTACAGCAAACCAGTTACAGTTTGCAAACAACAAGTGTGGGTTGGTTGTTGCCGCCACTTTTAGTTATTGCGCTTACGGCTGCAACGTCATTATTGTCGGTGTGGCAAATTATTCGTAAGCCGGCGAGTGAAGTTTTGCGGGGGGAGTAATCTAGTTATGTACGTGGCTTAATGTGGCTGTGGCAGCCAAGTGGCTTGGCGCTTAGTATGAAGGGAGCGAAATAAGCTTATCATGCAGAACAGGGCGGTCAACATGCAGTGAACAATGACGGTTAAAAATTGTTCACTTAAATTAAGTTTTGTGAGCTTTCTTAAAGATAAGCAATAACAGCGATGACCTGCGCTATGGCTGTTTATAATCCCTCCGCGTTTTGTATGTGAAGGATCAACGTTGCATGTCAGCCGGAATTCTTCATTCCCTCCAAACCTTTCAAAAGATAATCATCATGTTAAAAATAAATCACTTGATGTTGGCTTTTATATTTGTCGCTTTAGTTGTTCCTGCACAAGCACAGAATTATA
>ENA-UOWO01005384-UOWO01005384.1-activated-sludge-metagenome-genome-assembly--contig:-NODE-5384-length-13608-cov-5.000590_pt1 | contig 13608 bp, 11 predicted proteins | sample MGYA00238148_ERZ761564 | MGnify/ENA primary metagenome ERZ761564 (study PRJEB28885, sample SAMN05720194) | activated sludge metagenome | isolation source: Anaerobic digester | place: USA...
CCGTTACAATTCCCGTAACCACAAAAATATGAGCGGCATTAAAATGAAAAATGTCCCGGAAAACGTAAATCGCCAAAGACCCCACCAGGATGGCGGAAAAAGACAAAAAGTTGTTCACCGCCAAAAACTGGCCCCTCCGGTCTTTAGGGCTTTCCTGCTGAATAAGGGTATTCAGCGGGAGCATATAAAACCCGCTGGACAGCCCCAGACAAAGCAGCGTGACGGCAACGGACAGATAAGAATGATAAACAAACCCAAGTTTGACCGAAAATACGACCAGGCCAATCGCGCCTAAAGGCACCAACCCCAGCTCCACTTTTTGATCAGAAAATTTCCCGGCGAGGATGCTGCCCGCCCCGATCCCCGTAGCCAGGATAATCAACAGAATGCTGGTCGCAAGATGATCAATCTGCATAATTTTTCTGGAATAAAGAAGGATATTAAGCTGAAACAATGCGCCGAGGAATCCAAAAAACAATAACCCGAGGATAGAGAGGTAAATCGCCCTGTTGGTTTTGATCAGGGTCAGGTTTCTGGAAACATCTTTCCAAATGTTCCATTCAAAGGGCCGCCGGGCGCCGGAAGCGGGGACCGGGCAAACAAAGAAACTGCTCACTAATCCCAGCAGGGAACACGAGATAAATACTGTGGTCGCACGGTATACATCTGGCTGCGTCACATAAACAAGGTACCCTCCCGCGGCCTGGCCCAAGATTATGGCGGCATATGTCCATAACTGAATGAGGCCATTCCCTTCAGAAAGTTTTTCCTCTGTTAAAATCTCCGGGAGGATCCCATATTTGGACGGGCTAAATAACGCGCTCTGCAGCCCCATCAAAAACAAAACGGCAAGCATCAACGCAAAACCGCCGTCCTTCAACGCCCAAAAGCCAAGGGCCATGATGGCCAACTCCAAGACCTTCGTCGCCACAATAACATATTTTTTGCTGAAACGGTCCGCAAGGTACCCCGCATAAGTGGAAAACAATAAAAACGGCAAAACAAAAAGGGCCCCGGAAAGAGATAAATACAAAGACCCGCCTTGCTGTTGAGCGAAATGATCCACGGCAATAAACGCGATAACCAGTTTAAAGGCGTTATCATTAAATGCGCCTAAAAACTGGGTCAAGATGAGCGCATAAAATCCCCTTTTACGAAGGCCCTGTTTCATCATAGCTCACACCCTCCCTGAGTTATTATTTTTATATTATAAATGGATAAGCTCTTGTTTAAAAATAAATCGTTAAATAAAATCGCCCCCTTAAAAACGCGCCCCTGCCGAACAAAGCCTGATTTCAAAATAAGCATCTCCTGGGGCTGGACGGGGATATATCTCTTTTGAAAAGACGCCGCCCGGGACTCAGGACAATCCAGCAGGTTCCTCTTGTTATAATTTTGTGTTTTATTCATAATTAATGTATCTGTCAATATTTAATCACTCAACTTTATAAGCAAAAAAAAATTGATCCCTGCCTACGTATATCTATTGATTTCTGCTAGAAAGTTTACCATTTAATAATTGCTTTGTCAACTTTTAAGCCTTGTCCGCAAATGATACGCCACAACCCCGAAAGCCACACCGACATTAAGAGAATTCTTAATTCCCGCCATATAAATATCAACAGCAACATCCGCCAAAGGAACCAGATCTTCATCCAACCCATCGATTTCATTGCCCACGACCAACGCTACCGGCCCCAAGGGTTCAAACCGATGATACTCAACACTCACGTCCGTTTGTTCCAAAAGAACAACCTGGTACCCGGCTTGTTTCAACTGACGCACAACGACAAGGGCATCGGTATGATATTCCCAGGGAACCCGTTCCTCCGCACCGAGTGCAATTTTACAGATCCCGGGATGCGGGGGGCACCCGGTAATCCCGCACAGCCATATTTTCTCCACGCCCGCGCCGTCTGCCGTGCGGAATATCGAGCCCACATTATGCAGACTGCGGATATTCACACAGACAACCGTCAGCGGAATCACGGGCTCCTGGTTTCGCGTATTTTGTCGTTCAACGATTTCCTGATGGGAGAGTTTGCGCACAGATAAAACCCATGGCCAGGGCTGGAGATCAAACCGCCACAGCCAAATTTTCTTGTTCCCGCCTCTGCCGCCGCTTTAACCGGGGCCAGTATTTTCTATCCAGAATATATCCCACGCAGCGCGTAGAACCGCAGTTGCACCGGTGTTCTTCGTACTCATCAAAATCATACCCATAATTATAGGTGATCTCTTCGCCGACCTGAATATCTTTAATGGAACTGATCCAAATGTGCCCCCGGATAATCTCGGCCTCACAATTGGGCTCACAGGAATGGTTAATAAATCGCGCCGTATTATAAGGGACATCGCCATCTATATCCTGTTTCTTGTTCAAGTCAAAGATATAAACCGCTCCATTCTTGTTATTCTTTTTATGGCGGCCCAAGGGAATTTCCGCCCGCCGTTGAGATTCGGCCTTAGATATCTTTTCTCCCATATACTCAATAATTTTTATTCCGGCCGGAATAAACATCCTGGCATAAACCCCTTTATTATGAATTCTGGAAACTTTAACGATAATGTACGGACTCGTTGTCTTTTCCCGTTGCGACTGAAGCATCCTTCCTTTCCTCCCCATTAATATTTTTGGTTATCCTACCCCCTTGATCACGCATCCTTGGCGTCCCGGACAAACTGGTTAAGGCAAGCGGACAGCCGGTCCACGTTCATCAAAGCCAACTTCAGGAGATGCGCCTGATCTTCATTCATCTCGCCGAACAACCGGTCATCCAATTGAGAAAGGCTCTCACGGATCACGGTAATCGGCGTCCGCAAATCATGAGACACCATGGCGATAAAATCCTCTTTAAACCGGGCCGCGTTGCGCAAGTCATCCTGTTGCCGGGCAACCTGCTGCCGAAGCGCTTCCAGAAGTGTTTTCAGGCGCTGATTCTCGTCTTCCAGGCTCAAAGCTCCCCCCTCTTTCTCGTGCCGCTTGGCCCTTCCACAGGACGTCCAGCGGGGATGCCCCCGTAGGCTTAAAGTGACCAACCAGGCTTTTTATTCTAATAAGCTTATAGGACCTTGACAAGGCAAAACTTTTCTCTTGCGATGCCCGCTGGAGAAAAAATTAAAGAGGGGCGGAAAGGATCCGCCCCTCTTTAAAAACATCCTGCCGTCATCAACATTTAGACAGAGGCTACGTATTTGATCAAATCAACAACCTTGCAGGAATAGCCCCATTCATTATCATACCAGGACACGACTTTAACGAAGGTGTCGTTCAAAGCGATGCCCGCTCCAGCGTCGAAAATGGACGTGCGCGAGTCGCCGATAAAATCACTGGAGACCACGGCTTCTTCGGTATACCCGAGGATCCCCTTCATGGCCCCTTGAGATGCTTTTTTCATGGCGGCCTTGATCTCGTCATACTTAGCCGGCTTGGCCAAACGGCAGGTCAAATCCACGACGGAAACATCCGCGACAGGAACCCGCAAAGCCATCCCGGTTAACTTGCCATCCAAATCAGGGATAACCTTGCCTACGGCTTTCGCGGCTCCGGTTGAAGACGGGATGATATTCTGGAACGCGCCCCGACCGCCCCGCCAGTCCTTTTTAGAAGGGCCGTCAACGGTCTTCTGAGTGGCTGTCACAGCGTGACAGGTCGTCATAAGCCCTTCAACAATTCCCCAGTTGTCATGCAAGACTTTCGCCACCGGCGCCAGACAATTCGTCGTACAGGACGCATTAGATATAATATTCATATCTTTCGTATACGTCTTATTGTTCACACCCATCACAAACATCGGGGCATCCTTGGACGGGGCGGAAATGACGACCTTTTTAGCGCCCGCCTTCAAATGGGCTCCCGCCGTCTCCATAACTGTGAAAAGGCCGGTCGATTCCACAACGTAGTCAGCTCCGATTTCATTCCACTTCAAATTCGCCGGGTCTTTCTCAGCGGTCACCCGGACTTTTTCTCCATTGACAATCAATTGATTGCCCTCAACTTTGATCTCCCCCTTGAAAGCCCCCTGGGTCGAATCATATTGCAGCATGTAGGCCAAATATTCGGCGTCAAACAGGTCATTGATCCCGACAACCTGGACATCCTTATCCTGCATAGCGGCCCGGAACACCAAGCGGCCGATTCTTCCAAAACCGTTAATACCAACGTTAATTGCCATCGTCCTCCTCCTTCATTATGTTTATAAATTAACTTGCCTTCATGCTTCCTTCTCTACTTAGTCTGGAGCATGATCGCGCAGGGCTTGCGCGGCCACCCCAGGCTCAGTGCGCACGACATAAAATCCGGTCCCCCATTCAAAACCGGCCACGCGGCTCAATTGCGGCACGATCTCGATATGCCAGTGATAACTCTGGGATTCCTGATAATTCACCGGGGGCACATGCAGATAAAAATTATACGATGGGTCGTTCAGTGTTTTCTTCATCCGTATTAAAACCTCGCGCAAAACAGCCGCCAGCTGAAAACGGTCGTGATCCGACAAATAGCAGAAGTCCGACGAGTGTTCGGTCGGCAGAATCCAGGTTTCAAAAGGATACCTCGGCACATAAGGGCAAAAAGAGATAAACGCAGCATTCTCAACGACAACGCGTTCCTTTTCCTGCCGTTCCTGGTCTATAATGTCGCAATAAATGCAGCGGCCGCGGAATTTAAAATACTCCAGGGATCCCTCCAGCTCTTCGACGACGTCCCGGGGCACAAGCGGCAAAGCGATGATCTGGCTGTGCGCGTGCTCAATGGATGTCCCGGCGGACTGCCCGTAATTCTTAAAAAGCATGATATACCGGAACCGCCTGTCTTTCGCCAAGCTGATGGACCGGTTCTGCGCCAGGCGCAGAACGTTCACGATTTCTTCAACGGACAGATCCGCCAAATCACGGTCGTGATCCGGGGTTTCAATCAGGACCTCATGCGCGCCAATGCCATTCGACACATCATACATCCCGTGACCGCGCTTATCCAATTGCCCTTCAATGCGCAGGGCGGGAAATTTGTTTGACACAACGCGCGCCACCCACCCCGGCTGATTCGGGGCTGTCCCAAAAGGACGAACCGCATCGACTTCCGGCGGCGTCTGATTCTCCCGGCCCGGACAAAACTGGCAGATGGCTTTATGCTTACGGTCATGGACTTGCTTATCATACCGATCGGCCCCCCAGGATTCCTCCTTGTCTGCCACGATCGCCCAACGTCCGATGATAGGATCTCTCCGCACTTCGCTCATGGCAGTTCCACCTCCCGCAGGAATTCCGCGGTGTACTCCGGGGGGATCGAACAAATATAAAACCCCGACCCTTTCTCAAAACCCGCCACCCGTGTCAAGCGCGGCATCACTTCAATATGCCAATGATAATCCTCTTCGATCGTCGGCCAGCGGGCCCCGCGTTCCTGGCTCCGAAAAGGAGCGGTGTTAATCACATAGTTATAGGAAGGGTCATCCAAGCCCACTTTAAGCCGGGTGAGGACCTCTTTTAAAATTTTCGCCAAATCGGCTTCTTTCCCAACGACACCTTTAACAAAGTCGCATTGATGCTCTTTGGGCAGCAACCATATCTCAAACGAAAAACGCGGGGCATAAGGGGTAACCGCGATGAAGTGTTCCGATTCGGTCACCACCCGCTTCCCGTCCAGGCTTTCCTGCCGGATTAAATCGCAGAACAAACACCGGTCATGATAATCAAAATATTTTTTCGCGCCAGCCATTTTTTCTTTGACCACCAACGGATTGACGGCCGAAGCGATAATCTGCGAGCGAGAATGCCCGATATTGCGGCTCCCGGCCGCCCAACCATAATTTTTATAGGCAATCACATAAAGAAAATTTTTATTCTTGCTCAACTCCTGGATACGGGTCATGTAGGCATGGAACACGGCACTGATTTGTCCTTCGCTCAAATCCGCCATGTTGGCGATATGCTCCGGCGTTTCTATGACCACTTCATGCACCCCGTAATCGTTGATGACATCATAGAGCCCGTGGCCCTTCCGTTTAAACTGCGGCGCCATTCTTAAAAGCGGGGTTCCGCTGGGCGTCACCCGGACTTTCCAGGGGCTGGCCGAGTGCGGATCATCATTAGGAACCGCGTATATTTCCGGTTCCTGATTATGACAGAAAGGACAGGGGGCATTATCATAGTCCATCGCCTCGCGCTGCGGGTCAATAATCGTGCCAGGGCGCCGGGCCCGTTCCGTTGATATAATAACCCACCGCCCGACAACCGGATCTTTCCGTAATTCTGGCATAATGTATTTTATTCCTTTAAATATTTAATAGTGAACAACTCGGGGCAGAAGACATACCACACGGCCCGGCGTGTTCGCCGCCCGTTCTTCCGCCACTCACGCCTTTAAAGTCACCGAATTATATCACAAAGGGCATATCATGCAAATAAAAAATCAGAGGATCCGCCTCCCGGACGGCACAAAATTTCACCTTATCATCCGGGGCCCGGAGGCTCGTTCCTGAATCAAGAGACCTCTTTCTTTTTCCTCAACTCTTCCCTCTCCGCTTTAATCTTTTCCGAAATCTGGAATGGGACTTCGGAATAAAAATTGGGTTCCATAGAAAAAGACGCGCGTCCCTGAGTCAGGGAACGCAGGGCATTGGCGTAATTAAACATTTCCGATAACGGGACATCGCAGAGAGCTGTCTTCTGTTTCCCCTGAACCCCCATATTGACGATCCTGGCGCGGCGGCTGTTCAAGTCCCCGATGACCGCTCCAATAAATTCTTCCGGAACCGTGCATTCCAGCTTCATGACCGGCTCAAGGAAAATCGGCTTTCCCCGGCGCAAGCCTTCTTTTAAGGCAGCTTTGGCGGCAAGCTGAAACGCGATATCGCTGGAATCCACTTCATGAAAAGATCCGTCAACGAGCGTGACCGTAAAATCCGTGACCGGGTAACCGGCCAGGATCCCGCTGGCCGCGCCCGCCCGAACCCCTTTTTCAATCGAAGGGATATATTCCCGGGGGATAACCCCGCCCTTAATTTTGTCGATAAACTTGATGCCGTCACCGGGCTTTTCGCTGGGCTCAAGATCGATCACACAATGCCCGTATTGCCCGCGGCCGCCGGTCTGGGAGATGAATTTCCCTTCCACCTTCTCGACCTTCTCCTTAATGGTTTCCCTGTAAGCCACCTGAGGCCGGCCGATATTGGTTTCCAAGTTATGCTCCCGCTTCATCCGGTCAATGATAATTTCCAGGTGCAGCTCTCCCATCCCGGACAACAGCGTTTGCCCGGTTTCATGGTCGTAGGACACCCGCAGGGACGGGTCCTCATCAAGGAACTTTTTCAAAATAAAACCCATCTTATCCTGATCCGCCTTGGTCTGCGGCTCAATCGCCATGGAGATAACAGGCTCCGGAGCCTGGATGCTTTCCAGCAAAATAGGATTGGCATCTTCACAAAGCGTGTTCCCGGACTTGGCTTCTTTAAACCCGACTAAAGCGACGATCTCCCCAGCGCCCGCGCGAGGCACGATCTCCTGTTTGTTGGCATGCATGACCACAATCTTAGCCACCCGTTCCCTCTTATCAACGGAAGGGTTATAAACTGTTTTCCCAGACTCGATCACCCCGGAATAAATCCGGGTGTAAAATAATTTACCCACGTAAGGATCGGAGGCGATTTTGAAAATCAGTGCGCTTAAAGGCTCTTTGACAGACGGGTGGCGCTCGACAGGCTCCCCGGTCCTGGGATGGATCCCGTTCACCGGCGGGACATCCAGAGGGGACGGGAGATAATCAACAACCGCGTCCAGGACTTTCTGCACCCCGCGGTTACGCAAAGCCGTCCCCACCAGCGCCGGGAAAAACGCGTTTTTAACAACGCCTCTTCGGATCGCGGGGATAATCTCTTCAGCGGTGATTTCCTGTTCCGCCAGCATCTTTTCCATAATAACGTCATCGCATGTGGACAGCCGTTCCAAAAGGGTCCGGCGCACCTCCCGCGCTTTCTCCATAAGTTCAGCGGGGACATCCAGTTCTTCAAATTTCATGCCTTCCTCATCCAAATAATGGATATACTTCAAACGGATCACGTCCACGATGCCTTTAAACTGATCCTCTGTCCCGTCGGGGATATGGACAGCAGCCACATTGGCTCCAATGCGGTCTTCGATCTGTCGCAACACCCGGAAGAAATCCGCCCCCATACGGTCGATCTTGTTGATGAAAAAAATCCGGGGCACATGATACCTGTCCGCCTGCCGCCAGACGGTTTCCGTCTGGGACTGCACGCCGCTCGTAGCGCAAAGCACGACCACCGCGCCGTCCAAAACTTTAAGCGACCGTTCGACTTCCACGGTGAAATCCACGTGGCCCGGCGTGTCGATGACATTAATCTTTTTCCCCCTCCAAAAACAGGTCGTGTTGGCCGACGTAATCGTGATCCCCCGTTCCTGTTCTTGCTCCATCCAATCCATCGTGGCGTTCCCCTCGTCAACCGTTCCCATCTTGTGAATAACGCCGGTGTAATAAAGCACCCTTTCCGTCGTGGTGGTCTTCCCGGCGTCAATATGAGCGATGATCCCGATGTTCCGGACATCGGCCAGGGCTGCGTCCCCGCCCTTTTGCCCCGCGGCAACCGCCTCTTCCACGGCCCCAGCCGGCTCCTCGGCGAGAAACTCTTCACCCGGCGCTTTCAGACTGTCTGGGGCAGACGGCGCCTCAGCTTCGACGGGAAGTTCGGCCTCTTGCGGGACGTCCTGAACCGGGGGCGCCAGCAATTCTTCCTCCCATGCCCGGATATCCACACCCAACTGTTTCCGGACAAATTCAAGCGCGATCTCCCCTCTCTCCTTGAAGCGCCCTATGAGGTTCAGGAGCTTCTCGCCTTTGTCCGCAACCAATTTTTCTTTCTCCCGGATTTTTTCTTCCAGCTCCACGGCCTTCTTTTGCGACAGCTGCACGGTCAACCGGCAGTCTTTAATACCTAATTCGGCGTCACGAAAAGCGCTTTCATTCTGTTTGATTCTTTCCTCCAGGAGGTTCACCCGATTCAAACATGCGCGGGCCTCCTCTTCCTTCTCTTTAAGGCTGTCCTGCAGCGCGCGCCGTTCTTCCTTGGCCCGGGTGATCCCGTCATTCAAATGATTGCGGATATGGTCAAATTCGTGAATGTACCGGCGTTCAGTGCGCAACGCCTGGCTGGTATTTTTAAGAATCCTTTTTTTGTCCGTAATCAAAGCCTTCAGATGATGGTGCTGTTCAGTGCACTCACGGAGTTTCCTCTCCAGGTCATCATGCTGAATCGATAATTCCAGGGCCCGGTTAATATCCTCCGTGGCCACGCCTTCATACTCAGGCGGCCCTTCAGCATCATCCCGGGGGCGGGCGTTCTTCCCCGCCTTAGCGGAAGGCGCTTCTTCCGGGCGGATCCCCAGCCGGTCGAGCAATTCGGAAGTCGTAACCGGCTGGTTGTAGACCGGCGCCTCGCGTTTGCGGATAGACTGTTCAACCTTCTTCTCTTTCCACATAAACCAGGCGATGGCGCCCAATCCAACAACAATGCACATTGTCCCGACAAGGAAAAAAAGCATAATAAAAAAATGGCTGATATGTTTTTAAAAAATGATGGGGGCTTTCCGACAGGGACAGTCCCATCAAAGGCCGAGTTTTTAAAATCGCATTCCAAGGTCAAGCCGGTGCCCGCGAACAAAATCTTCAGCCACCATGGCCTTGGCCGACGCCAAGTGGACCTTCCTCACGCAAAGGCCCTGATCCCCGGTCTGAACGATAAAACCGGCAGGGACAACCCCGATGACTGTTCCCGGCGTCCCGGCAGATCCAGAGACGACTTCCGTTTCCAAAATTTTTAACAATTTGCCTTTATAAAAAGTATATGCGGACGGCCAAGGCTGCAAGCCGCGCACCAGGTTATGAATGCGCTGCGCCGGGTGCTGCCAATCAATTTTCCCGAGTTGCTTGGTCAATTTAGGCGCGAATGTCGCCTCTTTTCTTTCCTGAGGAACACATTGAACCTGCCCGGACTGAACCGCCTGAATCGTGTCATTTAATAATCCCGCCCCTAGTCTGGCCAACTTTTCGCGTAAAGTAACGGCCGTATCCGCGTCTTCAATGTCCAGCCGGGACTGGGACAAGATGTCCCCGGCGTCGATGCAGGGGCTCAATTTAATGACCGTAACCCCCGTCTGCCGTTCCCCGTTGATAATCGCCCAGTTGATCGGCGCCGCGCCCCGGTATTTCGGCAAAAGCGAAGCATGGACATTCACAGAAAAAAGCCGCGGAACGGACAAAAGCGATTCCGGTAGAACCTTGCCGTAGGCGATCACCACAAAAAGATCGCTCTGAAATCCCCGGATCGCCCGGAGAAAAGATCCGTCTTCTAGGCTATCCGGCTGGAAGACCGGGATTTCATGTTCCAGGGCGCACGCTTTCACCGGTGGGAAAGAGGTGCGCAACCCGCGCCCTTTTTCCGGATCCGGAGGGGTCACGCACGCCATAACCCGGCGCCCGGACTGAATCAAAGCCTGTAAATTCGTGACGGCAAAATCATCACTGCCGAAAAAGACAATCTTCATGTTCCCTCCTAAAGCCTCCTCAAGGGTCGACCTGCACGGTCAAAATCAAACGGCTGCGTCTCTTCATGGCTTTCTGAACACCGCGAATTAAAGCGTGCGCCTTCTCCAAAGAGGAGGTTTTGAGCATAATCATAAAACGGTACTGGTCCCGCAATTTCGGATGAAAATCCGGCTGGGGCGCCAAGACTTCAAGATCCGGTTCCTGCCCGGCCCGCAGCTTTTCATACAAAATCTGAATATGCTCCCGCACAGCTTCTTCCATCAAACCCCGCAACGTCACTTCCACCAAATGCCGAAAGGGAGGGAGCCCGGATTCCTGGCGGAGTTTTAATTCTTTCTTATAAAACGCCTCTGAATCCCCATCCCTCACCGCAGTAAGGATATAATTGTCCGGCTGATGCGTTTGCACAATAAGCTGATGTTCCGCAGACTTATGCAGCCGGGTCAACAGGGTAAACGCCTGTTGACCGCAACGGAAATCCGGACGGCTCAACTCAGCATCAAAGTCAAGAACAACAACAGTATGGAAATTCAGCTCATCCAAATAACGCCAGACCGCCTGAGTCGCAACAACGATATCCCCCCCTGAAGGGATCCGGTTTGTGTCCTTGTCCACCCGCACGATCCGGGCCTCCGGGAAAATTCTGGCGCATTCACTTTCGACTTTCTCATGCCCAATGCCCCAGGACCGCAGGTATTTCCCCTGACACTGCGGGCAGACATCCGGAAGAGGCGCTGTCCAGCCACATAACGGGCAAACCATGCTCTTGCGCTCAAAAAGATATGGGACAACAATGTCGCACCGCTGGCAACGAAAAGCCTCTCCGCAACCACCACACCGGGTGGCGGTGTAAAAACCCAAACGGTTATAATAAAGCAACAGGCGACCCCGCTCCTTTAAAACCTCCTGAATACGGGTTTGCACCGGATAAGAAAGGATCCTTTTCCGGTTCGGCCTGTAATTAGACAAATCAATAATCTGCATCCGGCCTTGGAAATCCGGCAGAAGGGATATTCTTTCAAAATCCCGGCACCGCGCCTCATGCATCAATTCCGCCGAAGGCGCACAGGAGCTGAAAACGGCTTGCGCCCCTTCAATACGGGCCCGCATCATGACAATATCCCGTGCGTGATAAAATGGGGTCTGTTCCTGTTTGAAAGAACGGTTCTCTTCCTCAATAACCACAATCAACCCCAAGTTCTGCACCGGGGAAAAAACCGCTGACCGGGTCCCCACCACAAACTTTTTTTCCCCGCTCTTGACCTTGGCCCACACTTCCAGCTCTGTTTTGGCGGGAAGCCGACGGCCCAGCAACACAACCTCTGCCCTGAAATCTTTCTCAAGCCGGAGCTTAATTTTTTGCGCTTGTAACACTTCCGGCGCCAAAACAAGAACCCCCCGCCCGTCCTTCAAGGCCGGGCCTATCCGTTCACAAAGCCAGCCCCAACCGCGCTCATCCAGGAACTCCTGGCACACAACATGCCGGGGGGATTCTTGTTTTTTTAAAGAAAAAGGAACTGGAGCAGCCACCCCGCCGTCCCACCGCACCTTCTTACGCAAGGCGGCGGGCAGGATTGTCTCAATCGCTTCCCCTAAAGAACAACCATAATAACAGGAAAAATCCCTGGCCAAAGTCATGGCGTTCTGATCCAAAGACGGAATTATATCAAGAACCTGGCTTATCGGCTTTAAAACTTTTGACACGCTCTGCGTCTTAAACCCCACCACAAACCCCACAAGCGACCGGTTCCCGAAAGGGACATAAACCCTTTGCCCTTCCGCGATGCTTTCCGCCATCTCCGGGCTGACCGCATAATCAAAAGGCCCTTCAATCGGAAGAGGGACAACAATTTCAGCAATAGTTCGGGGCATAACCTTAAACTCTTCTCCAAGCCTCTTGAAAGGACAGCCTTTGCAAAGGCACAGAAGGTCAAACCGTTTTTTTGAATTTCATTTACAAAAGCTTAATAATGTCTTTGACCGCCCCTGGCCTCGCCAGCAACTGAACCCGGGACTTTGCGGCGCTCAATGCTTGGGGGTCATTTTTGAATCCACGGAGGGTTTGCGCAATCTGGTCAACGGTCACGCAGAGCCGGCCAATCCCGTATGTTTCAAGGACCTTGATGTTATTGGTTTCCTGGCCCGGGATCGCGTTAAAGAAAACAAGTGGCAGGCCAGTGACCAAGGCCTCTGAGATCGACAAACCTCCCGGCTTGGTCACCATAACATCAGAAGCCGCCATCAATTCATCCATATTGTCAACCAGCCCGCACACTTTGACAAGCGTTTTTTTCTGCTGACTCAATTTCTGGTAAAGGCTTTTATTATGACCGCAGACGACCACCAGCTGAAACCCGTTCAACTGATTGATAATTTCTTCAATAGGGCCGATCCCGAACGATCCCGTGGCAATCAGCACCGTCGTCTCCCCGGGCTGCAACCCCAGCCGCGTCCGGAGCGCGCCCAGATTTTTGTGCTGAGAAAATTTCTCATCTGTCGGAATCCCTGTCACCGCAATCAGCGAGTCTGGAACTCCGAGATGCTGCATTTTCCGTTTGGTCCAGTCTGTCGCGACCGTGTAATAATCGACTCCCCGGCTGACCCAAATCGAGTGGACATCATAATCCGTGACGGTGCAGATAAGCCGGGACGAGATCCGCCCCTGCCTTTTCAAATAACTCGCCACCTCGCAGGGGAAAAAATGGGTGGAAAAGATGCAGTCAAACTGCTCCCGGACAAGAAACCGGGCTAATGGCCCGGCATGAATCGCGTTCTGAATACGGCGGAGACTCCTGACCAGGGGCAAAAGGGCCGGGATATCCAAAAGGCGAAACAATAATCCCCACAGCCAGGGGATCCGGCTGATTAAGAACGTGTATGTCTGGGTGTAAATATGTTTATAAAAACGGCTGGTATAATCCAGCGCGTCAACGTAATGAACCTGGTGAGAGGAAAGCACAAACCCCTTAGAAATGGCCTCAGCGGCTTTTCGATGCCCAGCCCCGGCCGTAGCGTAAATCACCAGAATTTTCATACGTTATGAAAAC
>ENA-UOWO01005385-UOWO01005385.1-activated-sludge-metagenome-genome-assembly--contig:-NODE-5385-length-13608-cov-4.563787_pt1 | contig 13608 bp, 25 predicted proteins | sample MGYA00238148_ERZ761564 | MGnify/ENA primary metagenome ERZ761564 (study PRJEB28885, sample SAMN05720194) | activated sludge metagenome | isolation source: Anaerobic digester | place: USA...
CTCCATCGGGTAAAGCCAGCCTAGCGTGCTCGATTCTGTTTTTCGCTCGCCTTTATAGTCGCCAGGCTTATAGCCGCTTGGCGTGGCCGGTGGCGACTCATCGGCATATTGCCATATAACTAAATCATAAGGCCGATTCAGTTCCGCTAGATCATGCGCGCTATATTGCACGTGCTCGCCTGCCATAAGCCTAGCGTTAGCGGATTCTTTTATCTGCCTTTGCTTATCCGATACGCTCGACTCAAGTGTGAACCTGTAACCAGTCATTGCAAGCTTGGCCTTATGGTGCCAGCCTTCAGCCTTCATATCATGCGTATAAGGGCAAATATCGTTTAGGTGCCAGTCTTGCCAGGCTTGCCACAATTGAGTCGCCATATCGCGAGTCCAGTGCTCGCCAGGTGCCAGGCTGTCACTTATCAGGCCGGAGTCCGCTTGTCCGCAACTGCCTAAGCAATCGCCGTTAGCTTTCGGCCCTTCAACGGCCGTTATAGATAGGCGGCCGCTTTTGTACTCGATACAAACAAACAAGCTTGCTCGTTTGCCTTCCCATAGTTCAACAGTGCCAGGCCGCACGACTCTTTTAAAATCCGGAAAGCGCCAGCCTCGGCAAACGTCACATTGTCCGTACTCGTTAAATGTCGGCGACTCAATGTCGCAAGTGCAAAGTTGTTTTTCCATTAGATCGACTCCTGAATTAACGCGGTATAAGTGACGCAATCGCCTGCCAGGCAATCGGCCGGATAGTCAGGAGTCGCAAAGTGCGAGTCCTCTTCACAGTCAACTATATTGCCACCTAGCCAGGCCGCGAATTTATCCGCTTGCGCAATGTCGGAATCCTCTAGTCCGGAACTATCGCCATTGATTAGATAGCTAGCCCAATAAACGAATCCGACTCCCGTTACTGTTTCAACGGCCATTAGATCGACTCCTGATATGTTGCGCACAATTGCGCTAAGTTGGATTCGTGCGCTTGCACGCTGTCACAATCGCCACGCTTTGCGGCCTGGCGCTTATCTTGCCACGCTCGCAAAGCACAATCGGCTATCTGTTGCGGAGTCGCGTTCATGGCTTGCAGTTCAAGTGCATGATCGACTCCGCTTTTCTTATCTTGCGCAATGGCTAGCCGTTCCCGTTCAATGTCGGTTAAAGGCAAGGCCAGGCCGCGAGTCTGCCTATATGCCATTAGTTGCGGCCTGGCTTGTTATGATAGCCGATTCCACGCTCCAGCCGCTTAGAAGGCTTAGGTGCATGTATGCGAGTCCAGCCGTCAATAAGCGAATTGCCGAGTCTCCAGATAGGCGCAAAAGCCATTGCAAACACAATAGCGGCCACAATCCAGCCTTGCACTTCAGGCGATACGGCTGGAAGGGAAGGGATAATATTGAAAAGTGCTTCAACCATTTTAGACTCCTTTTGTTTCGATTGCCTAGGCATAGGCCGCAAAAGTTAATTAGAAGTTACTTCCATCGGCTAGGCCTGCCAGGTACGCAAAGAAGAGTCCAAGCATGACCATAAGTAAAAGACACCCTCGGCCGTTTGCCTTCATGCGTTCCCTATTGCGCTTTAGCTTATGATATTTTTCATCTGTCATATTGTCCGGTATAATGTCCATTAGTCGACTCCGTTCATTATGCGAGCAAACACAAACGAGTCCGCCTTTTGCACTCGCATAAGCCGCGCAACTTCAGCACGTGCTAAGACTCCAAGTGTAGGCAATAAACGACTCCGGCGATACTCGCCAATTAAGCGCTTAGCCGTTTGCCTGGCGTCGATTATATCGGCCGCCATATTGGCAAGTGACTCGATACGCTCGCCTTCCCATTGCTGGCGACGCCAGGCCGCTTGCGCTAGATAGTTGGCAATCAAAGCTTGCGGCCGCGTATCTTGCACAATGCAAACTAATGCACGGTAAAGACTGCGCACGCGTTCAAAAGGCCAGGAGTCTTTATCTGCTAGCATGTCATCAAAATCTAAATCGCGCAGATCGATTCCTCGCCACTTGGCCAGGCATAGCCAGCCACCTGAACGGCCTTCAAAAGTAAATCCAAAATCGCCGGAGTCATCCCCTGGCCATGATGAATAGTCATCAATGCCGTGCGCCATATCTTCACAGATCGAGTCAAAGAAGCCTTCAGACTCCGCGTGCTTTTCAAAGGCCGAGTCCCATGCCGCAACAAACGGCCGCGACTCCGGATTATGCATTGCAAGCGCTTCAGCCGTCAAAGCCTGGTTATAGATCAAGTGGCCTAGCTTTACGTCAAAGGCAAACGGATAGCGCCACGGCCTATAGTATCGACTACCGACTCCGCGCATATAATCCACCATTGCGACTCGTGATTTTGCATCAAAGGTATAAGGGCAAGCCATTAGTGCGACTCCTCAATTGCCGACTCATCGGCCGCTAGATCAAAGACTCCGGCCTGCTTTGCCACGCGTGCAACTTCAGACCACTTGAACGAGTGACAGCCAGCCACAAAATCGCCGTTAGCGTCGATTCTATCAACTTGGAAATGTCCGACTCGAATTGTTTTACCATTGCGTGCGAAAGTGCGGCCGGACTCCTTGCATAGCTTCACAAACTTAAAAGCCTTTACCGCGTGCTCTAGCGGTACGCTTGCACCCCATGAAGTTTGCAATTCATTATTATAGACGCGTAAAGCAGGGCCGCCACTAGGTGCATCAAAGTTGCCAGGCAAACGAACTGACTCGCCTGCTAGCCATTGCGTGCGAAGTTCAACGGCCTTAGCGTCGCGTTCAGCAAGTTCCCTTAGCCGCGTGCGATATGTCCGCTTAGCTTCGCGTTCCGCTAGCAGTGCATCACGGCGATTCAGATAGGGAAGGCCTAAAGCCAGTTGCTCGCCTTTAGCGGCTAAGTTCGCACGAGTCGCCGGTGGCAAGATCATGCAATTAGACAAGCGCACAAACAGTTGAATAACTTTATTGAGTCCACTGCCTGACATAGGCTTATCGCTAAACGATCTAGCCAGTTGCTCGCCTAGGCCGCGATACCATAAAATGTCTTGCGCTAAGTCGGCACGATTCTTTGCAATCGCCTTTGCCGTTTCGATATCGGCCGCAAGCTTGCGCAAGTGCTTTTCACGTGCAAACAAAATCGCCAGGCGAGTCGCGCTAAAGCCTGCCGCTTTGCCGACTTTGCGAGCGCGAAAGTACTCGATAGCCGTTTGCTTGATATAATGCTCGCCATAGTTCCGGAGCCAGTGGCGGCACTCGCCTTTGAACGTGGAGTCGCTAGTGCTCGCCTTTTCTATAGCGTCGCTTATCGCGGCCGCCTTTTCTTTTGCGGCCTTCAACTTTGCGGCCTTGTCAATCGCGGCCTGGCGAGTCCGCTTTGCTTTCTCCCATGATTGCGCAGTAAGGCCGCAAAGCTTAGCCAGGTGCTCGCCTGCCTGGACTCCCGTTTCAACTTCAGGACTCCAGCGCTCGCCCTGGTTAGGTGCCAGGCCAGTTGAAAGCAACTTGTCCGCATTAGAAGTTAGTTCCCTAAGCGCACGCTTGCGCAGATCGACTCGAATCGTGGCCTTATCTGCCTTACTGTTGCCAGGATTGCGCAAAGCCTCTAGTGCGCTCGCCACAGATGACAGCCACGAGTCCAGGCTAGTCAGATCATCAACATAAAAGCGAGTCCGATTCCGGCACGCGGCTGCCGCGTCGCTTTTATGTCCGCTAGTGGTGACGCTATTGTGCTCGCTATTTAGGAGCGCGACTCCGTCAGGCATAATCATGCCGACTAGGTAGTGGCTGCCATAGCTAAAAATCTGACGGCCGCGAAAGTAAAAGTTCCCGTTCGATATGCGGCCAAAATCTTGCGTTTGCGCGTTCCAGACGTGCGCCACCATGCCGCTATTCATAACCATTTTAACGCGCTCGCCACAATAATTGTAGGCGGCCGTTTCACTATGCGAAGTTGTTCGCCCATAACCGAATCCCATAACCTAGACTCCTTATATGCGAATCACTGAATTGCGATTCCATGCCGCTAGATACGCTTGACGCATAACAAAGCAAAGCAAAATCGCCAGGCTCCGCAACACTTTTTTAAGCACGTTTGTTAAGGTTCGTTAAGGATGTTTGGTAAGGTTAATGGAAAACTTTTGCCGGTCGGCGGCCCTGATCGAGCCGAGCCAGGATCGAAAACACGGATGTTACTTCCGGCCGAAAACCCCGCACCCCCCTATAGTGGTAATTCGAGACCAAAAATGATAATTATTTCCAGCCCCCACCTGTGACGACATCGGATGCACCCACCAGTGACGACATCAGAGGCGTATTTCAGCGCGAAAGATCATATTTCAAAACTGTTGACAGTGATCCGACTCGACGTTATACGGACTGCATATCAAACGAAACCTGGAGAACACCGTGGCCGACCTTACCGCTTCCCTTTCACAGATGGCTCGCGATCTGAAGCAAGATCAATCCATATCACGAAGTCGCCGGATACTTCTGACCGACAAGAACGGCATGAAGTCCCTGACCAAGACTCTCTCTTCCATGCGCAACAGCATGAACCAGATCGCGACACGTGCCAAGGATCAGACCGGCTCGATGTACCGCGTCGAAAGCGGACAGTTTATCACCGAAGATCGCAACGCAATCATCCTGACCGTTTGTCTGACCTGTCTGGAAGATGACGGCGAAGACGATATCTGACCAATCCTGCCGGAGGACCAACCCCATGAGCGACGACAAAGAACTCCCCTATGCCTTCCGCGATCAGCGCTACGCGACTGAACTGGAAGCGGTGGAAGCGGCCTACCAACACTGCCTGAATAATCTTGCAGGATTGTTGCTGCCAAAAAATCCCGAAGCAGCCAAGGATGTTCTGGCGCGTTTTGTCGAACTAACTTCCATGCGCAATCGCCTGCGCGCCGGAGCAAATATAATGCTAAGCATTCCGCCAGAAGGCCGGAGAGAACCTATTGCCGGAGAACCTAAATGATCGGCGGCATTGATCTCGTCGTAAGCGAGCACGCGCTGAAAGATAGCGATGTGCGTAACTTCCCTGTCAGCCGTCACCGGTCGGCCAGGGTACACAAGAAGCTGGTGAAGCGGCACGGCGGCGAGTTCCGAAAGGTCGGCTGCGTCTACCGGATGGGGAACAAGATGGTTATCCACCCTACTCTGTACGCCGAACTTCAACGCGAGATGTCTAACCGGCTGAAGGACAGCACCGAGAAGATGTTCTACCAAAACTATTCAATGACGGAGAATCGAAATGTCGTATAGCGGACTATGCGTCGGCGGCCCTGCCGATGGGAAGAGAATCCAACAAGGCAAGACCACGTTCCGTGCAACTTCACGCGAACCGATTGGCCTGGTCGAAGGGACGCAAGAGCCAATGTTCGAAACCACCGACTACAAGTGGCTTAGCTTGAACAGGCAAGTCAACCTGTGGACGCCGGTCGGCCAGTCGCTCGACGAAACCATGCTGTTACTCGCAACCCACTACAAGCCGGAGACCGCAGATGTCTGATACCCTTTTCACCGAGCCGCAGCGCGATCAGTTCCAGCACGAATCCCCGATCCGCGCTTTCACCGATTGGTCTACGCAAGGCCACTACGCCATTGGCAAAGGCTTCCGGCCGAGCGTCCAGCATCTTGTCAGCTATCTCGACGCGATGGAGCGCAAGGAAAATTGGCAAGTCGTCCAGGTGCTCGACGCTGGCAATGGCCTGACGATATTGTTCCGCCAAGCCGGACTAAAAATAATGCCGGAGCCTTGTGGAGAATCGTCAGGGGAACCTATACCCTACGACGCCGACAAGCGTGCTCGCTTCGTCTATGACAACGAGCCGAACAATCTTATACCTTTGCCGGACTTGGCACCCCACGTCGGGCTGATGCGTGAGATGGCCGAAGAGACGGCCAGGGTAACAGGGATCACCGAAGCACAGACCGTCAAGATTGTGATACAGGACGATCCTGTCAACCCGAAGCATTATGCCGGTCGCGCCTGTGCCGACATCGGCGAGCACCTGACGGCCAACAGCTACCAAGTGCTGAAGTATTGCTGGCGGCTCGGCAAGAAGGACGACGCCCTGGTCGAACTCGGCAAAGCGCTGTGGTATCTGAACAGCGAACGGTCGAACATCCTAGTCCGGCCGGAGCCGCGTGCCTTGTGGCCAATGGGCGGCAAAGCCAAGTGGTTCGGCTTCTGCGCCGAGCGTACAGCAGGCCAGTCGGCATTGGTGCAGAACCTTGTCAACGCTCTGTCGCGTTGGTCCTTCGCTGCGGACAGCAGCTACCTACGGATCGCGAATGATGCAATTGAAGCCGAGCGCGACCGGCTAACGAAACCTGATTGTGGAAGCGGACTAGCAGTATGAAAACGAAACCCAAGACAATAAGCTGGACGGCCGAGAAACTGGCCGACTTCGAAGTAGCGTACAGCAAGGCGAAGACCGAAGGTACGAATCCCTTCTGGTGGGACGAGAAGGAAGGCCGCCGCGTCGTCGCCGCGCATGAGATGGATCAAGGTTACGCCAGGTATCTGATCGAGTATTTGCGCGAAGAGTTCGCGGCCAACCCGACACCACCGGCGCGGCCGAACAGGGAAGGCGTCGAAGGGCAATGAGGATATATGATAACCCGAACCATCCGCAGTACGGACCTGTTCGTCGCCTTTGGGTTATGCTGGCGCAACTCGATCTGCTAGCCGTGGCTGAAACATTCATCACCGCTCGCGGAAGTTCGTGGGACCAACATCTTGCTCGTTTGATCCGGATGGGGTTGAGCGAAAGCTACTCACAAAGGATGTTGCTTTCGATGATTATAGAAGAAGCAGATTGAAGGGAGAATACCGATGTTAGCTGAAGCAAAATTAAAGTGGAGCACTCCTGACGGAGATCATCTTATTGCCGAGATGGCGCGGGTCAGCAGCCCACAGAACCAAGACAACGTGGAAACCGAAGCGCGTTTAATCAACTACCTTATGCGGCACCGGCACTGGTCGCCGTTTGAAATGGTCAGCATGTGTATCGAGATCGAGACCACGCGTGACATAGGTCGCCAGATACTACGGCACCGCTCCTTCTCGTTCCAAGAGTTCTCCGGCCGGTACGCCGAGTATGACGACCTGAATACGAACCGCGACATGCGGATGCAGGATCACAAGAATCGGCAGAACAGTATAGCCGCAGACGACGAATCGCTTCTGCTATCTTGGAAGGATGAAGTCGGAGAAGTTGCCGAGCACGCTCGCGCTAGGTATAAATGGGCGCTCGGTCGCGGCGTGGCCAAGGAATGTGCTCGCGCTCTGCTCCCTGAAGGTCTGGTACCGACACGGATGTACATGACCGGTACCGTTCGAAGCTGGATACACTACATCAGCGAGCGTACGGCACCTGGCGTACAGTTGGAGCACCGCGAACTGGCTCGCCGGATCGAAGTGATCTTCGCCGAGACCTTCCCCAACACCTACGCGGCCACGCAACTGCCAACGCCGGAGCAAGCGCGCATATCGGAACTAACTTCCATGCTCGTCCGGTGTCAGAGTCAGTTCGCCTTCTACGAACAGCAGCACTTGGCTAAGTGTACCCAGGATGGGAACGATAAGGCTGCCGTCAACGCTTCGTTCGTAGCGGAGATCGGCGAGTTGCTAGGCAAATGATCGACGTTCCGCCTTTTGTCGTCCTGATCTTATGGATGGCGTGCATCGCTACTGTTCTGTGGAAGGTAATTAACTGGCACACAGGCGGACAGGCACCTAGTTGTTTCGGCTCCAGACCTGGACCGCAGCAGAAGGCAGAAAACGGATGTCACGACTGCAAATGCCGTGGATATTGTTTTGAATATGGAGATCGCTTAGATGTCTAACCGATGGGCCGGACACGCCGAGTGGATGCGCAACTGGAGACGCAACGATCCGAGAGGACCGATGTTGGTGTCAGCACGTGCGCGTGCTCGCGAGAAGGGTTTGAAGTTCGATTTGACTAAAGACGACATTCCGATTCCACCTATTTGTCCTGTACTCGGAATCCCTATTCGATCAAACGATGGCCGACATCATGCGAACAGCCCGACGCTAGACCGAATACACTCTCGCCTCGGATACGTGCCGTACAATGTGCGTGTGATATCTTACCGAGCAAACAACCTAAAGTCGGATATGTCGATTGATGAATGCCGACTTATACTCAAAGATTTGGAGGAAAGAATATGAGAGACCGTACCTACACAAAATGGGAGTGGTTCAAAGCTTATGCAGCTTTCACTCTGCTATCGCCTATTTTCCTGCTTCTGTGGTTTATGGCGACTTTTGTTCGCAAGCTGCCGAAGTCAATGACCACTTGGTTGTATGTAAAAGTTGTTTCTTACATGGATCAGCGGAAGCAAGATTTGCGGATACCGCCTGACGAATCTATTCCCGCCTATATGCTGCGTTGGTGGTGGATACCGCGCAATGCTTACTTCAACGTCTATCTTCATCATGTCTTGCGGAGCGACGATGATCGCGCTTTACACGACCATCCTTGGTATTCGTTCAGCCTGATCTTGCAAGGCGGCTACAACGAGCACATGATACAAGCTGGCGGCATCCACACCCGCGATTGGTACCAAGAAGGCGCTATGCGTTTCAGACCGAGCGGCAAGATTGCCCATCGGCTAGAACTCGCTAATATCGCGAAGTACAACAGCGATCCAGTAATGGAGCAAGACGCAATTACGATATTCATAACCGGTCCTGTTTTACGTCGGTGGGGTTTCCATCACCCATCAGGCGGATGGATCGACGCTTATGATTGGGATCATTTCTGCGAAGCCAACGGAGTAAAATCCATGAAGATGGACGGCGGCAGCGATGGTGTAATTTCAGAAAGGAATAAAAGATGAAGGACCGTATTGTAAGCACGCTACGCTGCATCGCCAGCGCGCAAGATGACATGAAGCCGATGCAGGCTTTCGAGTTCGCCGGTGACGCCGCGCTCGACATGCCCTACCTGGCGACTTTGAACCTGGTCACAATTGATGAAGTCAGCGACGTGGTGCTAATCACGACCAACGGCCGAGCGTTCGCCGGTCTGCGCCCTGAAGGCGTGCCGGAACTGCCGGTCGAAGTCGAAGCTGTCACCGGCAACATCGCTGAATCGGAATTGGCGGCTCGCTACATGGAAGGCAAGATCAAGGCGCTCGATAAGGCTATGGCGACTGACGCTGTGCGCCGCGAGTTCTACGGCCATGTCGCTGTGATGCTCTCTGAAGCGGCCAACGAGTTCCGCGCCGGTCTGCACGTTCCAGCCGTCCACATCGACGGCCGTGTCGAGCACTACAACGATGATCGGGGTACCGGCCTGACGCACGCCGGATCGCTCTTCCTGTTCTTCAACGATGTGTACCAGCGCAACGTGCAGGCCGGTTGGTGGACCGACATTCACAACGGCGGCCCCAAGAAGCGCAATGTCGGCGAACTGTTTATGCTGATGGTGACAGAACTCGCCGAAGCCTACGAAGCCTACGTCAACGGCACGCCTGACGACAAGCTGCCACAGTATCCAGGTCTCGGCGTCGAGATGGGCGATCTGTTGATTCGAATCGGCGACTTCCTTGGTGCGCTCAACGCTGGAAACGTGATCGAGTACGATCCTGGCTCACACAATCCAGGCGCGGCGATGTTCTCGGAAGTGTGCGAGATCGCACGTCGTTATGAGGCGATCCGCAAGACGCCTGAAGCACGTGGCGATACCGAAGTGGCCGAGTTCCTGCCTGCCAGCGACGCTTCGATCATGGTGGACGCCAAGCTTGCGTTCAACGCGACCAGGGCTGACCACAAGATCGAAAACCGTCTGAAGGAAGGCGGCAAAGAAACGTGAAGCTTTACGTCTGCTATATGCTGACTTGCAAGTCGTCCGGTGATACCTACATTGGCGTCACCGGACGCAACATCAAGATTCGCATGTACGGGCATAAAGCGAGCGGAAGGTTCCCAAACGGTTTCGATGTAGCCAGGCTCCACGAAACTGAAAGCAGAGAAGAAGTACTCGAATATGAAAAGTTGGCGATAGCGCGTTTGCGTCCAAGGTTGAACAAAACCAAGGGCGGAGAAATGCCACCGCCGATCAGTCAAGCGCCTAGTGATCCCTTCTGCCCGAAAGGACACTGGTGGGATACAAACTTCAGAAGATCACCTAGCGGTGGTCGCAAAAGGTGCCTGATGTGTTTTGAGGACTATAAAGAAAGAATGCGTCGTGCGTGGATTGGTTAATGCGATTGACAATGATACGCGTGGCAAATAGCAATGATCCCTAGCAAACATCGGGTAGAAAATATATTCGGTGATTCGGAAATAACTTCTAAAGGAGCACAGAAATGAAAAAGACCACCGGCCGTCAGAGCATCCGCCCTAAAACATACGCAGCACCGGCATCGCCGAAGCCGCGCCTGTCGCGTGAAGCCAAGAAGACGCAGCACCGCGATAAGATGACCGAGAAAAAGAAATTCCGCCATTCGATGTGGCTCCACTCGGTGCCTTGGTTTGCGAGCCAGATGGTTAAGCGCAACCCGAAGCGCCACGCTGCCGTTCTCCAATTGTCACGCTTGCACCCGAAGCATCCTGAATTTCGCGGAGTGTGCTGACATGGAACGCGCTGAACTGCAAACCAAAATCACCGACGCGATAATCGCGATGCACAATTCAGGCTGGACCGGTAACGAGACAGCCGAAGAATGTGCAGAACAGATCATGGAGATGGTGGATTCGATCCAACCGAAAGCAGGCACCAGCGCGTACCAGATGGTCGCGGTCGCCGCTATGTCTGAAGTAGAGACAACCGAGATGCTGATGCAGATGCTCGCGGCGACGATCCTGGCCACGTTGATTGAGGAAGAAGGCACTGGCCGATCCAACATCACCTATTCGCCAGCGTCGATGGACCACATGATGAAGAACTATACCTTCACCAGCGAGAAAGACGCGATGGCCACCACGATCCGGATCGAGATGAAACCGGACAGCGAACTGCGCGACGAAGCCAACTGGCGAGCGCCGTCCAACCGCCACCAGGTCGAAGATGTGAGCGACGCACTGCCACAGGCCGAGCCGAAGGTGCATGACCGGCCGGTGTGGGCGATCCGCCACAACGAAGAACTCCACGGCTATCCAGATCGTGCGGCCGCTGAAGCCGCGATGCTCTGCAATCCGCAGGCAGAAGATGTGGCGATCATCGTCAACCGGCACTGCCTGCACCTGGAGTGTCCTGATTCGATATGTAATCAAAAATAACTTCGGAAGTATATTGACATCATGGAACGACTCGCCCATATCTGCGTTGTCACCATGCGAGGAAAGTGACTGGACTAATTATGGCAAAGAAGCAGAAGCACGACATCGACAACGATCCGATGTTTGACAACAGCAAGAAGGCGATCAGCAATGCGCTTGATCGGCCCCTGATCGCATTCCTTGACCGGATCGACCGGCTCGAAGAAGAGAAGAAGGGTATCGCTGACGACATCCGTGATGTTTACTCTGAAGCAAAGAGCCAGGGATATGATTCCAAGATCATGCGGAAGATACGTGCTCTGCGCGCTATGCGACCAGATGATCGCCAAGAACTCGACGCGTTAATGGAAACCTATCGTCGTGCAAGTGGCATCGACGCATAACTGAAGGACTATGATTATGAGTAAGACTGAAAAGAAAGCTAGCGGCCTGTCGCTGCCTAAGTCGAAGTTCGCAATGGACCTGGCTGGTGGCGCTGTTGAATCGACCATGAAAGCTGCCGGTGCTACCACTGGTAAGCTGTACAACGTGCCGGTCGGCAGCATCAAAATGATTCCAGGCTTCAACCCGCGTGTCCAGTCGGCCGACTACATCGCCCACCGCGACATGCTCGTTGAATCCATGACCGAGCGCGGCTTCGATCCTACCCGACCGCTGACTGGTTTCGTTGCCAAGGAAGGCGACGCTAATGTGATCTACGTCACGGACGGCCACACCAGGCTCGACGCGATCTCGGTTGTGAACGCCGAAGAAGAAACGATCTCGTCGGTGCCGGTACTGGTGCAGCCGAAGGAAACGTCACTGGTCGATCTGACCGTGCAGTTGCATACGTCGAACAACGGCCGTCCGCTGACACCGTTCGAACTCGGCGTGGTCGTGAAGCGTTTGCTGAATGAAGAAGACGCGAGCAAGACCGAGATCGCTCGTCGCCTGTCGGTGACGCCACGCTACATCGACGACGTTCTGTTGCTCGCGAGCGCAGACAAGAAGGTGAAGCAGCATGTCGCCAGCGGCGTGATCTCTTCGACGTTCGCCATCGACCTGCTCCGTAAGGATGCAGACAGCGCGGCCGAGAAGATCGAAGCTGCACTGGCCAAGGGCGGCGGCACCAAGAAGAAGGTGACGAAGAAGGATGTCGGACCCAAGATGCAGAAGGTCAAGGCCGACGTCAGCTTCGCAGCAGGCGACGACATGAAGGAGATCGTCAAGGCAGCAGCCAAGGCAATTCGTGCGGCCGTAACGTCGAGCGAACAGGCTGACGGTGACGAAACGATCCTTGTTGCTGACACTGGTGGATCGGTTACGCTTGTGATCGAAATACCGGTTGCTGAAAAAGCGCCAGCCAAGGCGAAGACGAAGACGAAGGCTACTCCGGCACCCAAAAAGGCGGCGAAGGCGTCTGACGAGCCGGAATCGAAGCCTGCGAGCACGAAAAAGGCATCCGCGAAACCCAAGAAAGGGAAAAAGAAGGCCGCGCCTGGCGGTGAACTCGGAATCCCTGGTGCAGTAGCCGCCGTTATGGCTGCCGCTGACGATGATGAGCCTGCTCGCATTCCACCGGTCGTAAAGTCGGATGCAAACATCCCTGACGAAGAAGTTGATATCTAAATTCTGCGCGGCGCGGATGCTCCTGCCGCAGCAGACGGAGCCAGGTGGTGATGTGGGTCGTACCGCATAGGAACACACCACCTGGTTCCACCTTTTCGGTGAGCGGCGATGTAGGTCGCAGCGTCGTCGCTCTCCGAAACGGTGGATCAATTGGCTTCCAAGCATTACCAGGGCCTTGCGTCTCTGTGGTAATTGCCCCCTAGGATACACGATCCAACTCGGCGGCGCGCAAGCGTCGGATGACGGGAGACAGGTTGTCCACCGTTTCGCCTATCAAAGGAGGACCGCATGTCTGAAGTAACTTCCAGAGTAACCAAGCTTCTCGCCGAGCACCTTGGCGCAGAAGAATCCAAGCTGACGAATGATGCACGCTTCACCGAAGACCTTGGCGCTGATAGCCTGGACGTGGTGGAGATCATCATGGCGTTGGAGAACGAGTTCAACGTGGACATTGGCGACGAGACCGCCGAGAAACTGGCCACCGTTGGCAACGTGATCGACTACATCAGTTCGGTACCGCACACATGAACCGCGAGCGCAAGATGATGTTCGCCACATTTATGATGGCGGCTATGGCTGGCGGCGTGAAGAACGTCGATCACGCTTCGCAACATGCAGAGGAAGCGATGAAGATCATCGACGAGAAGTTCCCTGATGACGCGCCGGAAGAAGACTAACCCGCGACTCGGCTGCCGCGTGCTCCGTCAGAACGACGAGAAGTTCTGCTCGACTTGCACGCGGCGCTGGAGCGTGGTAGAAGA
>ENA-UOWO01005389-UOWO01005389.1-activated-sludge-metagenome-genome-assembly--contig:-NODE-5389-length-13599-cov-10.764988_pt1 | contig 13599 bp, 8 predicted proteins | sample MGYA00238148_ERZ761564 | MGnify/ENA primary metagenome ERZ761564 (study PRJEB28885, sample SAMN05720194) | activated sludge metagenome | isolation source: Anaerobic digester | place: USA...
CCTTATGGCAACGAACCCGGTAGCAACGGCTTACTGATCAACTTGAAGGGAGAATTGGTAACCTGCGAACACGGCGATCGGCGCATCGCCGCCATGCCTTTTGGATTGGGGGGTAAAAAGACCTTGGCCGACAATTATCAGGGCATGCGCCTCAACAGCCCCAACGACATCACCCAACATCCCAACGGCGATTATTACTTTACCGACCCACCGTACGGCATGCCCCAAAAAGAAAAAGACCCTACGCGGGAAACTACCTGGTTTGGGGTTTACCACATCGATAAAACGGGAAAAGTAAATTTGGTAGACAAAACCCTGGATCGCCCCAATGGAACCGCCGTTTCCCCTGATGGAAAAACCCTTTACGTTTGCCAAAGCAGCGGATCCCAACCTTACATCACTGCTTACCCCATTGCAGCCAATGGCAAAACCGGCAAAGGCAAGGTCATTTTTGATGGCTCAAAATCCTTGAAAGATGGAAAATATGGCATCTTTGATGGCATGAAGGTCGACAAACAAGGCAATATTTTTGCCTCCGGGATGAATGGCGTGTTGATCCTTTCCCCCGAAGGTAACCCCCTGGGCCAAATCGAACTGGGCCAATTCACAGCCAATTGCGGTTGGGGGGATGATGGCAGCACCCTCTACATTACTTCCGACATGTACCTCTGCCGAGTCAAAACCAAAACCAGTGGCTGGTAGGCGAATTGCCGATTTTAATCGAAAAACTGAACCAGGGTTTTAAGAAACCCCGCTAATTGTAGAAAAACCCAATTTTATGAAGAGCCCAGCTTTTGTAATTTTTCTAGGCCTCATTTTGGGATGTATGCCGCTTTTTGCACAGGAGGCATACATCCTCAAATTACAACCCCAACCTGGGACAGAATACCGTTTTCAAACGATGATAAAAACCCAGGTCAATAGTTCCAATGGCGAGTTGTCCATGTCTACCCAAATGGAACATGGACTTTCCTCCCGGGTTAAAGCCGTCAGTGATGCTGCGATTACCCTGATGGAAAAGATTGAAAACATCAAAGGGAATGCCAAGTCGATGGGGGTAGACATCAACTTTGATACCGATAAACCCACGGAGGGTAACCCCACCATGATGGGTCAACTCAGTCAGGTAGTGGGTAAATCCGTTACCTCCCAAATCAAGCCCAATGGGGTATTCATCTCTGGAGAGCCACTTGGTGCAGGATTGATTGGCGGCTCAGATACGGGAGCCGATTTTCGGACCATCTCCGGCAATGCCCGTTTTCCCGCAGATGCCGTCAAAATTGGAGAATCCTGGACGGTCATTGATACCATCATCAATCAGGGCATGCTGACCGTTGCGACCACCGTCTGGACGTTCAAAGCCATCGAAGATGATCTGGCCGTGTTGGTTTCAAGCGGGCAAGGCACCATTGCAGGCAGTCCGTTGACTGCGCCAGAGGCCAAAATCAAAGGAACGTTGATCGCTGAGGGTTTCAGCAAAGTGGAATTAAAGACAGGCGTTTCACGAGAAGCGTCACACAAAATCAGGGCACAAATGGAGATGGATTATCAGGGGAATAAGCAGAATATGACTTCGGAGACGGAGTCGGTGTCGAGGATGCTGAAGTAGCCTGCGAATAAAGGTACTGTTGAGCCTAACTTTTCATATAAACTACAACGATGGGAGCGCGGATGACGCGGATTAGGCGGATTTACGCGGATCTTAAATTTACGAATGAATAAATCCGCGTTAATCTGCCTAATCCGCGTCATCCGCGTTCCCATTGAGTTCATGAGTCAGAGCAGAAGGCTCCGAGCAGGTACGCAAGCTGGCGGATTATGGATATATCGTGCTTGATAGGGATGGCGGGTACCTCTGTTTGCGGATTGGGTGCGGCAATTTGGGTATTAAAGGGACGAGAGAATGATAATGATAAATGAGTTGCCATTTTCAGCCTTAGTTGGTGTCTTCACGAATTTGACTAATTAGATGCTGAATTAGAGGAGAAACAATTTTTGCCATTAATTCTTGATTAAGAATATCGCCATAACGTAACTTGAAAGTTTGTTTTTCGCTTGTTTCAATTGAAATAGAATAAAAGTATTCCTCAAAATAGATAGCAATAATTAGTGTAAAAGACGGTAAATTTTCTGACTTTGTTAATTGTTCAAGTTCATATGAATAAACTAAATAAGGTGGTTCTTTTTTATATTCAATCTCTTTTAAAATGTTTTCTGCAATAACTTCCGAGAAATTATTTTCAAATTGATACCAACTATCAAATTCGTCTACAATACCAATATCTCCATCCATTTTAAAATGAATTAATCGGTTAAAGCCTATAAAAAAATCATTCAATATCATTAACTTATCTTCAAAAAATTGAAAAAGAGGCATTAAACAATCATTAATTGTTTCAATCAATGAAGACAGTTCTGCCTTTTTATTTATTGCTTCATTTTTACTAGCTAACCCCCTTCTCAACAACTCCAACTCCTTATCTAAATCATCCGGCTCGTCAATACTTTCTCCGTTGGCAGCTTTAATCGAGATACCTAAACTCCACACTACCTGCTTCGCAATGTAATCAACAAAAAAATCCAGTTCCCCAACATCAGCGCGGTTGAGTGCCATCAGATAGTTGGACTTGTCACTTGATTTGATGATGATGGGAGGGTAGTTGAATTTTAGCAAAACATAGTTCATCAACAATCTGGAAATACGGCCATTTCCATCGTCGAAAGGGTGAATAAGGACGAATTTATAATGCAGAAGTGCAGCCAATTCAACTGGATGCATTTCTTTCTTGTCACATTCTACCCGAAACCACTGGATCAGTTCTCTCATTAAAACAGGAACATCTCTTGGAGCTGCATATTCAAAGATTTCACCATTTGGTAATTCTACCGAGTTGGAATATTCTTTGTATTTTCCAACTGAGATTTGCCTTCTTGTCTGTTGCCCGTCAAGTGTTCTAGCGTTTTTCCAATATGGCCGAACCAAAATGATTTTGTTTAGATCACAAATGTCTGCTTCCGAAAGTGGTCGTTCTTCATCTTGAGCCCATTCCTGCACCAAACGCAATGCCACATCATGCGCCTGCATTTCCTCGTACTCACGCATGGTATGATTGCCCTTCGTATTGTCAAAAATCAACAACAGCTCGGTTTCGCCATAGGTGAGGGTATTCCCTTCAAGGTGATTAGAATTGTAATTGAATTCTAATCTGAATTTTTTATCCAATTTTCGCTGAAATTCAGGATCAATGGGTTGCAAGGCTTGCAACTCTTCCGTTAATGCATTTATCTGCTGTAAAATGTTTTCCATAAATACATTTTAATCATGCCTCTAAGCTAATACATTTTTTTTTAAAATGATTTAATCACCACTTTAAGCAGTACAATTTAAGCAATAAAAGATCAGGGAACAAAGGACTTAATGCACCAACAAGTGCAGGCACTCCACCAAACTATCCCGCCAATACGGAATCTCTAATCCAAACGCCGCTTTGAACTTGCTTTTGTCCAAAACACTATACGAGGGACGGGCTGCGGGGGTGGGATATGCCGTACTGGGGATGGGCTCTACCCGGCAAGGAATGCCACTCAAATCAAAAATAGCCCGCGCAAAATCGTACCAGGAACATACCCCTTCGTTGCTGTAGTTAAAAATCCCCGCTTGCTCTCCCGCTTGCTCGCTCAGCAAAATCTGCAGGCTCATCCTGGCAATATCACGGGCATAAGTGGGCGTACCAATTTGGTCGTTGACCACCCGCAAAGTGTCTCTTTCTTGCCCCAAGCGAAGCATGGTTTTGACAAAATTGTGCCCAAACGTAGAATACACCCAGGAGGTTCGGAACACCAGTGCGCCGGGATGCGCTGCAAGTACCCGCTTGTCACCCTCTAATTTGCTGTGGGCATAAATACTGCGGGGCATGCTTGGATCTGTTTCTAGCAAAGGTCGATTGATGCCGTTGTGGTACACGTAATCCGAAGAATAATGAATCAGCTGAACCCCTTTTTCCCAACAAGCTTCGGCCAAAATACCAGGGGCATGCGCATTGATTGCAAAAGCGAGCTCATTTTCTTGCTCGGCCTTGTCCACAGCGGTGTAAGCCGCACAATTGATGCAGGCATCAAAAGTAGTCCCGGCTATCACGCGTTGTATCGCGCCCGCATTGGTCATATCCAGCGTGGAGCGATCCAGTGCAATGTACTGCAAGTCCGAAAATTCAGCTTGCAGCGCCTGAAGTTCACGTCCAATTTGGCCATTGGCCCCGGTAATGAGGATGGTCATGCGTTTCAGGGTTTTAGAGTTTTAGGGTTGGAGATGCTCCCCGAAATAGGGCAACACCCGGTCTTTTTCAGAAAGAATCGCCTGCGACAAGTCGATTCCCCAATCAATGTTCAATTGTAGATCGTTGAAATGAATGCCTCCTTCGTGGGTTTTGGCGTAATAGTTGTCACATTTGTAAAAAAACTCTGCTGTAGCACTGAGCACCAAATAACCATGAGCAAATCCGCGTGGAACGTACAATTGTTTTTTGTTGGCAGCACTCAGTAGGATGCTGTACGATTGCCCATAGGTGGGTGATTCTGGGCGAATGTCTACTACGACGTCGAGTACCTCTCCTTCCAGTACCCGTACCAGTTTGGCCTGGGCATAAGGGGCCAATTGGTAATGTAGTCCCCGCAATACACCGTAGGTTGATCGCGCCTGATTGTCTTGCACAAACTGAGTCTCGATGCCTGCGGCCTCGAACGTGTGGGCGTTAAATGCTTCGAAAAAATAGCCTCGTTCGTCGGCCCAAACCGTTGGTTCAAATACCATCAAGTCTGGGATCGGGGTAGGGATAAAGGGCATAATCCATTATTTCTGGCGGAAGAAAATGCTGATCGGAACGCCCGCAAAATTATAATTTTTGCGCAACTGGTTTTCCAAAAATTGGCGGTAATTTTCTTTTACATGAGAGGGATGGTTGCAGAAAAAGGCAAAAGCAGGATAAGCCAGAGGCAACTGGGTAACGTATTTGATTTTGATGTGTCTGCCTTTGTGTGCGGGAGGTGGCATCTTTTCAATCAGCTCCAGCAACAATTCATTGAGTTCGGAGGTTTTAACCTTGCGGTTGCGGTTTTCGTATACCTCTAGCGCTACTTCAATGGCCCGGAAAATACGGGTCTTTTCATGCACTGAGACAAACACCACCGGGACATCCGTAAACGGTGCGATGCGCTCCTTGATCACTTTTTCCACATCCCGGGCGGTATTGGTGGATTTTTCCACCAAGTCCCATTTGTTGACCAAAATGACAATCCCTTTATTGCGGCGTTGAGCCAGGCGGAAGATGGCCTGGTCTTGTGATTCAACCCCGGTTTGCGCATCAATCATGAGGATACAAACATCACAGTCCTCGATGGCTTTGATGGCGCGGAGTACCGAGTAAAATTCCAGGTTTTCGTGAACCTTGGCTTTTTTGCGAATTCCGGCCGTATCGACCAGAATGAATTCTTTGTCAAATTTAGTGTACAGCGCATCGATTGAATCCCGGGTGGTGCCCGCAATTTCCGTAACGATGTTGCGGTCTTCACCCAACAAGGCATTGGTCAGGGAAGACTTGCCGACATTGGGCTGCCCAACGATGGCAAAACGAGGAAGAGAGTCTTCTTTGGGCTGTTCGTCATCGCTGAGGTGATCAGCAACTGCATCCAGAATTTCCCCACTTCCACTCCCGGTCAGAGCACTGAGGAAAAGTGTATTTTCAAAACCCAGGCTCCAGAATTCATTCGCTTCAAACAAGCGCTGGCCATTGTCTACTTTATTGACCACCAAAAAAACCGGCTTTTTGCTTCGCCGCAGCAAATTGGCGACCTCTTCGTCCAAATCGGTGATTCCCGTGGTAACGTCCACCAAAAAAATGATTACCGAGGCTTCATCCACCGCGATTTTCACTTGTTCGCGGATGGCAGCTTCAAATACATCATCGGAGTGGGGAACAAATCCTCCCGTATCCACCACGGTAAAGTTTTTGCCGTTCCAATAACTCGCCCCGTACTGGCGATCACGCGTCACCCCAGATATGTTGTCAACAATGGACTGGCGTTCGCCAATCAGGCGATTAAAAAAAGTAGATTTTCCAACGTTGGGACGGCCTACTATGGCGACGATATTGCTCATATACACTTGTATTCAGCACCTGTTTAAAGCAAAAAAAATTAAACATGCGCTCAGAAAAGGCGGCAAAGATAACAAAAACAACTGGTTTATTTCGCTTAAATTTTCTTCAATTTTAAGGACTTATATAAAATCTTAGCCGTTTTTTCAAATGTACGGCTTTATTGGCAGAAATTCCAGGCTTGATTTCGGGAAGCATTGACAATCGCCGATTTTTATTTACCTTCTGTCCCCATATTTCTCAGGATGAAAAAAGCAACCCAAGGCTTATTGTTCCTATTTACCCTGGTATTCCTGAGCTGGACATATCCCGGCCGGGCACAAAGTAATGATGCCTTTTACCCAAAACTCATTGGCTTGGGTTTTGATTCGTGTACCTTGGGAAAAGAGGTGCAAGTGTTGGCATCAAGAACTGCGCTGCCCTTCGATGTCGCGCTAAAAAGACTGCAAGCTAATGAGGGCTTACCCTTGGCAGGTGCAAATGCAATGCGCCCTCAGGGAAAGTTTCGACGCGGACTCTTTGAATACTGGCTGAGTTTTAGGGTGAAAAATCAAACCGAACTACCTTTTACGCTGGGCATTGAACATCATTTCATTACTGGTGCCTGGGTAGTAGCGGAAAAAGAAATCGAGCCTTTAGCAAAACCTGAGCGCTACAAGCAACAGACCGTGTTGTTGAACCTGGCGACCAGCGAGGTTTACCAACAGCAAATTCCGGCTGGAGCAACGTATACTTTTTACTTGCGCATCAAAGACCATCGACTGGGCCGCGATTTGGCTCCGGTACTGTGGGACATGGATGCACTGCGTATAGCGCAACAGGCTAAACTTAAAAATACCGCCTTTGGACAAACGATTTTCATCAGCTTGTTTTTCACTTTGGCCATCGTCGGAACCATTTTTTTCCTTTCGCGTCTACGTGCAGTTTTTGGCTGGTATATGGTTTTTAAATGGGCCCTGGCTTGCTATTTTTTACAGGAAATTATTGATTACAATGCTACCCAAAGTGGACAAGTCCCGTTTATGGATTGGACCTGGACCAAAGCCAGTCTCATGATCCTCGTGTTTTTTTCTTACCTGCAGTTCATCCATGCTTACGTAAAAGGCCGGAGTGGTTCGGAGTGGATTGTAAACATTCTCCCGCGTTGTCATCTTTTTTTGCTGGGGTACTTCTGTGTAGACATCCTGCTGTTGTTGTTGAACCTATGGTACCTCAGTTGGGTTCTTTTTTACATTTTTTTGTGGGTCGTGGTGCTCTTCAGTGGCCGGGTAATTTGGCAAATAAAAAAAATAAGCTATCCGCCCACCAAATATTTGCTGCGTGGTCTAATGGCGCTGATGACCGGTTTTACCCTTTCATTACTGGCCTTTACTTTTTTTGAAAACCTGTTGAGTGCTTTTCGGGGTGTAGAACTCGGGTTTTTACCCATTGGCATGGGGGGACTCCTGGAAAGTTTTTTCTTTTTTGTTAGTCTCGGTGAACAGGAAAAAGCCTGGTTACAGGAACGTTTGGCTTACCAGAGCCGGGAAACCAAAGCCATCGATGCCCGCCGCATTTACGAACACCAGCTCCAGGTGGTGTTGGAGCAGGAACTTTCGGCGGTAAAAAGACAACTGGATGCCCAGGAGCAAGAAATCCTGAGCAATCAGGAGTTGGACCTGAAAAATCAGCGCACGCTGGCCTACAAACGCCTGCAATTACGAACTTTGCGTTATGGGTTTTTGGCTAAAACCAGCGACGATATTCTCCAACAGTTGAATCATCATCTGGCCAATGACCAGGTGATCACCGCCGATGAGCAACTCACCCGCTTTGGTGGATTTGTACGCGATTTACTTTTTTTGGCGGGGGAGCCCTCCAATACCATCTCGGCAGAATTGCAACTGTGCAAACGTTTGGCTCAACTCAATGATTTTCAAATTCAGTTTCCCAACGAAGTACTCCAACCTCAATGGCGTTGCCCGGCCTTGTTGTTTTTGTCTTTGGTGTACCAAAGCGCCCAATCAAGTGCCAAAGGTGCAACAAATGGACGCATTGTTCAAGAAGAAAAAGAAGACCAGGTAAGCCTCCAGTTCATCAACGCAGGTGCTTTTGCCCTTTCTCAACAGCATCAGGAAATTTGGCTGGATGCACAAGAGCAATTGAAAAATTTTAGCCTAGGGTCTGAGTTTGAAGGAGCGCTGAGTGAAGAGGATTCGGGCTGGACGGTCATCATTCGCAAAAAAAAGGTCATGACTTAAAAGTGGGGAATTATTTGATAAGTACATGAGTTTGTTAAAAAGCCGATTCAAAAGTTTCAAAAACACCTTAGTATGACGCGAAAAATTACTTCTCGATTTTTTTTGAGGCTTTTGAATAGAAAACTCACTTGAAATGAGCCGTTCGACTTCCTATTCAAAACCCAAAATCGGGAACTTAGTTTTTCTGCGTTACTTAGCATAGCAAAAAACCTTACAGTATGAAAGCGGTGTCCAAACAGGGGTTGATGGTTTGCTTGTGCTGTATGGTACACTGGGTAGCTGCGCAAAAAGCCATCCATACTTCTGCGGTGCTCAATCGCCCTTTGACGCTCGAAAGCTTGGCTTATCGTTTTGTACCCCAGGTTTTTGCATACGACAAAGCATTGCCCATTGACGCCAAAAGTGTGGCCAGCTGGTACCGCGTGCAGGGCAATAACGGAGGGCTACAACGGGAAAAACTCCCCCTGGATGGAATGCAAGTACTCAGTGTTTTTGTACTCAAAAACCCTGGAAAAGATACCTGTCGACTGATTTTTCCCCTCCCCAGTTTAAAAACCAGATTGAGATTTGGCATGCTGCTTCGTGAAGGGGCAAAACCGGTGCATTTTTACCATGAAATCAATAGTTGGAAGGTACAATCACACCATACTTTGGTGTACCGTCCAGAAGAGGGGAAAATTTTGCTGGTGATTCCTCCCGGCCGGCAGGACACTGTACTCACCATTAGCAACGTAGCCAAAAAGCACGATTATGTGCTGTATAGCGCCCGTGGTTACCAGCAATTGACCGCCATGCCCGCTATTCGTTACATGATGTTTTATGTAGCCATGCTGAGCTTTTTAGGGTTTTCTATCTTGCTGAGCTTCATTCAATACGTACAACAACGCGACGTGGCTTTCCTCTACTACGTACTCTATTTGAGCCTAATGTGGCTTTTACTTTTTCGGCGGCTGGAAAAGGTCAATCCTTTTTTGGATCTGGGACTCTACCTGGAAGGCAGTTCCTGGTGGTGGCAACATTTGCGCGCGCCAGTTTACATCCTTTCATTTGTGGCCTATCAAATTTTTATTTATTACCTGTTGCGGGATAAGGTGCGCTGGCCCTGGCTACAGCAATTCATCCTTTGGAGTAACCTGATTTTGGTTGCTTTGATTCCGGTACATTACGTCATTAAATTTTACTGGGAAAGACTGGATTTTATGCAAACCGTATTGGCACCGCTGGCGATCTTTTGGCTGTGGAATTTTTTCAAACTGTATCAACGCAAACTGGGACTCATGGTGAGTTGGGTGCTTTTGGGCTCCTTTTTCGCCGCAGTCGGGACGATTCTGGGCAACTATGTCGGAACCCGGGTAGGTCAGGAAAGTCCCTTGACTTTTTTGCACATTGGAGACATGCCTTTGCATTTTGCGGTGGTGATTGATATCCTGTGCTTGGCGGTAGCCCTCAGTTTTCGGCATCACGCCATTCTGCACGAACGCAATGAGGCACAAAACCTGGCCCTAAAAACCGCAAAAGAGAATGCTACCCACGCCAAAAAACTGAGTCTGGCCAAAAAACACGAATTGGACCTGCGCAAACACGAGCTCCATCAACAAAGTGACGGCCTGATCCAACAACGCATTACGGGTATTGAAACCCAAAAACAGCAGGCCCTGGCTGAGACCGAACTCCTGGCGCTCCGCGAACAACTCAAGCCTCATTTTGTCGCCAATTGTATCAATTCGATTCGCAACCTCATTGCTCGGGATAAAACAGCTGACGCCAGTCTTTATTTGTCCAAACTGGGCATCCTGCTGGGACAGATTTTTGAAATGACCGAAAAATCGGCCATTTCCCTGCAAGAAGAACTGGAGCTGCTAAAACTGTACCTCGATCTGGAGCAATTGCGTTTCCGCGACCGCTTTAAAGTGGTCTTTCACATTGACCCGGAAGTATCCCTCGACCAGCTACAGTTGCCCCCCATGTTGTTGCAACCTTATGCCGAAAATGCGATCAAACATGCATTTAAAGACAACCACCCGACACAGGAACTCAGCATTTCGGTAGAGAAACAAGCATCAGGAGGGGTGATTCTGGCCATTGAGGACAATGGAATTGGCCGTCCTGCTGCGGCATTAAAAGCCAAAGAAGGAATCTCTGCAGGTACAGGAGTGGGCATGGGTTTGTGTGCCGATCGACTCAAATTGTTCAACGAACGTTTTAATGTACAATCCAAAATCGACATCATCGACTTAGTAGAACGTGGTGAACCCCGTGGTACTCGTGTTGAAATCCTTTTTTCACTCCATAACCAGCGAATGAACCCCCTCAGTGCTGGTGGTTCATTCGCTGGTCAATAAGCCCAAAAACAATGATGATCAAAACCATCCTAGTTGATGATGAACAAGATGCCCTGGACATCCTGGAGCGCGATCTGGCCAATTATTGTCCCGACGTAGTGGTCATCAAACAATTTCGCTCGGCCATTGAAGCCAAAGCCGCCATTCTAGAGCTTAGGCCGGATCTGGTTTTTTTGGACATCGAAATGCCCGAAATTAAAGGCATTGACCTGGCCAAAAGTCTGAAAGATGAAGGGTTTTCACCGGCCATCATTTTTGTAACGGCTTATCCCCAGTTCGGTGCTCAAGCCTTTGAAGTAGATGCCGTAGATTTTTTACTAAAACCGGTAGAATCAGATCGTTTGAAGCAGGCCGTAGAGAAATATATGGCCCATAATCTGGAAAGCCAAATTGCGGAGTTGAACAAAAAAGCACCGACCTACATCCGAATTTCCAGTCAATCCGGCTTTGATTTGTTACAAATAGAAGACATCTGCTACCTGAAAGCAGATGGCCCCATCACTCGTTTTTACCTCGTTGACAAACACACCGTGGCTGCGGGCCGGAACTTGGGAATTTTTGAAAAAGCGCTGGCGGGTCAGGGATTTTTCAGGGTACACAACGGTTATCTGGTCAATTACAAGTTCATTCGCCAATACGACAACAAAGAATCTTGTATCGTTTTGAGTACGGGGGTCAAAGTCCCGGTGGCCCAGCAGCGACTGCGCGATTTTTTGATCTGGATCGATGCCTTTACGGCGTAGCAATTTCACGTAAGAGTAGTGTGTTTTTAAATCGGCACAAGTTGTTAGTCGAACCTCAATGTTCATGTCTTTCCTGAATTTAGCTGATGGACATCGCCTATTTTTGAAACATGAACATTGACAACACCTATACATCCCAATTGAATCTACCAAACTCCGGTTTATGTAAAGCTAAACCACCTGTTCTTTTGATCCCTACATGTAATCCTTTTAGGTAAAACAAAACACCTACCCAATCCCCTGCGGTGCCACAATAGAACATCAAATACTCATTTCTTCTTTCACCGCAGGGGTGTTTTTTTCCACCCTTTTTTAGCGCTTGTTTAAGTTTTCAGTAAGTTTTCAGTTGATGAATGGTGCCTTGTATTGAACCTTTTAACGGCTCGCCATTGGCGTTTTTGATGTTGTAATCGATGGTGATTACGTCCACTTTTTCTAGGTTTTTAATGCTTAATGTCAAACGCCCTCCCTCCGCTTGGGATTTGCTTACCTCCAAAATTTTCTGGTCTAATCGTTCTGATCCATATTTTTTACTTCTCAACAATTGCCAGGTTTTTACTGCAAAATTGGTCAAATCGGCGGCGGTGGTTTGGTCCAATTGGGTATCGAAATCCAGCACTATACTCTTTTCGAGCACCTGCATTTTCACTGGAATCGGGAGTATTTTGCCCGTATAGCGCACCCGATACAAACCGCCACCGCGCATCATTTGGTTGGTGCCCCAAGCCGACATCCCACAAGCATACAGTTGGCCATCGGCTGGATTGAACCTGCCCCGCATGACCCCGGTAAGGAATTTTATCCCCGGTAAATCTATCACTGCCCCTTGTTCTTGCCCATTTATGGATTCTTTTAACACATACTGAATCTTGCCATAGCCATAAGAAAGGCTCAGCAAGCCGCCATTCAATGCACCCCATTTTTTACTGTCTACCCACACCATTTCGGAGGGCGAGCGGTCATATTGCATATCGACCCACACCAAGGGCTGCTCCATGGCTGCCCGGGATGAGTCCTTGGGCGGATTGTAGCCCCACATATTGCCGTAAAACTTCCCTCCCCCTTTAACCCAGTTGATGCGGTTCATCGGGTTCCAGTATCCCTGCTGATCGGTTACGATAAAGCTACCGTCAGGATTGATACAAACCCCATTGGCTGCTCTAAAACCCGTGGCAATGATGTCTGTTTGGGCGCCGTCGGCACTAACTTTTAGCAAAGTACCGTGTTGTGGAATGAGCGCCTCCCTGGCGTGCCTGCCACTTTTGGCGTAATAAAAATTACCGGCCTGGTCGGTTTGCAACCCCATGGCAAATTCATGGAAATGATCGGTTACCTGATGATCATGGTTGAAGCTTTCATAAAAGTCGGTTTCCATATCTCCGTTCAAATCCCGCAAGCGTACCAATTGGTCCCGGCAAGTGACGTATATTTTTTCATCCACTATCTTAATGCCCAAAGGTTGAAACAGTCCCGAACCAATTCGTTGCCAGGTCAATACCCCTTCAGGGTTTAAAAGCCCTTTGATCAACCAAATGTCACCATCGGTGGTACAGGCAGCGGCGGTATTGGCATCTTTGAAAAAATCTATGCCACTCAATTTCATCCGGCATGCCCAGGGATTTTCAAAGGGTGGGGTAAGTTGATCAACTGCAAATGGACCATCTTCTTTCCCTTTGATCGCAGTGGTTTTAATGATTTCAGGATAATGAGCACGACTTTTTCCTGTGGTGTATTTGATCAAGGATTCGGGCTCAGCCAAATCCTTATCAGAAAACTCAGCATCCTGATCTCCAATGAATACACAAATTTTTACGGCCTCTTTGGCATTAATCTGCATGAAAATCTGCCCATTTTCCTCTACCAGCGTAGCTCCTTTGCCCAATACTTTTACTTTGGCGGGCCAATTGGCTATCCGCATTTTCAAAATTGAACTGGAGGGCGAAACATTCAGTGTCCGGGTAAAAATGGATGGGTTAACAAACCCGAATTTTTCTAAAATAGCCGATTCACCAACGGTATACGACAGGATGATTTGGTCTTCAAAATGATAAAGACCCTGATAATTTGCCCAGGATTTAGGCAAAGGTCCAAACTTTCTGCCATCACGCGCTTCAAAGCGAGG
>ENA-UOWO01005391-UOWO01005391.1-activated-sludge-metagenome-genome-assembly--contig:-NODE-5391-length-13591-cov-18.039303_pt1 | contig 13591 bp, 10 predicted proteins | sample MGYA00238148_ERZ761564 | MGnify/ENA primary metagenome ERZ761564 (study PRJEB28885, sample SAMN05720194) | activated sludge metagenome | isolation source: Anaerobic digester | place: USA...
CCCGGCACCTACTTTTTTAAATTCCCGAACACGCTCTTAGTTATTAGTTATTAGTGTGGTATCCCTTGGCCTGGGTGCCAAAGCCAAGGGATACCACACTAATAACTAATAACTAATAACCAATAACCAATAACCAATAACCAATAACTAATAACTTTTCTCATACAACTGTAACACATTCTGAATCAAGCCCCTGATATCATCGGGCATTTTCCCGGCAATATTCCCTCCGATAGCGTATTCGCCGGGAGCCACGTCCTGATTTTGCCAGCCAAGTACCGTCCAGCCCTGGTCGAGCAGGCCGATTTTGATGTTTACAAGATCCAGAAAAACGTACTGGTAAGGCGTCAGGTCGGAAGGATATGACATGGTGGTAATAGGTGCAATGCGCAGTTTCAACTGAATATCCTTGTTTTCAGGCAATCCCATCAGGCGCTCCATTTCCGCCATCACGGTAGCCTGCCCGCCGCCGGAGGTATGGGTGAACCAGCCGCCACCGGTATATACCTGGTGGATGGCCACCGTCTGGTGGTAATTGGCCGAATAGCTGATCGCAACGCCTGCGGTGCCGGCTTCGATCAGCGCCCTTGCCTTGTCGATAATGGCCTGAGCCTGCTGCGTGGAATCGAGGTCGCCCGGTTTACTGTTGAACTGGGGTTTGTAATGGAGCATAAAAGGGACAAATTTTCCGGGCGCTGGCATAGGCATGGCGTTTTTTTATGTGGGTTACAAATTCCGTTTTTTCAATTCTTCCACAGCGTAATTAGCGGCCCGGGCAGTGATGGCCATATACGTCAGCGAAGGGTTTTGCGTGCTGCCCGAAGTCATGCAGGCGCCGTCGGTAACGAACACGTTTTTACAGGCGTGCAACTGATTCCATTGGTTGAGCACGGACGTTTTGGGATCGTTGCCCATGCGCGCACCGCCCATTTCATGGATGTCGTTGCCCGGATTGGCGTGCGAATCCCGCGCCTGAATATCCTTGAATCCGGCCTTGTCGAACATTTCCGACAACTGTTCCATAAAATCGAGCACCATTTTATCCTCGTTTTCCGACCATTCCGTCGAGATGACGAGTTGCGGCATACCGTTCGAATCTTTCAGGGTTTCGTGAAGGCGCACGTGGTTGTGTTCGCGTGGAATCACCTCGCCCATCATCCAGCCACTCACGTTCCAGTCGCCCAGCGCGGGATGTAACAGGCTGTTTTTCAGGTCTTCTCCGATGCCGGTGGTGTTGAAATTATTACCCCGGCCTGCGCCGATGCCCACGGCGTAACCGCGCAGAAAATCCGTTTCCTGTTTGGTCACGTTCCTGAAACGCGGAATGTAACTGTGGTTGGGCGTTTTGCCTTTGGTTCGCATATCCTCAAATGCCTCACATTTGGCGGAAATACGACCGCGGTAGTTGTGCCAGATGATGTATTTGCCCAACAATCCACTGTCGTTGCCGAGTCCGTTGGGGAAACGCGACGAAGTGGAATTCAGCAAAATAAGGTTGGAATTAAACGCCCCGGCGTTTACAAAAATAACGTCGGCCGAATATTCCGTTAGGTCGTTGGTATGTGCATCAATCACACGCACGCCGGTGGCTTTTCCTTTTTTCTCATCATAAATGATAGAATGCACAATCGAATCGGGCCGCAGCGTCATTTTGCCGGTTTTGGCAGCCCACGGCAACGTGGAAGCATTGCTGCTGAAATAACCGCCCAGCGGGCATCCGCGTACGCAGAGGTTGCGGTGCTGACATTTCACGCGGCCCTGTTCGAGGTGTATGGGCTGCGGATCGGTGACGTGCGCGCAACGGCCCTGTATCAACTGCCGGTCCTGGTAATTTGCTGCAATAGATTTCTGGAAATGTTGTTCCACGCAGTTCATTTCAAATGCGGGCAAAAACTCACCGTCGGGCAACTGTGGCACACCGTCCCGGTTGCCGGAAATGCCGGCGAACTTTTCCACATGCGAATACCAGGGCGCCAGTTCGGCGTAGCGCATGGGCCAGTCGACCGAATAGCCGTCGCGCGCGGGGCCTTCAAAATCGAAGTCGCTCCAGCGCTGTGTCTGCCGTGCCCACATAAGCGATTTTCCGCCTACGTGATAACCGCGTATCCAGGTGAACGGCTTTTCTTCCACGAAAGGTTGTACGGCGTCGGGCACGTTCCAGTGCATGGACGCTTCGGTGTAGGTGTAATGTTTGCTGATGACCGGATTTTGCTCTTTGATGGCATTCGCTACCTGCCCGCCGTGCGGAAAATCCCAGGGATCCTTCATGGCCGTCGGATAATCCACTACGTGGTCTACTTTCCGGCCGCGCTCCAGCACGAGCGTGTTCAGGCCTTTTTCACAAAATTCCTTGGCCGCCCAGCCGCCGCTGATGCCCGAGCCTATGACAATGGCATCGTATTTTCGTTTTTTCATGGATGACATAACTGCTCAGGTTTATTGGTTGACAGGAACGCAGCCATGGTAAAACCCCGGCGCCATTTCGTATTCCAGAAATTTGGTTTGCACGTATTCGGAGTTGGTAAAACCCTGAACTGTGAGTTGTTTCAGCAGTTTGTAAGCATCGCGGACGGCATTATCGTCGCCTTTTTCAAATTGTACGAGGATTTCCTGCTGCTGTTGTTGCGGCAGGGCGACGAAGGCCTGCTTGTATTTCCGCTGCGCCACGCTGTCGGCAAACCGAAGAGCGGTTTTTACGTTATCGGTCGTTTCTTTCGAGTAGCAATCGGCCAGCATGCGTTCCACAAAATCGGGAACGCCCAGCGAGACCGCGCCGGGCAGATCGGCAGATTCCGGGATATAAGCGCCGATGACGGCATTCAGAATGCCGCGGTCCGGCAACGGATTTTCAAGCGCGGGAAGATTTCCTGCCGTCCATGCGCGCGCCCAGTCGGGCAACGCGAGCAGACCGCCGGTTGTGATAGCCAGTTGTTTGATGGCCTGACGTCTTTTCATATTTTACTTGCAGATTAGGTGATGTTCAAGGAATATTTTACGTCAGACAAGGTGATACAATTCTGTGTATGCTCGTATCTGTTGTTCAAAAAGCCCCCCTAAAATGATCGTAAAAACACTCCTGCCAGGGGCCTTATGCCGGGCTTAATTACTGCCGGAAGTTGCTGGCAGTTTGGCAGATTTTTTCCCAAACCGATATCCCATGTGAAATTTTCCATACCCGATCACTTCATCATCGAGGCTCCTGCCGACTCCAAGGCCGAGTTCAAAAAGTACATTTTTATTGGAAACCCATTTGTATCCAAGCAAAAAGCCCAGTCCGGGCGCACTTTCGGCAGCCCCTACGAATGCACCGACATGAAATTTATCAATGCCTTTATCCGGGTTGAAGTAGTATTTTGCACTCACGCTAACGGCGCTTACATCTTCTATGAAATAAAAATCGCCGTCGAGGCCAAAGGAGGGGGAAAATCCGTATTCAAAAGATGCAGCCACATATCCGAAAAGCAGTGGTATCGGGCTTAATTTGATTTCTGCTTGTGCAGACATTCGTACGACGCAAGCCAGCAGAACCAGGGAAAGCAAAAATTTCTTCATGTTTTGAATAGGTTAAAGGTAAACATATGGTTGAACGGTCAAATATAGATTATACTCTGACAATCTTCCAAAAGTCCATTTTCCTTCTGGTTTGGAAACCCAGTTTAGTATACAGTCCAATTGCGCGGGTGTTGTCTTCGGTGACGTGCAGGAAAGGAATCTGACCATCTGCCAGGTTTTTATTTACCGCATACGCTACCAGTTGCCCCGCAAGACCCCGGCCTGTAAAACCCGGTCGCGTTACCACCGCGCTGATCTCCGTAAAACCCCTCATACGCATGCGCTCGCCGGCAACCGCTATCAACATGTTGTCTTTGTAAATTCCGAAATAATCGCCCATCAACCTGGTGTTTTCCCGGAAGTAACCGGGCTGAACCAGGTTGATCAGATTACTCAAATCAGTCGCTTCCGCATCACCCAAAACACGGATGTGCTCCAACATTTCCATGCTGATCCGTTCCGGGCAAACCATCTGAAGGCAGACGAGTTGTTTTTCCAGCACATACTCGGGTGGCAAAGCGGGCAACGCTCCGATCAGGTAACAAAAATCGTTTTCCGGAACATATCCCGAACGCATTTCCATGGTATTCGTATCGCCGGCAATGCCACCAAATGGCGCGAATACCGGATCATACCGTTTAATACGATCATCGCCACGGGCAAAGTCGCGGTGGCTTTCATTCAATGCATTCCAGGCTGGATTATCCAGTTTGTCCATAACACTTACAATTACAGGATGCAAGAATATGTATTTCCCCGGAGAGATGATCGACACATTATCATAGAATTTAGGATAGAAGGCATGGATTTTTTAATACCGGGAAGCCTTTCCCGTTATTCCCCAGAAAATGCCCTGTTATTTTTTCATTTGCCCCGTTTTTTAAAAAAACCATTAGAAAAAGCGGCTGGCATATCTTTTTTGTCCAAAAAACAGCCTCACAATAACCACCTTTCTGTCCTTCGCCTCTCCGGCGCGAGGCTAATCACCCACCTCCCTTTCTAAGAGCGTGTTCGGGATTTTTTGCCGGGCATGAAAAGCGGCTTTTTCGCCTGCTTTTCACCTTTTTTAATTTACATAGTCACCGCTATGCGCATTAAAAAACGTGCAAAACAGACAAAAAATCCATCTTTTCAAGCGCCGGCAAAAATTCCGAACACGCCCTAAAGCAAACACACGTATTTCAGACTGGAATGCCCATGCTGTTTATTGGTGCATTTGTCTGATTCCATGGTAATTCACCTGGTTTGTACCGGAACTCTTTCCGGTGCCATCCTCCTGTTTTTTTTCTTTAGCACACCACACATTGCTGAGGGCTGCATGCCTGTGGCCTTGTTCAAACTATCCCTTTTCATCCATTTAAATGATCCTTGTATGACACGTTTTTTAAAAACTTTCCTGATTGCTGCCTGCAGCATTTTTGTGACAAACATTACCCTACAAGCCGGAACACCGGAACACAACAATCCGGTCAACACCGAACCAACTGAAGATTTACTTTCCCTCGTACTTTCCGTAAAAACCGACCTGCTGTGCCATGGCGACAACAATGGCCTGGCAGTGGTGCTGGGTGTGGGCGGCGTTCCGCCTTTTGTTTATGTATGGTCAAACGGCACCCTCGGGCCTGTCAATGCCAACCTGAGCGCAGGCGTTTACACCGTTACCTGTACGGATTTACTCGGCGCTACCGCTACCCTGAACGTTACGATTGAAGAACCTGCCGAACTGAACGTGAATGTTGCCGCGCAGACCAATATCGATTGTCTGCATGCCACCGGTTCCGTCACCCTGAACACCGATGGCGGCACCGGAAACTCCAACATTATATGGGCAAACGGCCAGATTGGCGCTACGTTACTCAACCTGAATGCGGGCGTTTATGTGGCCATTGCTACGGACCAGAATGGATGTACCTCTACAGAAACCGTCAACATTACTGCTGATCTGGACTTGCCGGATGTCGATATCGATCTGGATGCCGATTTACAACTGGACTGCAATAGTTTGTCCGTCGAACTCGATGGCAGCGCCTCTTCCGGGGGCTCCGGCTATTCCTATTTATGGACAACTGTAAATGGTCATATCAGCAGCGGCGGAAACAGCAATACGGCTTTGGTGGATGCCGCCGGAACGTACGTATTGCACGTGACCGACAGCAGCAATGGCTGCTCCGATACCGAAAGTGTCAATGTGACGGCAAATATTACCCTGCCAAATGTTGAAATAGATGCCGACGTAAACCTGGACCTGCAAATCGACTGTCTTTCACCCGAAATTACCCTGAGCGGACAAGGTTCGCTGACAGGTTCCGGCATAACGTACTTGTGGACCACTGTCGACGGACATATCGTGGCCGGCGCCAATACGCTCGATCACCTGATCGTCAATGCGGAAGGAACCTATGTTTTACACGTGACGAATAACAACAACGGCTGTTCCAACACAGCCAGCGTAGATGTGGACGCCAACCTGAATTTGCCGCTTGCACATATTGCCGCAGGCGCCAACATCGATCTGCAACTGGATTGCCTCGACCTTACGGTAGACCTGGACGCCAGCGCTTCCAGCGGCGGTAGCGGAATCTCTTATTTGTGGACAACCGTAGACGGCCACATACTGGCAGGTGTCAACACCAACCACGCTGTGGTAGATGCAGCCGGAACGTATATTTTGCGGGTTTCGGACAGTGAAAACGGTTGTTCCAGCACGGCTTCCGTCAACGTCACCGCCAATCTGGACCTGCCGATCGCCAGCGCGTTGGTAACGGGTTCGCTGGACTGCGATCATTCTTCCCTGACCATCAATGGCAGCGCATCTTCCCAGGGCGGCATTTATGCTTACTTATGGACGACGCTCGACGGACACATTATCAGCGGGAACAATACGCACAGTCCGACCGTCAATGAAGCCGGCGTATACGTACTGGTAGTGACCAACCTGTTGAGCGGCTGCACGGCTTCCACCACGGTTACAGTAGGCGGAACGGCTACGCTCAACGTTTCCGTCGGCTCCCAGACGAACGTAAGTTGCTTCGGGTTGCTGAACGGTTCCGTTTCCCTGAATGTAACGGGCGGCACAGGCGCATATACCTATCTTTGGAGCAACGGAATGAGCGGCGCTTCCATCACCGGACTTGCCGCAGGTTTGTATACCGGTACCGTGACGGATGCAGGTGGTTGCGAGTCGGTTGTAAATGTAACGATAGGTCAGCCCAGCCAGATTCAGGCAACATCGACCACAACGTCGACTTCCAACGGACAAAACAACGGTTCCGCAACGGTTCATGCTACCGGAGGCACTTCGCCTTATATTTATCAATGGAGTAACGGTATGTCGGGCACCACGGCTTCCAACCTCGCAACGGGCAATTATACCGTAACCGTAACGGATGCAGCCGGTTGTTCCGTCACCATCACGGTAGTAGTGGGTAACAGTTCCAGTTGTGCGCTCACCGTCACCGTTTCGGCTACCGCGGCAGAATGCGGTCAATCGAACGGACAAGCCACTGCCACAACAGCCAATGGAACCGGCGCAATCACATATATGTGGAGCAATGGTATGAGCGGAGCGCAGGCTTCCGGCCTGACCGCAGGCACTTACAGCGTAACGGCCAGCGACGGCCAGGGCTGCACGGCAGTGAGCGCGGTGGTTGTGAATTCGCAGGACCATACTGCGCCTACCGTCGTCACGCAAAACGTTACGCTCTACCTGGATGCTTCGGGAAATGCTTCTCTGACAACCGGCAGTATCAATAACGGCAGTTCGGATGCCTGCGGAAGTATCATTCTGACCGTGAACGACCACGTATTCGACTGTATCGATGTGGGTACGCATATTGTTGTCCTCACGGCGACCGACCAAAGCGGCAATACCAGCACCGGAACGGCAACTGTAACCGTGGTAGATACCATCGGCGCTACACTTACTTGCCCTGCCAATATTACGGTAAACGGTTGCGGCGGCGCAGGTACTCCGGGCAATATGGTTACCTATGAAATGCCGACCATGCACGACAATTGCTCCGGCAACCTGAATGCTTCTATTATTCTCGTAAACGGTTTGTCGAGCGGCAGCAGTTTCCCCACCGGCACCACCAACGTCAGTTACATCGGTTTGATGCTGGGCAGTGCTCCTGCCACCTGTTCTTTCACGGTTACCGTCAGCGGCGGACTCGACTTGGACATAGCGCTGGATGCGCCTTCCTGCCCCGGCGAGTTTGACGGCTCCGCTACCGTGACCGCAACCGGCGGCAGCGGCAATTACACGTACCTGTGGATGGGCGCCGAAGGTCAGACGACTGCCACGGCTACCGGCCTGGGTGCGGGAACATTTACAGTAGTTGTGATGGATGATAACGGTTGCATCGGAACACAAAACGTAACGATCACCAACCCTTCTTCCATCAGTATTACAACCGTAGTGCTCAGCGACGATTGCGACGACACCGGTTCCCTGAACATCACAGTTACCGGCGGTACCGGCCCTTACACGTATACCTGGTACGACGGCAACGGAACCGTGGTCGGCTCCAGCGAAGACCTGTCCGATATTCCCGCAGGTGATTACATGGTTGTTATAACGGACGCCAACGGATGTACGTTCAGCAGTGGTATGCTCACGCTGGACCTTACTACGGGCACTATTGAAAACGAACTGGCCACCAACGGAATCGTAGACCTGATGCCGAACCCGACGTCTACCGGTAAAGTGCTGCTCAACCTGAACCTGCCGCACAACACACCGATACGCGTGGAAATGTACGCCATGAGCGGCGTTCAGGTGGGTTCATCGCAGGAAGGACAGTTTCAGGAAGGACAATTTTCGCTGGATCTGGCGGCATTTGCGCCCGGACAATATCTGGTGAAAGTGATTACCGACGACCGGACGTACGTGAAAAAAGTCATGCGTATCCAGTAACTTCAAAAACTATAACCGAGCATGTCGGGGCCGGGGGATTCAGATCTCCCGGCCTCGTTTATTTCAAGCATTTTTAAAAGGAAATATCCGTAAAACCTCGCCTTCGAAAAACGTATTTCTCTCCGCCGGCAATTCCAGAAAAGCGTCCGCATGAAGCAGGTTCGAAAAATCACCCGACCCATGCCCTTCCACCGGTTGCGCCAACAGGCGCGCTTCGGAACTGTGCGCCAGTTTTACCTGAATATAATAGGTCAAGGCAGGTTCGAAATGCACTTGTTTTCCCAAAACAGCATATAACGGAGCAGCTTCAGGAAATCCCAGCGAGGCTTCCAGCCAGGGCAATACATACCGGTGAAGACACATAAATGTTGAAACCGGATTGCCAGGCAAAGCGAATACAACCCCTTTGTCGCCGAAGGTGCCGAACCAGAAAGGTTTGCCCGGCCGCTGGCGCACCTTGTGAAATTGCAGTTGCACGCCGGTGGCTTCCAGCGCTTGCGGGATGTAATCGAATTTACCCATCGAAACACCGCCACTCAGTATTATCACGTCGAAATCTTTCTGAAAACGGGCAATCTCGCTCCGTATAATTTCTTCATTATCAGGCAAATGCAGCATTTCCGCTTCGATGCCGTAATGTCGTTTCAGCACCGCCCAAGAGGAGTAATTATTGGAGCGCCGGATTTGATACGGCAAGGGTGTTTCGGTGACTTCCACCAGTTCGTCGCCGGAAGAAACGATCACGATACGGGGCGCTTTTTTCACCTGCAAAACGGATTTCCCTACCGAAGCCGCCATACTGATGTGCGCCGGGCCAATTCTATGCCCGGCGGTCATCACCGTTTCACCCTGTCGGCGGTCCTGACCCTGCCGGTGAATGTTTTGCCCCCGGGCTACAGGCTCATCTATAATCCGGGCTACACCATCGGAAACCTGTATTTTTTCGTACGGTATCACCGTGTCGGCGTCGCCGGAACAGGCAGCCCCGGTCATGATTTCGAGGCAGCAGCCGGCATCCAGATGTAAGATTGGAGCGTCTCCGGCAGCCTGGGTGGCTGTAATCCGGAAAAGCCGGTTTCCCGATTCGTGATCGGCGTAACGGATGGCGATTCCGTCCATCGTTACCCGGTCGTACGGTGGCAGGTCGCGGTCGGCCAGAATGTCTTCAGCCAGCACCCGGCCGTTCGCTTCTAGAAACGGAACCGATTCCACGCCGTAATCTTTCCGGTGCGACAGGATAATTTGTTCCGCTTCGGAGACGGTGATCATGTGGTGGTTATTGGTTATTGGTTATTAGTGTGGTAACGAGGCATTTGTGGCAAAATTTGCGCTAAAAACGACCTGGAAATTTTGGTTGAATACGGCATTTTACTAACCTCCAATCGTCGCCATCGATTCCCCTACCGGCAAACCGCGCCGTGCTTCTTCGGCTTCCCAGCCGGTTTTGTGGCGGCGGTTAAAGGCATCCAGCAGATGAGCGGCCAGTGCTTCATCATCGAGGCCCTGCCGCATCAGGTCGCGGATCTGGAGTACGCCGTGATCGTACAGGCAGGTTTTTAACGCACCTTCGGGTGTCACCCGGATCCGGTTGCAGGTGCCGCAGAACGTGCGCGACCAGGCGGCGATAATCCCCACCTTTCCCAGATGCTCGGGCAGTCGGTAATTCATGGAAGTAGAAAAAGGCGGGTCGGGAATTTTTTCCAGTTCCGGCCATTCGGCACGCAGCGTGTCGAGAATATGCCGGTGATCCCAAAGCGGGCGTACAGCCGTTGTATGATCGCCGCCGTTGAAAGGCATTTCCTCGATAAACCGCACGTCGACGGGCAGGCGCCGGGTCAGTTGAGCCAGTGGGATCAGGTCGTCCGTGTTTTGGCCCTCCATCACTACCGCATTGATTTTCACTGCAATATCGTGGTTCAGCAATGCATCCAGTGTCTGCATCACACGCGGCAGGTCGTCGCGGCGGGTGATCTGAAAAAACCGTTCCCGGTCGAGCGTATCGAGGCTGAGGTTTACGGAGCGGATGCCGAGTTTTTTTAGTTCCGGCACCAGCGGCGCAGTGGTTACGCCATTGGTGGTCAGGGTGATTTCCTGCAACCTTTCCAGTTCTGAAAGCATGTGCAGAAAGCGCATCAGGTCTTTTCGCACAAAGGGTTCGCCGCCGGTAATGCGCACTTTCGTGATACCCAGCCGCACCAGCACCGTACAAAGCCGTGTCATTTCTTCATAACTCAGCAGGTCGCTGCGCGACAGCCAGTTCAGGCCATGCTCGGGCATGCAGTAGTGGCAGCGCAGATTGCACCGGTCCGTCACTGCGAGTCGGAGGTAGTTGATGGCACGGCCGTGGTTGTCGAGTAGCACGATGTCGGAAGAGGTTTGAAATGAATTTGTAGTCGAATCAACAACCGCAAGAGTCAACAATTGTTCGGTCAAATCTACTGCCCATTTTTCTCCCCGCACAGTGTACGCATCTCCTCCGGCGAATAATAAATCGTGGCGCGGTTTCCGTCCCGGAGCTTTACGGGATACACCGCTTTGTTCCAGGCAAGCAATTCGGCGCATAATCCGTGCTCGATGGCAATACGGTCGGTCATTTTTTCAAACTGTTCTTTGAAGCCTGCGCGGTGATATTTCAGCCCTTCAGCCATAATTCTGCCTTTGCGCGTCCGGTTGTAGTACGCCACATGGGCCAGTTCGTGCCCCAACGCGCCGGTTTGCTCTTGGAAACCGAGGTTCTTAAGCAACGTGGGTTCCCGAACCGCTGTGGATCGTCTGCTGATCACGATACGGTATTTTTTTCTTGCGAACGGTATCAGCAGACTCATCAGCCGCGGACGGGACGCGTAGGGTAGTTTGCTTTTTTTCACGACAAATTGAATAGAAGCGTTCCGGAGTTCAGGGTAATGCGACAAAGCAGCGAGTGCTTGCAGTTCAAATGCCGCGGGCAGGTGCTTGTTGTTCCCATATAGCAGGCGGAGGCTGTCAATCGAAAACCTATGCTCCATTCCGGAAGCATAGGTTTTCGTAGCGTTTTGGCCGAAAAGCGTTGAAACAAATAACGAGCCCGGCAGCCATAGCAGCATCTTAAAAACCTTGTACGAATTTTGTATCCACGATGTATTGGCACCGGCGCCGGGAAAAATCAATGTTTGCAAGCCCATATGTTTACATATTTTTAAAACAAAAAATGTCACCTCCTACCACCTTTCCCTATTTTCACCTACATTTGCCGGCAAAACGCTTTCCTCCGTCAAAGAATGCTGAAACGCCTCCATATCCGCAATTACGCGCTGATTGACGAACTCGAGATCAATTTTTCAGAGCGACTGACCATTATCACCGGCGAGACCGGAGCGGGCAAATCCATCCTGCTGGGCGCACTGGGCCTGGTAATGGGTGAGCGCGCCGATACCAAGGTCTTTTACAACGACAGCGAAAAATGCGTGGTAGAAGCGTATTTCGACGTATCCGCCTACGATCTCCGCGAGTTTTTCGAAGCCAACGAACTCGATTACGACTCCGAAGTTGTCATCCGGCGCGAGCTCTCCCCTACCGGTAAAAGCCGCGCGTTCGTGAACGATACGCCCGCCAACAACCAGGTATTGCAACGTCTCACCGAATCGCTGGTCGACCTGCACCAGCAGTTCGATACGCTGGACATTCACAACGTGAATTTCCAATTGCGCATGATCGATGCTCTGGCCGATAACGCATTGATTATCAAAGACTACCAGCACCAGTACAAACAATACGCAGCCGATAAAAAACGCCTGGCCACCCTGCTGGAACGGAGTACCAACGGTGCGAAGGAAATGGAATTTCTGCGTTTCCAACTCGAAGAATTTCACAAGGCGGAACTTCGCGAAAAGGAGCAGGAACAACTCGAAACGGAACTTACCCGGTTGAGCAGTGCCGAAGATATTAAACGAACCTACGGCGCCGCCTATAATTACCTGCTCGAATCGGAACAGAACATCCTCGGTCAGTTGCAGGAAATCGGCCGCAGCATGGCGGCTACACGCAAACTCACGCCCACATTGGCCGATCTGAGTGAACGCCTCGATGCAGCCATCATCGACCTGCAGGAAGTAGCGAAAGATTGCGACCGCATGGCCGAACAAACGGAATACGACCCGCAACGTATCGGCGAAGTGCAGGAGCGCCTGAATGTCATTTACAAACTGCAAAAAAAACACGGTGTCGGTTCTGTGGAAGAGTTGCTGGCTATTCAGGCCGGACTTGAGGAACAAACAGCCGGCTACACCAATCTCGACGCCGAGATAGCCCAACTGGAACAAACCATCAGCCTGCAACAGACCAAACTGACGCACATCGCCGACACGCTGAGCGAACGCCGCAAAAGCACCACGCAACCTTTCGAGGAGCGCATCCACGGCATGCTCAACCAGTTGTCCATGCCGCATGCGCGCCTGAAAGTGGAGGTCCGTAGCCTGGATCACCTCACGGCTACGGGCTCCGACGACGTACAGTTTCTGTTCGCGTCCAACGTCGGCAGCAGGTTTTTACCTATCAAGGACGTGGCTTCCGGCGGCGAACTTTCCCGCCTCACGCTCTGTACCAAAAGCCTCGTGGCGGATGCCATTCCGCTGCCCACGCTTATTTTCGATGAAATCGATTCGGGGATCAGCGGCGACGTTTCCATGAAAATGGGCCTGATACTCAAGGAGTTGAGCGACCGACACCAGGTGATAAGCATCACGCACACGCCACAGATCGCTGCCCGCGCCGATGCGCATTATTTCGTTTATAAAAAGGTTGCCGACAACCGCACGCTTACCAATATCCGTCTGCTCAACCAGGAAGAACGTATCCGTTCGCTGGCCGTTATGCTCAGTGGTAACCCGCCGAGCGATGCGGCGATTGCCACGGCGGAGGAATTGGTGAGGGGATGATGGTTTATGGGTTTATGGGTTTATGGGTTTATGGGTTTATAGGTTTATGGGTTCATGGGTTCATGGGTTTATGGGTTTATGGGTTTATGGGTTCATGGGTTTATGGGTTTATGGGTTTATGGGTTTATGGGTTTATGGGTTTATGGGTTTATGGGCTACTCAGTCAGGATAAAATCCGTAATTTATATGGCTTTTATTACCTCAAATTATC
>ENA-UOWO01005401-UOWO01005401.1-activated-sludge-metagenome-genome-assembly--contig:-NODE-5401-length-13572-cov-4.122364_pt1 | contig 13572 bp, 8 predicted proteins | sample MGYA00238148_ERZ761564 | MGnify/ENA primary metagenome ERZ761564 (study PRJEB28885, sample SAMN05720194) | activated sludge metagenome | isolation source: Anaerobic digester | place: USA...
CCATATGACAGGATCATGATAAACACATGAAACATTTGATCTGCTGATTCCTATATTGGAACTATAATTGTGTCCTAAATTTTCATAAGCTTCAACATAGTAACAAAACTTGTTTGTCATATAAATCGCACGATCATGACAATAATTTACATACCATGCAATATCATATTCATAATTCAAATCATCATGAGTATTTACAGCTATTTCAGAACCGGTTCCATCAAACACTCTGTAAACATGGTAATCAAATACTCCCCCAGCCCAGTCTTCATATTGAGTCCATTCAACATTATGATGTAAGTTTTCCAACTTTTCAGCAGAAAGAATAATATTAGTAGAATAGTTTGAATACATATTGACCACCCCACAAGGATTAACAGAAGCTATCCTATAATAATACTTCGTTTCATCAACATTTACATCTGTATCTGTAAATAAGACTTCTGATTCGCCGGTATTCACAAAACTGTGAATAGTTGAATAGGTACCATCCACTGATAAAGCACGCTGAATTCTATATTCTGAAACTTCTGCCGAATTGTCCATGATAAATTTTACGACTATATCTTGATCTGTAACAGTGGCAAACTCAGCATATAGATATTGAGGAAGTATATACGACTCGCTGAGTACTTTTACAGAATTTGAAGTTGCAGAAAAAGCACTATTGCTTATAGCTTCTATGTAATAATAATATGATTTATTAAATTCCACTTCATCATCATGGTAATTCAATGCAGTTGAACCTACAGAGCTTAATAAAGAGTAAGTTCCATCCTGCTCTCTTCTATAAATATTATACTTATTTATTCCATTTGTCCATCCGCTATAGGCTGTCCAGCTTAAGTTAACTATATTATTGCATTTATCATATTGTGAACTAAGAAAGATTGTAGTATGCGGATCAGTTATCTTACTTTTAAAAAACAAATTATCAATTGCAGCTAGGCGGAATTGTTCAGGACTAATCCCTGATTGTGAGGCGTTATAAACATATTCATTATTGAGCCTACCCCATACCGTATCTATTGTTTGAGTAACAGTACTAACCACTTTATAGATAATGTAACCTGTCACATCCAGAGAATCACTTGGATTCCATTTTAATGACACTTCTGTAGGCATCGATTCTGGAATAACAGAAGCAGAAATAAACTCCGGCTCATCGGGGATGTCAGTTTGCGAATATGTTGCCACTCCGATAAGAAGAAAAAAGAATATGAAAAGTTTTTTCAACATTTTTTAATTAACTATTATTCAATAGACGTAATTTTTACAAAAATAGTGGCTTTTAATCTAAATTTTTAACAAAATACATCTGATTATCAATATATGTTTGTTCGAAACCCATTTGAATAAGAAATCTACTATGTCCTTTATGATAAGATTTTGCTCTTAATGTATTTACACCCATTTTTTTAAAATAACCCGGATTTTGTTTATAAATATAATGGCCTATTTCTTTATCTCGGTATATTGGTTTAGTGTAATCTACTTCAATTGTCATAATATTATCCTTTATTTCAGCAATAAACACGCCTGCAAGATTCATGTCCCTCATCAATAAAAAACATCTTTGAGATTTCTCAGGTTTAAAAAATGGAAAGTAATTGTAAATGTCTTTCTTGTAGTTTTTAATAAATTCTACGATATAATTATTATCAGATTCAACTTCTAAAAGGCTAATTGAAACTTTACTTTTTTTTGCCTTATAAATCGAAAAGAAAAAATATCCCATAGCGATAAGCATCAATATCGTAAAAGGATAGATTGGTCTTAAAATGCTATAAATCAACAAGCAGGCAATAGCAATAAAAAACAATATTCTTCTTTGCAACTTCCCTTTAGCGATAAATGCAATTAAGCCTAGCAAAATGCCCAAGAACCCCAGTATTTCTCTTTCGTCCATTTTAATATAAAAAGCACTGCAAAATTATCACTATATTTCAGATTTACCAATTTTTTATATCTCGGCAAAGCTATAATAATACTTTTGCAGTGCTTTAATCTATATACTACATCTATAATTTTACAATTTTAACGGTCAGGACTTCGTCATCATTATATAATCTTATGAAATAATTACCTTCTGTAAAATTCTCCATGTTGATGTATGAATCAGAATTATCAATTGTTCCTTGATAAATTACCTGACCTACAACATCAATAACTTCACATCTGGAATTTTGGCAATTTTTGATATTAATCAAACTTGAAGTAGGATTTGGAAATATACTTATTGCACCATAACCGAAATCTTCAACATTGTTAGCCGTAACCTGCAGTCTAAAATTCTGAGTATCCTCAAACATACCGTCAGAAACGACAAGAATAATCTGAAAACCTAGGAAGCTAGTTGTTTCGGGAGTACCACTAACAACAGCAGTTCCATCTCCATTATCAACAAAACTTGCCCATGAAGGCAATGTCGGAGCGGTAATAACTAATACATCTTCATCTGGATCACTAGCTGTTGCAATATATTCGAATGGCGTATTCTGAACATGTGTTGTAGGATTTTCAGAAGTAAACTCCGGTGCTTGATTTGAGGTTAAAACAGTTATTACAAATTCTTGATCAGCATCAAACTCACCATTACTAACATTTAGAGTAACAGCAAAATCTTCTGTTTCTCCAGCAATTTCAGGAGCAGTACCTGAAAGAGTTCCTGTACCGTCACCATTATCAGTTAAAACTAACCATTCAGGTTTTATGGGAGCAGTAAGAGTTAATGTCAATTCATTAGGATCTACACTAACGATATTATAAGTATATGTATCAAATTCAACTACTTCGAGAGCGGGTGAAGATGTGAAAAATGGTTCATCTGATGGAGCAATTCCTATCCACTTGTAAATACCACCACTGTTGGCATCCCAATTAAAGCCACCAGCCCAGCCACAGTCTTCATTATACATTTTAACATTAGTATATTGAATTGAGTCGTCAATTTGTGTCCAAGATGTACCATAATCAAGACTGTAAACAGAGAAGTTTGCTTCCGCCGTTTGAGATATTTTGGTTCCTACATACATCCCAGGTTTTCCAGGAACAGCTGAAACGTCAGACAAATACTGGTCAGCCACAACTATTTCGTTCCATGTTTCACCACCGTCGGTAGTTTTAACCATTTTCCAGCTTTCGATAACTCCTGTTGTAGCGTTGTTAACCTGACAAATAGCTACACCATTAGATTCATCTGCAAAAGAAATAGTGCTTACATTTGCCTCACCAGTTTCATAAGCAGTCCATGTCATTCCTCGATCAGTAGTTTTAAACACTCTACCAGTATTTGTTCCAAACCATGCAATATCTCCTACTGCATCAGCAACACTAGTCCAACCCATTTCATCAGTTTCTGGATTGGGAATAGAAGCACCATCAAGAAGAATCCAGTTTTCTCCTCCATCAACAGTAGTATATATTTCAAATTCTCCTCCATCAGGATCACCCATGCAATAGCCGTTGTTTTCGTCAAACATATGGATAACATTGGCAAAACTTGTAGTACCGTCAAATGCAGCAGAAGTTTGCTGTACCCAATTAGCTCCGCCGTCACTTGTCTTATAAATTCCACCTCCTCCAGCTACATCGTAGACTACCACCCATGCATTCAATCCGTCAATTGCACTTAAGTCCCCTGGAGCAAAATTTGTAGCTACTTCGATAGTATCTGGAGTCCAAGTAGTACCTGCATCAATTGTACGAGCAAAATCACGTGTTATACTACCTCCTGATCCATCATATGTCAAAATCCAAGCAGTATTCTCATCTACTATTTCGGTAAGAAATACTCCACGATATGGACTTGTAAATTTTGTATGCTGTTCTATCCATCCGCTTTCTGCAACATCTCCACTTTGTCCAACAATTATAAAGGTCGTTTTAATTTCAGTATCTTCATTTACACCATCACTGGCAGTAAGAATAACTGAATAAACACCTTCTTCATTATAGGTTATTGCAGTTGGGTTTTGTAAATCACTTACTGATGGAACTCCGCCTTCAAATTCCCATGCCCATGTTGTAGGTGAACCGATAGTATGATCTGTAAAATCAACAGTTCCACCAACAGGAATAACAACAGTGCTAGCCATAAAGTCAGCTACTAAAGGAGCTATTAAATTAGTTGCGGCAGTAACTGCAGCAAAAGCATTTATTCTACCTGCTCCTATAGAATCAATAAACTCAGAATTCTGAGCATCAACATTATCACAGGTTGACTTTAATAAAGCGGTTAATTCTTCTGGAGTTAAATCAGGATTCGCAGATAATATCAAGCCGCACAAACCTGCAGTAACTGGACATGCCATTGATGTTCCTTGCATTAGGTCATAATTGCCCGAAACACCAAATGAAGCAGCACCACCTGTAGTACCATTAATCATATCCCAAACAGTTCCAGGTTCATTATATGTAGTGCTTAAAACAGAGAATGCTCCTATTCCCATAAATCCTTCTGTAGCATAACCTCCGGGAGCCAACACGTCAATCCATGTGCCGTAATTTGAAAAATCTGATTTATTATCACCAATATCACATGAACCAACAGCAATAACATGATCTAAAGCAGCAGGATATCCAACATAGTTTATTGGAATATCGGGATTTACTTGAGTTTCAGCTCCGTTACCATTGTTTCCTGCAGCTCCTACCAAAACACAACCTATATTGTAAGCATAATTTACAATATTTTGCATCGTTTGAAAAAATTGAGGGCTTCCCCATGACATATTTATAACATCGGCTCCATGATCTGCTGCCCATGTAATGCCTTCATAACCTGCTGCCATAGCTTGTCCGTCACTTGCGTCATCGCCTAGTTTTACAGCCATAATACTTATTCCGTTACCAATAGATGCTACTCCGATACCATTGTTTGTCTCTGCACCAATCAAACCTGCCGAATGAGTACCATGTGACCAAATATATGTTGCTTCAGGAGGATTTGGATCATCATCACCATTGCCTAAGTCAACTGCCAAAACAACTTTGTTTGTTAAATCAGGATGGTCAATCCAAATCGCATTATCTAATACAGCAACAACAATATCAGAATTTCCAACTGTAACATCCCATGCTTCATCTGCATTTATCAAATTCAAGTGCCAAGAACTATTTGCACTACCCATCATACCTCCACTAAGATCTGCATTATAATATGGATCATCAGGAATCAGATTAATAAAAAACAAAGGAGCCGGTTCGGCATACTCAATTGCCTGATTTTGCGAAAGCTCTCTGATAAAATTGTCTATCTCATACATATTTTCAAAATCAATTTTGAAAGTACGCTGCAGAATATCACTCTTTGCAGATTTAAAAGGCTTACTAATTTCTGTAATTCCATATCTTTCAACTAAACCTTCAAGAAAATAAACTTCTGAAGGATTGATTATACCATTCGTTTCAGGTACATTCATAGATGCGTTATCAGAAATTTTTAAATAAATTCTACCATCAACCCATAATGAATTAACGGTTTGAGCAAAAACACCAATAACCGGTAAAGTTATCAGTATTGCAATTAAAACTGTTCTGGTAAATGTTCTCATAATTAATAAATTTTAATAGTTATAAATAATATCCAAAAATAAAATAATTTTTGCAAATAAAACATCTTTAATTAAATTTTGGTTGCACACACAACATGATGTTTGCCGGGAGGTCCTATAAAGCGATTAACAATGAATCCTGAATTTCTCAAATTTTGTTTAACTACTCCCTTACTACAATATGTTACCAAAATACCTCCCAAATTAGTTAATTTGCCTAATTTTTGAAAAACATTCTCTTCCCATAACTCTGCTTGTACATCAGAAGAAAATGCATCGAAGTATATCAAATCATATTTGAGATCGGATTCGAAACTCAATAAATCGGAATTCTGCTTTTTTAAAATAAAATTATCTGACAGTTTAGCTTCTTCGTCCCATTTATTACAAAATAACTCTAATGGAATATCATAGTTTTTAAGCAACTCTACAAATCCCAAATCCTGAATTATTTTTAAGCTTAGAGGATAAATATCTATTCCATGATAATAAATTGAATTATTTAATCTCAAATTTTCAATAAATGACAAAACTGCATTTAAACCTGTTCCATAACCTATTTCAAGTATATTGATATTTCTATCTCTAAACTTCTTTAACCCAAGTCCGATATAAATATGTAAAGATTCTGTGACTGCTCCATATATACTATGATAATGCTGGTTATATTTGTGTGAATACAAAGTATAAGAATTATCAGACGTTTTAACTTTTATTACTGATTGCGACATTAAATTTCAGAATCTGTATTGCCCTGCAAATATATATTTATTTGCTACTTGTACATCCAAAAAATATCACTTTATGCAATTTCAACTTTTAATGCAACCAATTATTTACTATTTTTGTCAGATATATTAATCTATTGATTAAAACAATTTAATATGAAAAGATTTTACCTATTATTAATAATGACCATTAGTTTGATTATGTGTTCTAATGGATTATTGCAAAGTCAAATCAACACGGGCATTTTACCAGATAGCTTTAAAGACAAGCTATCCGAAGAAAATATTGATCGTATTTACGTTATTCCACCTTCAATAGATTTAATGAATGCGGAAGATGCGGAAGATGAAAAAAACGGGACAATGTATAAAATTGCCAGATTAATCCCAGTAGAAATAGATATAACTAACAGTGGAACATGGGATAAAACATCTAAAGGTATTGATGTTTGGAGATTGATAGTTTCAAGTGAAGGTGCAAAAGCATGTGCGATACATTTCGACAAATTTTCTTTACCCGCAGGTTCTCAATTATTTATTTATAATAAAGACAGAAGCGTTATCCTAGGTCCCTACACAAATCTAGACAATGCTGATGGTGGAAGTTATGCAATTGGAATTCTATATGGAAATGAAATAATACTTGAATATTCTGCTCCACAAAGTAAATCTCTTAACGGAAATAATGAGATAGAATTACCGGAACTTGAAATAAGTAAATACTCTTACATTTATCGTGGTGAAGACTTGTATGATTACAGAAATTCGAAATCCACAGGTTATAGAGCCTCTGGTGAATGTCAGGTCAATATAAATTGTTCGGAGGGGAACAACTGGAGAACACAACAAAAAGGAGTGGCAAGGATTTATGTAGTTGATGGCTATTCTGCAGGATATTGTTCAGGAACACTTGTAAATAATACTAATAATGATGAGACTCCCTATTTTTTAACCGCTGACCATTGTGGAGGAGACGTTAGTACAAGTGATTTTGGAGAATGGATATTCAGATTTAATTACGAATCCCCGGGCTGTACCGCTACTAGTCAGCCAAGTGGAAATAATGTTACTGGATGCACAAGAATAGCAAGAGCTCCTTTGGATGGAGGTTCAGATTTTTTATTATTGGAATTAAACACAACTTCCACAAATTTGAAAAATATTGGAGCAGTTTATAATGGATGGAGAAATACTACTTCTGCGAGTTCGAATGGTGTTAGCATACATCACCCATCTGGAGATATAAAAAAAATTAGCACCTACAATAGTACTTTAGCGAGCGCAACATATAATGGTCAAGATGCAACTGGGGCTACAAATGCTCACTGGAGAGTAATCTGGGCAGCAACTACTAATGGTCATGGTGTTACCGAAGGCGGCTCGTCAGGTTCTCCAATTTTCGACAATAACGGTCTTGTAATTGGGACATTATCGGGTGGGTCATCTTATTGTGATGCCACTTCTAGTCCTGACCTTTATGGTAAATTGTCCTACCACTGGACATCAAACGGCTCAGGAAGCGATGCTCAATTAAAACCTTGGTTAGATCCTGATGGAACTGCAACGACTTGTGATTATCTTGACCCAAACAATTTGGGACTAGTTGCTGATTTTAGCGGTTCTCCTACAAGCGTAAATGTTGGCAATTCTGTTACTTTTACTGATTTATCAAGTGGAGGAACAATTACTGGCAGATCATGGACTTTTCAAGGAGGCTCCCCATCAACATCTACTGCGACATCACCTGTAATTACATATAATACAGCCGGAACTTACAATGTTTCATTGACAGTAACCTCAAGCACAGATAATGCTAGTATCACAAAAAATGGCTATATTACTGTAACGGATCTGGGAAATGGCTTTACTTATGACTTTGAAGCCTGTACCGATTTTGCAGTTGATCAATTTAGTCCATGTACGACCTACGATGGAGATGGACAAGCCTCTTATGGCTCTAATGATTATGATTTTAACAACGAAGGATATACAGGATCATTTATAGCTTTTAATCCTGCTACCACAACTCCAGCAGCAGGAACATCCTGGGCAGCTCACGGAGGAACAAAATACGGTGCATGTTTTTCGGCAACCACTCCAGCCAACAATGATTGGTTTATTACTTCAAAGATCAGCCTTTTATCAAATTCTTCATTTTCTTTCTGGGCTAAATCTCTTACAGACCAATGGGGTAAAGAAAGACTTAACGTATATGTTTCAACAACAAATAACAGCATTGGTAGTTTTACAAAAATCTCTTCAGGCACATATATAGAAGCTCCAACAACATGGACAAAATATTCCTACAATCTATCAACATACAATAATCAGGATGTTTATCTTGCGGTACAATGCGTTTCAAATGATGCTTTTGTATTAATGATAGATGATATTGTTGTTTTCACAGAACAAGGAGTTTTAGCCCCTGTTGCAAATTTTAGCGGCACTCCTGTTTCAGGTTGTGCAAGTCTTACAGTTAATTTTACAGATGCTTCAACAAATAATCCTACATCATGGTTATGGACTTGTGTGGGTGGAACTCCTTCAAGTAGCACTCAACAAAATCCCACAATTGTTTACAATACCCCCGGAACATTTAGTGTTACCCTTAAAGCAACAAATACCGGTGGAAATAACAGTGTTACCCGCAACAGTTATGTCACTGTAACAGATTGTTCTGCAGTGGATGATGATTTAAGCTCCAGAATAAGTATATACCCTAATCCATCGGATGGAATTATTAACATTGATATTCCTGAGACTAGAGCTACTGTTAGAATCAGTAATGTAATTGGTAAAGAAGTGAAATTAATCAAACTCAATTCTGACACAAATACTATTGATCTAAGTTCATTAGGTTCAGGAATGTATTTTGTGGAAATACAATTGTCTGAGAAAAATATTGTAAGTAAAATAACGATTAAATAAATTAAGATAATGTAAAATTTAAAGGCGATTTTTTCGCCTTTTTTTGTTTAAACGATTATGAAAAAACTTAAAAATGCCTTCGTAAATTCAACTAAAGACTTTAACTGTTTTGGTTGCTCTCCGAATAATCCGATTGGGCTAAAGATGGATTTCTATGTTGACGGAGACAAATTCTGGGCAAAATGGAACCCAGATAAAAACTATGATGGATGGATAAATGTTGTTCATGGTGGCATTCAAGCATGTCTGGTTGATGAGACAGCAGAATGGTATATTTTTACAAAATATGGTCGCTCTGCCGTTACTTCCGAACTTCAAATCAAATACAAAAAACCTCTAAGCTCAGCATCAGGGATAATAAGGATTGAAGCCAATGAAATATCTTTTAAACGAAATATTGCAGAAATCAGCCTAAAGATAACTGACCTAAATAATAATATCTGTACAGAAGCAATAGGTAAATTCTATGTTTTTTCGGAAGAAATTTCAAAAGGAAGATATAATTTCCCCGATAAAGAGGAATTCTTCAAATAAATAATTTAAAAATTAAAATAACATTTACTTGTATATATTATACTCAGGCTTTTCTATAGGTCCTGAAATTTTTAAAAGATAAATCATTCTGCCGGTTTTTCTAGGCAGGTCCAAATCCTCATTGGAAGCAAATAATGATATAAGCAACTTAACCTCAGAACTTACGTATTTGTCAGGAATATCCAATAAGGCAAATAATGATATGCTATCTGTTAAAATATTAAAATTAGCTTTAAGATTTACATCTGCATCATTGATAGAAATTTGAGTTGGTTCTATAATAAGACTGTCCCCATCCAAGATTGCCGTAATCTCTGCTCTTTTTATATCAATAAATTCTTCGTCTATTTTATAGCTTTTCAAGGTACCAGTTTTCAATTTAAAATTCTCAATAAGCAATGTATTTAAACCCTGATTTAGTGGAATCTCTATATCGTCTTTGCTTGAATAAATAGTATTATTACTAACAAAATTAACTATACCTGAAATTTTCTGGTCGGATTCGGCGAAGTATGCTAAATCAAGATTCTTCAAGTTAAATGAATTTTGTGATATGATATAGTCAGGTTCATTTATAAGACTGAATTCTCCACACAATTTCGCGTCTTCTATATCTAGATTTATGTTATAAATGCAAAATTCATCTGGAGTTGATTTTATCTCTGAATGCAGATTCTCTAATACTTTATCTTTAATTATTATCGAATCAATATTAAATAATACTTCAGTTTCTGTATTTTGGGCAAAACTAAAATTAGATTTTGGTTTAAAATTCGGTATAAATTCAGGTTTAGCACCTTTCGACATAGGCAAATACAGTTTACTTATATCTATGTTAATATTTTGTTTTATAGTTGAATTATTGTAAAGATTTTGAATTTCATTAATACTATATACTAATTTACCGGTAAGGTATTTTGATACTATATAACTATCAATTTCAAAATTGTTTTTCAAAAATGTGATATTCATTTCCGGAATATTGAAATCAGGATTACTTATTTCAATATCTGTAATATACTGCCCATTAAGTTGTTTATTATGTTCATCTAAAATACCGTTCAAATTGGAACTTGACTGTATTTTAATTCCTGTTAAGAAGGTCTCGTCCTCAAAAATACTGTTAAACACATTTGAATCAAAGTTTCCTAAAATATCTGAATTGGCATAAATCAAAGTATCGGTTGCATTAAAGTTTATAAAACCTCGTAAAGTGTCACTGCCTGAAGTCAAGATCATATCATTTGATATTAAACTAAAAATCTCTTTTGCTGAAAAGGCATAACTAATTTCTGTTTTAAAATTTGCCGATAGCGACGACTTATTCTTATGATTAATAAAATTTATGTTGTCAGCAAACAAATTTAACCTGAAATTAAAATCAAAATCTTTATTAAATACTCCCGCTGAACTTAACCCAATTTCAAAAATCCCCGATGTTTCAACATTTTTATGTTTTGGTAATTTTGAAAAATCTGTCTTAAGATTTAAATGCGAAATATCATGTGACAAACTGTCAACAACAATAAAAACATCAATATCAATAGGAAAATCATTGTATTCCAGACATGCTTTTGCCTCAAAATCTTTATCATTATACTTTGTAGTACCTGATAAAGCCAGTTTATTTGTCTTCGATTTGCCATTATCAATAATCCCTTCAGCATTAATTGTTGAAATTACACTTTCACCTTCATTTATTGAATTTATGTCTAGATTAATATCGGTATATCTTTGAGATTCATTTGTCTGTCGGTTGATAACACATAAAGCAAGATTGTCACAAACAAATTTCTCAACAAAAAACTTAAAATCACCTAAAGTTTCATCTTCAATCAACCCTTTGCCTTGTTTATCTATATCCCAGCAGCTTTTACCATCTTTACTTGTAATATTGTTCATCCGCAAATTAATGACTCTTAATTCATTGATAACAACTGTTTTATTCTCCTTATCATATTCCGGTTTTTTAAATACAAGCTTATCTATACTCAGCAAAGTGTCCGATTTAAACTCATTTTTACCAATAATTAAAATATCAAAAAGCTTGATCGTACCAGTAAAATAATTAATATTCAAGTTATCAATAATTACTTCTGAATGTAATAATGCACTATAAGATTTTTCAATGCTTTTCCTCAGATAATTAGTTAGTATAGTATTTAACAAAATCAGTACTGCCAAAATACAAGCAATACCGATCTTTACTATTTTGTGCCAAGGTTTTGGCTTAATTTTCATATTTTAATAAAAAAAGTGTTTTTTCTCTGCATTTCTCCATTTAGCATCATACTGACTGTCAGTAAAATAAATAATCACGTCTGCATCATACTGTGAGTCTACGAAATATATTTTTTTATCCGCATCGTACTGTGAATCAACAAAATACCATTTTCCATCATTCTCACCAGCATCATATTGTGATGATACTTTATAAACAATGAGATCAGCATCGTAATAACTGTCCGCTACATATACCTTCACATCTGCGTCATACTGTGAATTACACGAAAATATTTTTTGTCCAAATCCGGACAAAGACAGGAGAACTAACCCTGACACTACAAAAAAACAAAAAAACTTCTTCATAATGATTGTTTTAAGTTAATTAATACATTAAATGCTGTTTAGACGAATTTTTCCATCCTGCATCGCTTTTATAATCAGAAAAATATATCACAAGGTCTGCATCACTTTTGTAATCGCAGAAATATATTTTTTTATCTGCATCACTTTTATAATTGCAAAAATACCATAACCCGTTATTTCCTGTTGCATCACTTTTATATTCGCATTTATAAACCACTAGGTCTGCATCGCTTTTATATGAAGCAACATATACTTTTACATCAGCGTCACTTTTGTAATCACAACTATAAACTTTTTGTGAGAATGCTGACACGCTTGCAAGAAGCAAAACACTTAATAAAATTAAAATCTTGTTTTTCATAGTTTTTATAATTATTGTTTAACGTATGTGCTCATATCAAAAATTCTGCCTAATTTTTTGCTAAAATACTAAATTTATTTTGTTTGAATTAAATTGTCGAAGTAATTATCAAGTTCAGGGATACGAATTTCAAAATACTTGAATAAAAGAGCAATTTCTTGATAATAGTCGTTGTCATCATAATAGTCGGTACTATTTGTCGGCCATAGCTCAAAATTTTTGTCAATATCCTGTTGAATAATATAATGATTTTTAAGTATCATATATTTAATACTGCTGACTGAAATTACTCCAGATTCTCTTAATTCATTCCATTTTTTCGCTAACTTTACTTTATAACTACAAGCATTTGTACTCATAAGTCTTTTCAGCAAAATATTTTTTGAGCAATCAATTTCATATTTGAGCATGTTTAATTCATTATCCCCGTCACGACCGTAAGAATGATCATAATCCCAGATAGTAATCCTAAATACTGTGTCTTTGTTCTTTCGATAAATATAAAAGTTCTTATTTAGTCCGTCAGCATTGTTAGATAATAATAGTAATATATGCCAGTCAATAATATTTTCGATATCAATCCAATTAGCTATATTTTTAGCAAATACAGAATCAGATGAACTAAACAATAATTTATTAAAACTGTCAAGTTGCGGGGAAAAATCCTTTTCAGTTATTTCAGGATATTTCTGATCGTAATAATTAGTACCAGAATTGGGAAATGATATCCTATTCTCAAAGAAAACAGGAGGGTCTTTAAACAAGCAACTTTCACTGTCCTTTTTATCAATCTGACAGAATTTGGCATTTATTCTCTGCATCAAGACATATAATCCCTGATATTGATTGTTTAAGAAAGTATTTACGTAAACACATT
>ENA-UOWO01005402-UOWO01005402.1-activated-sludge-metagenome-genome-assembly--contig:-NODE-5402-length-13571-cov-5.993489_pt1 | contig 13571 bp, 15 predicted proteins | sample MGYA00238148_ERZ761564 | MGnify/ENA primary metagenome ERZ761564 (study PRJEB28885, sample SAMN05720194) | activated sludge metagenome | isolation source: Anaerobic digester | place: USA...
AGGAAAAACTCCCACTTCAGAAGGCGTTAAAACAGGTTAATGCTTTGTTGTTTCCTAACAGTGTCGTGGAGCGGCATGACAGGCCGCTTGGGACTTTGGTAGGAATTAAGGCCATCAGTTTGGCTGATTTGGCTAAATTCCATTCACAGCATTACCAGCCGAGCAACCTGGTCTTATTTGCTGAAGGTGGTTTCTCCGCTGATGAATTGGTGGAGATTCTGGGAAAAAGCCAATTCGGTCAGGGGACTGAAGTGGGTTGGCAGAATCCTTTGCTTGTATCAGAGCCGGTTTTCCATGCCCCGAAATTTAGTCGTTTTGAATATAGGGGGAACGACTGGGGTTTTCCTGAAATCGGTAAAAAAGAGGTTTATCTTCGTGGTCTAGTGCCTGTGAATAAAAGCCCGGTTCCTAATTTTTTGTTAGGAGCTATTAGTAATTATGCCTTCAAAAGTTTGAGGGTAGAACAAGGTTTGGTGTATTCCACCAATCAAGAGTTCACTTCACACTTTCCGGTTGCCAATCAATTTACATTTGGAGCAGTCTTGGGGGTTGCGGTTGATGTGGATGTCGTCTCGCAAGTTTGGGATGATTTTCTGCATTGGTTGGAGACGCAAGAATGTGAAGATTTTGTTCAAAAACAGCAGCAGCAGTTTTTGGCAAAAGCAAGGTTTCCTGAATATTATAATTGGTCTTACCCACAATTATCAACAATTGCTGATAATTATTTTTATTCAATCCCATTGTCCGAGCTTTCCCGTGAAGCAGGAATTGCTCGTTGGAAAAATTTGAAAATGGAGGATGTTCGTGCCTACATTCCGTACTTGCAAAAGTATGTAATGATGATCGGACATTTCTGATCAATTCATCAGCCTCACTTTCGAGTGGGGCTTTTTTATTTCTTACATTTATACTAAAATATAAACATGAAAAAAACTTTAATTTATTTTTTAATTTTGTTGCTGGTGGCGGTCGGTGTGGGACTGACTTTTTTGACTTTGTCCCGCTCGGTGGATGAGCGACCGTTTTTATCTTTTCTAGCTGATGGTTTTAAACCGGCACCGACGGAAGAGGAGAGGATTCTGGCAGCGATTGATGATCAAATTGACTCCATGACTTTGGAAGAAAAAGTCGGGCAGCTGTTTATGGTGGGCTTTGCCGGCAAAACCGTGACTCAGGAATTGCGTGAGTCGTTTGCTAAAAATCATTGGGGAGGCGTGATTTTATTAGGATACAATTTGGGTTCAACCGAAAATATTCAAACTTTGATTGGTGATTTGCAAACTTTGTCGCCGCTACCGTTATTTGTTTCGGTGGATCAGGAGGGCGGGCCGGTCAGTCGTTTGAAAAATATCAATATGGTTGGGCAGGCCAAAATCACGAACGAAGCCGAGGCGCGTGCGGTGGCGTTGGAGCGTGGGGAGCAGTTGCGTGCTTTGGGATTTAACGTCAATTATGCGCCGGTTTTGGATTATGTAACAAAAAGTAATTCCTTTTTGTTTGATCGGGTTTTTCCGGGAACGTTGGCGGAGCGGACGGCTTTGGCGCAAGCGATGATCAGTGCTTATCAATCGGTTAAAATTATTCCCGTTACCAAGCATTTTCCCGGTCACCCCGATGATAAAATTGATTCCCATCAAGCTTTGCCAACGGCCTCTTTAAGCAAGTCCGAAGTCTTGGCCAATGCGCAAAGTTTTAAAGATACCTTAAATGCCGGTCCGCTGATGGTGATGAGTGGCCATGTTGCCTATCCGCAAGTGGATGCGCAATATCCGGCATCCTTATCATCAATTTTTTTAACTGATATTTTGCGGGGCGAGTGGGGATACGAAGGCGTTATCATTACTGATGATTTGGAAATGGGCGCTTTGCAAAACAATTTTAGTAATGCGGAAATCGCGCGCTTGGCATTTTTAGCGGGAAATGATATTTTGCTTTATGTCAGTACCTTGGAAAAACAGTTAGCCGCCTACGACGTGATTTTACAAGCGGTTTTATCGGGGGAAATTTCGGAAGAACGTTTGAATGATTCGTTGCGTCGGGTTTTACTTTTAAAACATAAAATTTTTGATTTGTATGATTAACTGGTTGCATACTAATTCACCGGAAGCGTTGTTGGGAACAATCGGGCCTTTGCAAATTCATTGGTATGGCTTGCTCGTGGCTTTGGGAATTATTGCCGCTTATTTTTTAACGCAACATTTGTTGAAAAAATATCAGGTCAGCGGTGTCAATATTGATGTGTTGTTGTTGTATGTTTTTTTGTGCGGTTTGATCGGCGGGCGTTTATATTATGTGTTTTATGCTTGGCCGTTTTATCAAGATAATTTGTTGGATATTTTTAAAGTGTGGCAGGGCGGTTTGGCTCTGCATGGTGATTTGATCGGTGGAGCTATCGGTTTGGCGTTGTTTGCTTGGCGCCACAAAATAAAGTTTTTAAAATTGGCGGATTTAATCGTGCCGGGCGTGGCTTTGGCGCAGGCGATCGGACGCTGGGGAAATTATTTTAATCAGGAGTTGTTTGGCAGTCCCACATCATTACCCTGGGGAATTCCCATCAAAGAAAGTTTGCGGCCGGAACAATATTTGAGCGCAACGCATTTTCATCCGGTGTTTTTTTATGAATCAATCGCCAATGTTTTGATTTGTTTGTTGCTTTTGGGATTGCACCGCAAAAATGTCCGTCGTTTGCCGGAAGTTCGTTATCGTAGCGGTTTCTTTTTGACTTTGTATGTTTTCATATATTCCAGCGTGCGTTTCTCTTTGGAATTTTTGCGCCAAGATTATTCGCCTTATGTCGGGCCGTTCCGTTGGTTTCAGTTGATGAGTTTGCTGGCGATTTTACTCAGTGGCGGAGTTTTAATCTATTGGTTTTTCACTAGAAAAAACACCAAGTAATTGAGTTTGCGTCAAGGATTGGTTTTTTTATTTTTTTGTGCTATTTTTTAGACGAAAGTTAAGCGTTCTTTTTATGTTTCATTTCACAACAGGAGGCAAAGCGTCATGGCAAATACCACGAGCGTCGGAATCAGCGAGGAGCGTTTCAATGAATTATGTTTTCTGATGTTGGTGCAAAAGCGTTTGCAAGATGGATTGGCGCCCTTGAAAGCACCGGAGATGTTTGATTGGCGACAATTCGTCAAGGTTGGCAAGGATCAGGAATCGGTCAAAATGACTATCAGTGCCATTTGGTTGAAGGTAATTTGCTTTTCTAAAATGCCGATTAATTTCCAACTTCAAGTGGAAATCGTGTCGGATCTGGTGCATCAGATGTGCCGTGATTATCTGTTGGTGCAAAAACGCAAGGAAGTTTTGCCCATCGGTGAGGATAGTAAACGAGACTTCATTGTGCTCAAAATGTTTCTCAAGGAAAACAATTGTCCTTTTTCCGATGAGGAGCTGGAGGCGGCGCGCGTCAAGTTTGCGCAGGATTGGTTTGATGCCCAAGCGACCGATTTTACCACTAACCTGACTCCGGCACGTTAGTTGGGTTTCATTTCATTTCATTTCATTCCCCAGCACTTGTTGGGTTTTTTTTTTATAAGAAGGGCGTATGTAATTCGCCCTTATATCTTTTATTTTTGATGCAATTGGATCAAAACAATTTCTCCGCGCGTGCCCAAGCGCAGCGGTGGTCCCCAGGTTCCCGTGCCGCCACTCACGTATAATTGGAAATTCCCGATTTGGTGGAGCCCGGCATGATAATTTTTATAAATCATTTTTGTTAAAAGTGTAAATGGAAAGAATTGACCGGCGTGAGTGTGTCCGGATAATTGTAAATCAATACCATTGTTTTCTTGCACCGTGAAATCGGTTTTCGGTCCGAAATATAATTCTGAGTGGCCGTTGCCGTTCATGTTTTTTCCTCGTCCTAAAGCAATCGGTTCGTGGTAGAGGAGAATGTTTGCTTTTTCCGCGTCAAAACCGGGGATGGTCGTTAAAATATTTTTATCTTGTTCGCCGGCAAAATCCACAAAGCTCAAACCAATGATTTGCAAACCGTCAATCTCTTTTAATTCATTATTCAAAACTACAATCGGCGTTTTTTCCAATAAAGCCAAAACTTTATCCACGCCCAGATATGATTCGTGGTTGCCGGTTACAAAGTAAATTCCCAATGGGGCTTGCATCTGATGAAAATCGGCAATGAAATTTTCCACGTGGTCGCCCAAACCGTCAAATAAATCGCCGGTGATAAAAACAATGTCCGGTTGCAATTTATTAACGCGGGTGATGACTTCATTTAAAAAAGCTTTTCCGTGGATTCTTCCCAAATGGATATCACTCAGTTGTACGATTTTTTTGTTGTTCCAGTTTTCCGGTAAATTGGCAATGCCAATGTCCAAACGAGTGATGGCCGGGTGCGTGGCTTGGTAGTAGCCGATAATCAAGAGAATGTCGGAGACGACTAAAGCGCCAATCCCTAAAAATAATTTCAGGTTGGCCGGGTTTTTGATAAAAATACTGATGATCCAAGCCAGCGTGAAAGCGATTACTAAAAATATCAGCATGCCAATCCATAACGCGGAAATTAAATACAGCACGCGGGTCAGGGGGTTGTCACTGTAATGAGATAAAATCATGGTGCCGAAAAAGCTTAACGCGAGCAGGCCGTAAATTCCCAAAATAATCAGTTTGAATTTTAAAGTGCTGATTGAAAACAGCGCCACGGTCGCCAGATAGAGCAGGAAGTGCAAGCCGGCATAAAGGCCCAGCATAAGGAAGAGAAAAATGTAGTTCATATGTTTGAATTTCTTGATTGATGTCTTTATCATAGCAAGCCCGGTGTTTTTTTGCTATAATGGATTTGCAAATATTTTTAAAATTAAATAGAAAATTGTATGGTGGAAAATTATAATAAACCAATGCCTCAAGGTTATACGCCAAAAGGTTGGGACGACACATTGAAGGAAGGGGTGGCTTTACCTGAAAATCGATCAGAACCTGTTCAGGTTAGTGTTTCAATGGAAAAGCTGTTGGACGATATTAAGGTTCAATTAAAACAAAATCCCAAAATGTCGATAAAGAAGATAATCACACGAGTAATTGATTTTAATTTTGGGGGAATTCCTGGTAAGTATTTTCCGCACAAAGGTTATGTGGGGGATGTTCGTATGCGGTTGTTGACTGTTTTGCGGGAGAAGGGAGAGAAAGCTTTTGTTAATATAATTGAGCATGGTAAATATGATGATTATTTTGATGAGCAGGTTAAGTTGGAATCTACTAAGAAGTTAGCAGAAGAAGATACTAACAAATATCATCGTGATGATAAAAGGGTCAACTGGGCATCACGGCAAGGTCATGAAAAAGATTCCAACACAGAAAATGTTGTGGTTGAGAATAAGTATGGGGATTTGATTCTTAAGCCGAAAAAAATTCAAGAAAGGCACAAAAATAAAAATTTAACCCATGGAGATGGTTCTGCCAAAGATAGACGACGCGATCAGAACCAAGCAGAAGCAAGACAGCATAAGGAAGACCAAAGATTTTTTTGGAATCAATAATGTATAAACCCGCGTGAATTTTTGGGGACAGGGAGTCCCCCGGAGCTTGTCCCGGTACCTCGTGGGCATAAACTCCGGCCGGGGTTCGACTCCACTTTGATTATAAAAATGTTTACAAGTACATTTTGATAATAGTCGAGACCCTGAAACAATCCTGAAATAAATTCAGGACAATGGTTCAGGGCATCAAAAAAATACGCTGTCGCGTATTTTTTTGATGGCTCGGGGACAGGGAGTTTCGCCTCGCCGGCGCAACAAAAACTTGCGCCGGCTCCTTGTCCGGGGCAGCTATGAACGCTCCTATTCGTCGCGTTCATAGACGCTCGCTTTGTTCGTAATTTTTTCCAAAATTACTCACAGCTCGCTCCTGCAAGCCTGCCCCGGCACGTGAATTAGCAATTGTATGAATTATCAGCCGGGGTTCGACTCCCTGCCAACCACAAAACAAAAATAAAAACACTCCCAATTTTGGGAGTGTTTTTATTTTAGCTCGGGGACAGGGAGTCGAACCCCGATTAATGGCTTCAAAGGCCACTGTCCTGCCATTAGACGATCCCCGAATAAATTTTTAATAAGCTCATAATAACAAAGCACGGAATTGGTGTCAATATTATTTTTTGATTTGATATAACAATTTTTCTAGGTCGTTAATAATATTTTTCCAGTTGTGGTTTGTTTCTACATAAGTTCGACATTGCTTGCTTAAATTTAGTTTTTTGCCTTCTTCAATGAACCATTCCATACCTAAGGCAATGTGCTCCGGTCGAGTGGAGTGGAAGATCATTTTTGAATTAATGTTTTCAAGGATTTCCGGAGTGGCACCAGCCGGTGTTCCTAAAACCGGTAGGCCGGTAGCCAACGCTTCCAAGGTAGCAATACCTAAGCCTTCTAATAATTTTGTCGGTAAGATAAAACAATCGGCTGCTTGATAGTATTTGAGTAATTTTTTTTGTTCAATTTGGCCGAGCAGTTCCACGAAATTTTCCAAATGCAACTCTTTGATTTGTTTTTGAAGAGCTTGTCGTAATAAGCCATCACCAATAATTTTAACTCTAATAAATGGATGTTTTTTAGTGAGATAGGTGCTGGCACTGACTAAATTTTCTACACCCATTCTTTCTGCCAAGCGACGCACTGTGAGAAAAATCAATTCATCATCTTTGAATCCCAATTCTTTTCTTAAGGCGATTCGTTGTTCATCAGTGGCTGGTTTAAAAGCATTGATATCAATACCAGAGGATAAAACATGAATTTTATTTTTATCAATATTTTCATGAGTGGTAAATAATTCGGTTTTCATAAAATGACTCATCACCGCGATTTGCGAAGCGTGAGCGAGTGAGTAGTTTTCGCAACGATGTGTCCAGTTCACAAAAGCATTATGAAAAAAACGTCCCCACCAGTGACGATGCTCAAAATTTAATTTTTGGATGGCTAATTCTTTCTTGGAGGGAGCGTGAAAAGTATAGAGTAGAGGAACATTTTTGTATTTACTGCGAAAGATTACCCGGCTGTCGTGTGGATAGTGGCTGATAATGACGTCAAATTTGTTTTTTAGGGAATTGAGATATTTTTTCAGAGAATGTCCGGCAGTAATACTTTTTCCAAAAATACGACGCATCAAAGGATTATCATAACGTAAAAAGCGCAAGCCATAAATTTTTTCTTCTTTAGCAAAATAATGATGTTTTTTCAGAGTGACAATCGTTACTTCGTGTCCTAAATTTTGCAATTGTAAGGCTTGTTCAAAGGCAACTTTGGCGGCGCCTCCAAAATAATCAGGGTAAATCATGGTCGCCAAGACCAAAATTTTTAGTTTTCCTGATGGATTGTTTGTCATAAGTAATTTGCTTTAATTTTTATTATAATCCTTTTATTTTTAAATGGCAACTAAAAAAACTCCCAAAAAATAGGAGTTTCGTGAGATTACGACTTGTGACGGAGCATGACCACCGCTCCGTAGCTGTCGGCCAGCTCATTCAAGCTGGACTTATCAATTCTGGGGAGTTTGTGGCCATCTCCCAGGTTCTTCAGGTACTCGTTGAGCTTCCCCAGCGGAAATTCTTTCGCCAGGGTTCCCCCGAGAACAATCACCCCGGGATTCCAGTGCAGGCAGGTGTTGTGAAGTCCCTTGGCCAGACTGTAGGTGATTTCATCGAAGAACTTTTCCTTGTTGTTGATTTCGGGGTTTTTGCCAAGTTTCAGCTCCAAACTGTCTTCGGACAGTAAGTCAGACAGTTTGACAGCGTTGCCGTGGCCGATGTCGATCAGCTGGCTTCCTGGGTTGAGCGGGGGGATGGGGAAGGGCGGCTTCTGATTTTGAATTTTGAAAGCCACGACCTCTCGTCCGAGGTGGTAGTAAGCGACGGTTTTTCGCGAAGTGTGGTTCGTTCCAAAAATCGCTTCTCCCAAGGCCTCCAGCAGAAATTGGTTTTCCAGCTGAACCGGGCAGAAGAAGATCTTTTCCAGGATCTCACCAATCGGCCGATCTTGCCAGGTAGGCAGTCGTCGGTCAAAAAAGGTTTGGTCTTTGTGGTTCGGATGGGCTACCGAACAAATGACCTGACCAATTTTTTCCTTTTGGAAAAGCGTTTTGCCCATTTTTTTGATTTTCTTGATGCCGTCGCTGAACATCGCCGGAGTGGAGCTTTGCTGATATTGCAAAATCTCCTCTTGGTTTATTTTAGCGACCAGGATTCGTTTTTCTGTGATCGAGATGCACATTTTGTTCGTGTCCATGTGGGCCTCCTTTGTGTTGGCCATATTAAAGCATTTTCATCCCAAAATTGTCAATTGGGGGTTTGCTTTTTTTTTGCTTTGATTGTTATAATATTTACGATTAGCTTTTAAATTAATTTTATGATTAGATTTTTGTTATTTTTGTTAGTTATGGCAGGTTTGGGTGTTTTTTTAGTATGGGGAACGCACAGTTATTTTTTTTCCGGACAACAACCGATTGTTGATTATGAAGAGGACGTAGCGTTATTGGATTTTGATAATCGAGTGGTAGTGATTTTGGAAAACGCTATCTCATCTTCTTTGGAAAATGATTCTTATCTAACAAAAGTGATTGCTGCCTATCATGATAAGAAGATTTCCAAAATTATAGTGAGCGGTCAAAAAGAAGAAAATTCAGAAAACAAAGTTTTGTCTATTATGGATTACTTGGTGCAAGCCAATGTAGCCGTCGCTGACGTTGCCCCAGATTTTTATAGTCCTGATGCTTACCATAGTTGTCAGCGTTTGAAAACGGTTTTTTCTTTGGAAAAAATTTTAGTGGTGGCCGATCATTTTCGGGCCCAACAAATGCTCTTGGCTTGTCAGCAGTTTGATTTGGATGTACAGGCGTGGTCTTGGTCGTCCGATAAAAAGTTGGTTAATTTGTTTGATACTTTTACTGATGAATTGCGAGTCCTTTCGGATATTTATTTGACGGCACCGGAGGTTTATTTGGCCGATCGTCCGATCAATATTTTTGCAAAATTATCTCCTTATGAAAATTAATTAAAATAAAATTTATGAATTTAAAAGAATTACATCAGTTGGGCGTAAAGCTTGGCATGAAAGCGGACTTGCGTGGTGAGGCGAAAGTTAAAAAATTGTTGGCTCGTAAAAATAAAATGTATAATGATTTGCCAAAATCCAAGCAAGAAAAATTTGATAAAACTTTTTTAACAAATCCTTATCCGGATTCTTTGATTTTAAATGATACCGGAAAAGCTTTGAAAAAGATTTTTGTCGGCATCGATATTGATGTCGGTGATTTGTTGTTGGCGAGGGACTTGGGGGCGGACACAGTGATTTCTCATCATCCCCATGGTAAGGGTTTGTTATATTTGGACTCGGTGATGGAATTACAAGTAGATGTTTTGGCACATTATGGCGTGCCGATTAATATTGCCCAAAGTTTATTAAAACCGAGAATGAGTGAAGTGGCGCGGAGCGTGCGTTCTCGTAATATGCATCGGGTGGCTGATGCGGCGAAACTTTTGAATTTAAATTTTGTTTGTTTGCATACGGTTTGTGATAATTTAGTGGCCCGATATTTATATGATTTGGTGGAAAAAAATAAGAAAAAATTGGAATACGTCAGTGATGTTTTGGAATTGTTCGCTGCTGTGCCGGAATATCGCATCGGTGAAGATGAATATGGTTTTAAATTGCAATTGTTTGCCGGTAGCAAACAGAATTATTGTGGCCGGGTAGCCTTGACGGAAATTACCGGTGGTACCGAAGGTTCGGAAAAAATTTACCAATATTGCGCCATGGCCGGTATTGGCACGATCGTCGGTATGCACATGTCTGAGAAGCATCGCGACGCTGCTCAAGCGGCCAATGTTAATTCCATTATTGCCGAACACATGCCATCGGATTCGGTGGGAGTTAATTTGTTTTTGGATGAGGTCAAGAAGGCTGATAAAAAATTGGAAATTATTCCGGCATCCGGTTTGATTTATTACAGTCGTTTAAAAAACAAAAAATAAAACATATGAAGACCAAGCATTTTTATTCACAACTTCTAACCATGCCGGCCGCCACCGATTATGATTTGTTGGATAGCGGGGCCGGAGAGAAATTAGAACGTTATGGTAAGTTCGTGGTGAGGCGGCCGGATCCGCAAGCCTTGTGGCCGCAAAATTTGACTGAACGAGATTGGCAAAAAGCCGATGCCAGTTTTTCAGCACAAGGAAAATGGCAACTGAAAAAATCTTTGCCTGATCGTTGGCCAGTGGAAATTGATCGGTGGAAATTTTGGATTAAATTATCCGCTTTTAAACATACCGGCGTTTTTCCGGAACAGGCGGCCAATTGGCAGTGGATTTATAAACAGATTAAAGATAGCAAGAAAAAAGATATTTCCATTTTGAATTTATTCGCTTACACCGGTGGCGCCACTTTGGCGGCGGCGTCGGCGGGGGCCAAGGTTTGCCACGTTGATGCCTCTAAGGTTGCTTTGAATTTGGCCAAAGATAACGCCCAGCTTTCACATTTATCTGACAAACCGATTCGTTGGTTGCTGGATGATGCTGTCGCTTTTGTAAAACGTGAATTACGCCGCGGTAATAAATATGACGCTATTATTATGGATCCACCGGCGTTTGGGCATGGACCTACCGGTGAGCTTTGGAAAATCGAAGAAGATTTTATTCCGTTTTTGGCTGATTGTGTGAAATTATTAAGTGATAAACCGCTTTTTGTATTGGTTAATGGTTATGCTTCTGGTTATTCGGCTTTGGCCTATCATCAAAGTATGCAAACTATTTTAGCTGACAAATTTGCTACCATTGAGTCCGGTGAATTGTTGATTCCGGAAAAGGATGGGGGACGTTTCTTGCCTTGTGGCATTTTTGCCCGCGCTTTTTAGAATCAAATATTTTTAAAAATAAAAATTAATTATGCGTTTTGATTATATTTTTGTGGATTTGGATGATAGTTTGATGGATACTAAAAAATATAAGGCTAGATTATTTGATTTGCTAGTTGAATATGGGGTGCCGATGGATTTGGCCAAAAGTACATATAAGCAGATTATTAATACTTATACTTTTGAAAATCAGTTGGCGGTCTTGCGGGATTTGTCTTATGATTTGCCTCCTGAAGTTTTGCCTAAAATGTTTGATTTGCTAAAGATCAACTATTTATTGCCTGGCGCGAGGGATTTTTTGGAGTATTTAAGATCACAAACCGAGCACTTGGTTTTAGTAAGTAATGGTAATCCACCTTATCAGCAATTGAAAATTGATTCCTTGGGAATTTCTGATTTCTTTGATCAAATTGCTATTGGTACGGATGGCAAGGACGCGGTGCTTGTAAAATTTTCAGCTGACTTTTCTCGTTCTTTGTTTATTAATGATAAATTGGATGAAAATGAAAGAGTTCGAGGTACTTTTCCTGGTTTGATGATTACCGGTTTGATCAATCGTAAATATTGGACCATTGCCGATTATGAGCAGGCCGGTTATGCGGTTTTTGAGAATTTGGCTGATTTAGGGGAATATTTGAAAAAGCTTTAGAAAATGATGTTTTTGTGCTATACTTACAATAAGAACTTTTTCTAAAATTAAAAATTTAAAATTTGTGGGAAACATTTTTGCCAAGTTTTTTGGTATAAACAAAGAAAAGCGACTGGCGAAAAGTAAAATAAGCAGTCATATTGATGATTTTGCTAGCTCGCCATCTTCTTTTGAAGACTTACCGGTTGGTGCGGAATACGTAGATGAAGATTGTGAGGGTTGTGAATGTGATGGTGGTGGTGATTGTGGTGATGATTGAGGTCTTAAAAAATCGCCAAAATTTCCAATAAATAAAAATTCGTAAAAAACCCAGCTTATTTTCGGGCTCGAAAAACATTACAAAAACCCCATTTTTATTGGGGCTTTTTGATATTTGCGAATTTTCTTGACAAATAATTTTTATTGTATATAATACCTATTGTCTTTAAGAGTTGTTTGACAATTAAACAGGTAATTTACAATAACAATAAATTGTTCGTGTTTATTTAATACGACATTTATCTGTAATGAGCATTTTGATGCCGATTTCTAAAGTTTAATAACATAAGAGCGTATGGTGGATGCCTTGGCATCTTAGAACGATGAAGGACGTGGCAATCTGCGATAAGCTTCGGGGAGGTGATAAGCAACCTTTGATCCGGAGATTTCCGAATGGGGAAACCCAATGCGGCAAACCCGCATTAATCATATCTGAATACATAGGGTATGATAGAATACCTAGGGAAGTGAAACATCTCAGTACCTAGAGGAGAAAAAATCAAGCGAGATTCCCTTAGTAGTGGCGAGCGAAAAGGGATCAGCCTAAACCTATAAAGTGTTCTGTCAATGATGGGACTTCCTTCGGGGAGTATACTTCATTGCCAGGTAAAGCGTAGGGGCGTTGCTTTATAGGTGTTGTGAGAGCGACCGTTGCAGTACCTTATTACTGCGGATAGATTGGTGAGTATTTAATAGAATCTTCTGGAAAGAAGAGCCAGAGCAGGTGATAGCCCTGTATATGAAAAGTATTCATTGATTTATGGGTTGTTTCTCAAGTAGGACGGGACTCGTGAAATCCAGTCTGAATCCGGGACGACTACGTTCCAAGGCTAAATATCTAAGATGACCGATAGTGAACTAGTACCGTGAGGGAAAGGTGAAAAGTACCCCGGGAGGGGAGTGAAATAGTACCTGAAACCATGTGCTTACAATCCGTCGGGGCTGAGTCCTTGTGGCTTGGTGACGGCGTGCCTTTTGAAGAATGAGCCTGCGAGTTAGTGGTGTGTGGCTTGGTTAACCTGTGTGGGGTAGCCGTAGCGAAAGCGAGTCCGAATAGGGCGTTGTGGTCGCATGCTCTAGACCCGAAGCGAAGTGATCTACCCATGGCCAGGATGAAGCGACGGTAAGACGTCGTGGAGGTCCGAACCCACCAGGGTTGAAAACCTGGGGGATGAGCTGTGGGTAGGGGTGAAAGGCCAATCAAACTTCGTGATAGCTGGTTCTCCCCGAAATGCATTTAGGTGCAGCGTTGCGTGTTTCTTTCCGGAGGTAGAGCACTGGATGGTCTAGGGGGCCTACAAGCTTACCGAAATCAACCAAACTCCGAATGCCGGGAAGTGAAGCGTGGCAGTGAGACTGTGGGGGCTAAGCTTCATAGTCGAGAGGGAAACAGCCCAGATCGCCGGTTAAGGCCCCTAAGCGTGTGCTAAGTGGGAAAGGATGTGGGATTGCCCAGACAACCAGGAGGTTGGCTTAGAAGCAGCCATCCTTTAAAGAGTGCGTAATAGCTCACTGGTCAAGTGGTTCCGCGCCGACAATGTAGCGGGGCTCAAGCACATCGCCGAAACCGCGGCATCTCACCTTCAGTGGTGGGTTGGGTAGGGGAGCGTCGTGTGGGCGGTGAAGCGGCGGAGTGATCCAGTCGTGGAGGCCACGCGAGTGAGAATGCAGGCATGAGTAGCGAATGAGGAGTGAGAACCTCCTCCACCGATTGACCAAGGGTTCCTGGGCCAGGTTCATCCGCCCAGGGTGAGTCGGGACCTAAGGCGAGGCCGACAGGCGTAGTCGATGGACAACG
>ENA-UOWO01005403-UOWO01005403.1-activated-sludge-metagenome-genome-assembly--contig:-NODE-5403-length-13570-cov-18.855938_pt1 | contig 13570 bp, 12 predicted proteins | sample MGYA00238148_ERZ761564 | MGnify/ENA primary metagenome ERZ761564 (study PRJEB28885, sample SAMN05720194) | activated sludge metagenome | isolation source: Anaerobic digester | place: USA...
TCGGCCTGCTCGGTGGCGTGGTACAGCGACTCGTTGTCGTTGGGGTCGGCGCCGGCGCCGAGCAGTGCGCGCACGATGTCGCCGTCGCCGGCATGCGCCGTGGCGCCGTAGAGCACCGGCAGGGAAGGGTCAGCGCCCGGCACACGCAGTCTGGTGTTGGCATCTGCGCCGTGCGCGAGCAGCCAGCGCACCGTGGCGCGCACCCCATCGCGGCACGCGGCGACACGCGCCAGGCCAGAGAACGCGGCGATCGCGATCGGCGGCGCGGCCAGCGGTGGCAGCGGCTCGTGCACCCGCGACGGCGGCAGCAGGCGCTGCACGGTGGCAAGGTCACCACAGGCGAGCGCCAGCACGAGCGCCGCGTCGCGTTGTGCCGTCGCACGCGTGTGCGCCAACGCCCAGGCGCGCTCGGGCTGCGGCCGGCGGTCGCCCTGGCCGATGGCCCACGTGAGCCAGGCGGCGACGAAACCGGCCTCGTCGGCCGCGCGCGCGCGGCGTTGCGCGACCTCCTCGACCAACAGCGGCCAGCTCGCGAAGCCGTACTCGCGCGCCAGCACCAGTTGCGCCTGCGCGAGCGAGGCCCCGGCATCGACACGGTACGGTGCGGCACGCTGCAGCGCCGCGGCGTCGACCCGCTTCAACGCACGATGGAGGTCCAGCGCCTGGCGACGCAGATGGTCAAGGTGGGGGCGGTCGGGCAGAACGCCCGGGTGGCGGTCCGACGGCGCGGCCGCAGAGGACATGGAGTCAGGCATGGGGCCTCCCAGTCACAGGGCCTGCGATCCGCGCGGTTCAGGCCGACTGAGGGCATCGAGAGCGCCCCGCAGGGCATCTCAGCTCAGGTGGGTTCAACCCTGCCCGCGGATCCGGGGGCGCCCTGAACGCGCCGTGCGCCGAATGCTACAGCGCACCGTGGCAGCTGGGGCGCCGCAGCGGCAGGCCAGGCCGGTTCGCGCCCGCTGCGGACCCAGCGCAGCCCGAAATCCCTCGCATCGCTTGCGCTGGCCCCTGGGTGACGTTGAGCAGTGTCTCGCCCATGGCGACGCGGTCGGCGTTCAGGACCTGTTCGAGCAGGTCGCCGTTGGCCGCGTGCAGCGCAATGCCGTCGAAGCCGGCTTCGATGGCCAGGCGGGCTGCCTGCACAGCCCTCAGCCGTCCGAAGGCACGGTCTCGCATGGCCTGCAACGGCTCACCACTTCTCGCTCCAGGGCCGCAGCACCACCTCGCAGGCCCAGGTCGACCGGTGCTGGCGGTGCAGTTGCAGGTAGGTCTCGGCGATGCGGTCGGGGTCGGCCATGTTGTCGTCGGTGGTGGTGCCGGCCAGCCGGTGCGCCCGGCTGCCGTCTTCCTGCCGCCAGCCCACCGCGGCGTCGATCGGCACGTTGACCACATGGATGCCCTGGGGCATCAGCTCGCGCGCCATGCTCTGCGCCAGGCCGGTCTTGGCCTGGCAGGCCATGGCGAATGCGCCGCTGGCCGGAAAGCCCTTCAGCGCGGCACTGGCATTGGTGATGACGAAGGTCCCCCGCGCGCCGTTGGCGTCTGGCGGATTGGCCAGCATGGCGCGCGCCGCCTGCTGGCCAACCAGGAAGGCGCTGAACGCGGCGTTGCGCAGGGTGTCCAGCGCGAAGGCCGGGTCCGCCTCGGTGATGCCCTTGCGGAAGATGCCAGGCACCCGGCCGTCGATGTTGTGCACCACCAGCCGGGGGGCGCCAAGCTCGCGTGTCACCTGGTCGAACAGCGCCGCCACGCTGGCCGCGTCGGCGGCATCGCAGCCATAGGTGCGCACACCGTGCGACTGCGCCAGCGCCTGCAGCACCGGCTTGTCCGGCCTGCGGGCGGCCATCGCCACGGACAGGCCGCTCTGCGCAAACAAGCGTGCGCAGCTGGCGCTGATGCCCGGTCCGCCGCCGACGATGAGCGCCACCTCGGGGGCGGGCGATGCCGCACGCCGGGAATCGGTGGTTGTCATGCCTGCTCCACCTTGTTCAATGCCAGCAGCCGGTCGCGCACCAACTTGAGCAGCAGATCGGATTGCTTCGGGTCGGTCTGCACACGGGCCAGCACCACGGCGCCGACCATGGCACTCACGGCCAGCATCGCATCGCCTTCATCGTGGCTGTTCAGCGTTTGCGACAGTTCTTCGATGAGCGCATCGATGTGGGCCGTCATGACCGCACGGGATGCATCGTCCGCCCGGGCCACATCCGATGCCAGCGCTGCGATGGCGCAGCCTTCGGTGCGCGCATCGCGGTGCGCCCGGCTGAGGTAACCCTTCACCCGGGTCTCGTAGCTGCGCGGGCCCTCACCCGGCTTGATGCTGGCGGTGGCCAGCTTGCCGCCTTCGACCAGCGCGCGCTCCAGCGCTTGGGCCAGCAGGTCGGAGCGGGACGTGAAGTGGTTGTAGAAGCCGCCGTGCGTCAAGTCCACGCTGCGCATCAGCTTGCCGACGCTGACCGATTCGAGCCCGGTGTCGCGCACCGCATCGGCCGCCTTGCGCAGGATGCGCTCGCGGCTTTGCGCCTTGTCGGCCTGTGAATGTCCCATGGTGGTTTCCCGCGTGTTGACCGTCTGGATTGTAGTCGTCATACTGTTCAATGATGATCATCATCCTGATGCATGAGAAGGCAGCCGCCGTGCGGCTACCGGGTCGCCATGCTCGCCCGCAAGGCGGATCGGCTGCAGGCGCTGGCGCAGGTATGCCCGGATGCGTTCGCCGTGCCCTGCGATGTCAGTGACGATGCCGCGCTGGCTGCGGGCCTGGCCCACATCGGTGATGTCGGCGGGCCGCCGCAGGTGGTGGTGCACAACGCCGTGGGCGGCGCCCCGATGCAGGCCGCGGGGTCCGGCGCCATCCTGGTCACCGGCAACACCGCCTCGCAGCGCGGGCGGGCGAACTTCGCCGGCTTCGCGCCGACCAAGGCGGCCCAGCGCATCCTGACCGAATCGATGGCGCGCGAACTGGGTCCGCAGGGCATCCACGTCGCCCACCTGTTGATCGACGCGGTCATCGACGTGCCCTGGGCCCGCAAGCGCCACCCCGAGCAGCCCGATCACGTCTTCATCCGGCCCGCCGACATTGCCGACGAGCTGCGGCATTTGGCCCACCAGCCGCGTTCGGCCCGGTCCTTCCTGACCGAAGTGCGCCCCTTCAACGAGCGCTGGTGATCCGCATTCCGCGCAACGCCCGCCCGACCGCACCCCACCTGGACACCCACGCGATGGACGCCAACTCCTCCTCACCGCCTTCAGCGCCCCTCGCTTGGCACAAGTCGGCCTGCAACCTCTGCTACATCAACTGCGGTGTCGAGCTCGGCGTCAGCGGCAGCGGCGCGGACCAGCGCATCGTCAAGGTGCGCGGCGATGGCGACAACCCGCGCTCGCAGGGCTACCTGTGCAACAAGGCCCAGGCCATCCCGAGCTATGTGCACCACCGTGACCGCCTGACCACGCCGCTGCGCCGCCGCCCCGACGGCAGCCATGAGCCCACCAGCTGGGACACCGCGGTCCGCGAGATCGCCGAGCGGCTGGGCCCGATCGTGGCCCACCACGGCGGCAAGACCATCGCGGCCGTCGGCGGCGGTGGCCAGGGCAACCATGCGGGCGGCAGCTACGCCTTTGGCTTCCTGCGGGCGCTGGGCTCACGCACGATCTTCAACGCGCTGTCGCAGGAAAAGACCGGCGACTTCTGGCTCAACGGGCACCTCTTCGGCTCGCAGATGTGCCACACCGGCGAGGACATCCACCACTGCGACCTGCTGCTGGTGCTGGGCGCCAACCCCAAACTGGCCCATGGCTTCACCAACGCACGCGACCAGCTCAACGGCCTGCGCAAGGACCCAGGCCGCAAGCTGATCGTGGTCGACCCGCGGCGCACCGAGACCGCCGAGAACGCCGACCTGCACATCGCCCTGCGCCCGGGCACCGATGCCTTCCTGCTGGGCGCGCTGCTGGCCGAGCTGATGCGACGCAACGGCTTCGACGAGGCCTTCCTGACGGCGCACGCGGTGGGCGTGGACGAGGTCAAGGCCGTGCTGGCCGCGGTGCCGGTGGCCGAGTGGCTGGCGGCGGCCGACGTCGGCGCCGATGCCTTTGCGCAGCTGGTGCAGATGGTCATTGACGCCAAGGCCATGGTGGTGCGGGTGGAACTGGGCATCCAGCAGGGGCTGAACTCGACGCTGAACTCCTACCTGGAGAAGCTGCTGTACCTGATGACTGGCCACTTCAGCCGGCCCGGCACGCATGGCCTGCACAGCTGGCTGGCGCCGCTGTGGGGCAACAGCCCGGGCGCCCGCCACTTCGCCACCCAGGCCGAAGTGATCAGCGGGCTGCTGTCGCCGAACGTGCTGCCCGACGCGATCCTCAGCGACCACCCCGACCGCCTGCGGGTGCTGTGGGTGGACAGTGCCAACCCGGTCAACACCGCCGCCGACACCGCCCGCGTGGTGCAGGCCATGGCCGCGCTGGACCTGATGGTGGTGGTCGACGTGGCCTACACCGAGACAGCCGCCCTGGCCGACTATGTGCTGCCGGCGTCGTCCACCTTCGAGAAGTGCGAGTTCACCCTCTTCAACTTCGAGCTGCCGACCAACTACTTCCACGTGCGCGCGCCGGTGCTGCCGCCGCTGCCCGGCACGCTGCCCGAGCCCGAGATCTACGGCCGGCTGGCACGTGCCATGGGCCTGATGCCGGACGATGCGCTGCTCGACAGCCTGCGCGCAGCCGCGGCAGACCCCGTGCGCTTCGGCAAGGCCTTCACCGAGGCGGCCGGCGCCGACAAGAACGTCGGCAAGCTGGGCGGCCAGGTGCTGTACGAGACGCTGGGCCGCACCTTGCCTGACGGCACCGCCGCAGCGGCGCCGCTGTGGCAGGCCAGCCACCGACTGGCCCGCATGCGGCCGCAGGCGGTGCGCCAGGCGCTGCTGGAAGGCGCTGGCACCGATGCAGCCGCCAGCATGCCCGAGGGGGGACCGGCGCTGGGAGAACGGCTGTTCCGCACCGTCGTCGGTGCCCGCTCGGGCGCCGCGTTCTCGGTGCACACCGACTCCTGGGCCTTCATCGAGCACCCCGACCGCAAGGTGCATCTGGCCGTGCCGCAGATGCTCGACTGGCTGCGTGCGCTCGACCCGGCGAAGGCCGGCCCAAGTGCCGACTGGCCGTTCGTGCTGTCGGCCGGCCAGCGGCGGCTGAACAACGCCAACCAGATCCTGCGTGACCCGGGCACCCGCGCCAGCGACCCCGATGGTGCGCTGTACATCCACCCCGATGACCTGGCCGCGCTGGGCGTGGCCGACCGCGGCGCCGTGGTGGTGGAGACGCCGCGCGCCCGCATGGTGGTGCGCGCCAAGGCCACCGATTCCATGCGCCGCGGCCATGTGGCCCTGCCCCACGGCTACGGCCAGCGGCACCCCACGGCCGACGGCACGCGCCAGGTGATCGGCCCGCCGATCAACTGGCTGACCGATGCGGCCTACCGCGACCCGATTGCCGACACACCCTTCCACAAGCATGTGCCGGTGCGGCTGCATGCGGCGCCGGCCGATGCCGCGCTGAACACCCTGCTGCCGATGTCGGCCGCCGCGCACTGAGCACCACCACCCGAGGAACACCGATGAGCACCACCGACACCGGCCGCGTCACGATGGACATCGACGGCCACATCTGCACCATCACCGTCGACAACACCGCGAAGAAGAACGCCTACACCCCGGCCATGCTCGACCAGGTGGCCGAGTTCATGACCACCTACGAGGAGAACGGCGACCTCTGGGTGTGCATCTTCTGCTCGGCCGGCGAGCACACCACCGCCGGGCTGGACATGCCACGCTTCTTCGGCCCCACGGCCGAGCCGAGCCGCCGCCGGCCCGGCCTGGTCGACCCCTTCGGGCTGGAGCGGCGCTGCACCAAGCCGGTCATCGCCGTCGTGCAGGGCATCACCTACACCGTGGGCATCGAGATGGCGCTGGCGCAGGACATCGTGATCGCCGCCGACACCGCCCGCTTCCAGCAGCTGGAATCACGCCGTGGCATCGCACCGCTCGGCGGCGCGCACTTCCGCTACCTGTCGCGTACCGGCTGGGGCAATGCCATGCACCTGCTGTTCACCTGCGAGGAGTTCAGCGCCGAGCGCGCGCTGCAACTGGGCTTCGTCCAGGAGGTGCACCCCTTCGGCCGCCACAAGGAACGGGCACGCGAACTGGCCGCCACGATCTGCGAATGCGCACCGATCGGCCTGCGTGCCACCAAGAAGGCCGCGATGGCCTACATTGAGGGCGGCGAGCAGGCTGCGGTGGCCTGCATCCCGGCGATCAAGGAACAGGTCTTCGCCACCGAAGACTTCAAGGAGGGCATCCAGTCCTTCGTGGAGCGGCGCCAAGCCCGGTTCTCGGGCCGCTGAGGCTGGCGCGTCGGCGCGGACCTGATGACAGGTCCGCCGGCCACGTCACCAGTTCTCGCTCCAGGGCCGAAGATCCATCTCGTGGGTCCAGGCCGAGCGCTTCTGGTGGTGCAGGCTGAGGTAGTTCAGCGCGATGTCATCGGGCTTGAGCACGCGGTCCTCGGCCAGGCGCTGGTCGAGGTCCGGGATGTTCTCGCGGGAAAACACGCCGTCGATCGAGCCGTCGCAGACGATGTGGGCGACGTGGATGTTCTTCTTGCCCAGCTCGCGCGCCATGCTCTGCGCCACGGCACGCAGGCCGGCCTTGGCCGATGCAAAGGCGGAGAAGTTCTCGCGGCCGCGCATGCTGGCCGTGGCGCCCGTGAAGAGGATGGTGCCCCGGCCCCGCGGCACCATGACCTTGGCCGCCTCACGGCCGGCCAGGAAGCCGGCGAAGCAGGCCATCTCCCAGACCTTGGTGAACACGCGGGCGGTGGTCGCTTCGATGGCAAAGCGCACGTTGGCGCCGATGTTGAAGACCATCACCTCGATCGGGCCGATGTCGCGCTCGATCTCCTGGAACAGCGCGACGGTCTCCTCCTCGGAGCGCGCGTCCACGCCGCGGGCATGGACCACGCCGCCCTGGTCGCGGATCTTCTGGGCAATGGCCTCCAGATCAGGCAGGTTGCGGGCGCGGCGGGTGATCACGGTCTCGAAGCCGTCCAAGGCAAAGGCCTTGGCGATGGCGGCGCCGACGCCGTCACCGACGCCGATCACGAGACAGACTTTCTTCGTTGCTTGGTCGGACATGGTGGTCTCCTTGAAAAGTCAGGCCGTGGTGGCGGCGCCGCCGGCCTGCCGCACAACCTCTTCCTCGACGTCGCGCAGGCGGTCCTTGCCGAAGAACAGCTCGGTGCCGACCAGGAACGACGGGCTGCCGAAGGCGCCAGCAGCCACGGCGGCTTCGGTGTTGGCCATCAGGCCTCCCTTCACCGCATCGGTGGTGATGAGATGCAGCAGTTCGTCGGCCGGCAGACCGGCATCGAGCAGCGCCTGGCGGAACACCGCCGGGTCGTCCATCTTCAGTCCGCGCTCCCACATGCAGGCGTACATCGCGTCGACATAGGGCTTGAACACGCCAAGCTGCTGCGCGGCCACCGCGGCGCGCATCAGCTGCAGCGTATTGACCGGGAAGTGCGGGTTTATCGTGAACGCCGTCAAACCGTGCTTGTCGATGAAGCGGCGCATCTCCAGGCGCTCGTAGGCCGGCTTGTTCTTGATCCCGGCAAACGCCGTGGCCGGTGACTGGTTGCCGGTCAGCTTGAAGATGCCGCCCAGCAGCACCGGCACGTAATCGAACCTGGCGCCGGTGCGTGCCTCGATGCCTGGGATGACCTTGTGGCTGAGGTAGGCGTTGGGGCTGCCAAAGTCGAAGAAGAACTTCACGGGATCCATGGTTGACTCCATTGGGTTGAATGGGCTCGCCGCAGCGGTGTCGGCGGGTGGTGCGGTTGGTGATGGTGACCTGGCGTCGGCCAATGTCAGAGCCGGATCACTTCAGGACCCGGCTGCGCGCTGTAGAGCTCGTCGACCAGCGCTGCGCGGCACTGGAGCACGCCGCGCTGGTTGACATAGCCCTTGTCGGTGGTTTCGCCAGCACCGATGGAAGCTGGCGTGTGCAGGATGCGGAACGCCGCCACGCGGTGCGTGTTGCCGCTGTTGCTGCGGTTGTGGGCCTGCAGGCGATCCAACAGGCCTGCAGCGATGGCCGCATAGGCGGCGGGTGACAGTTCACCGTCGGCGCTGCCGCCGGCGCGCTGGCGCTCGGCAGGGTGCACCCAGACCATCAACCGGATGTCGTCACGGTCAGGGGCGGCGATGACCAGATCGGTCACCAGGGGCTGGCACGCCTGCACCAGCGCCAAGCGCAATTCGCCGGTGGCCACCCAGGAGCCATTGCTCAGCTTGAAGTTCTCGCTCAGGCGGCCGGCAAAGCGCAGGCCGTCTTCGGGCTGCGCCGGGTTGGCGAACTGCACCAGGTCACCGACGCGGTAGAACTGCTCCTCGTCGAAGGCGGCGGCCGTGAGATCAGGCCGGCGCAGGTAGCCCGGCGTCACATTGGGCCCGCGCACCCGCACTTCATAGCGGTCTTCGAACGGCACCAACTTGATGGTCAGGCCGGGCATGGGCAGGCCGATCTCGCCACCGCCCTGGCTGGGCCAGTGCGTGATGGAGATGCCCGGCCCCGTCTCCGTCGTGCCATAACCCGCACCGAACGCGATCGGCTGGCCCAGGGTGCGCACCGCCAGCGCCTGCATGCGTGTCCACACCTCCTGCGGCAGACTGGCGCCGGCGTACGTCATGCGGCGCAGGCGCGAGAAGAAGGCCTCGCGCAGGGCGTCGTCGGCTTCCATCGCATCGGCCAGCATCTGCAGCGCCGACGGCACGCTCAGCAGCGACGTGGGCCGCACGTCGCGGATGTTCGCGATCGTCTTGCCGATCTCGCCCGGCGTGGGTCGTCCATCGTCGATGTAGAGCGTGCCGCCCTCGCGCAGGATGCCGTGCAGCGTGGCATTGCCGCCCACGGTGTGGTGCCAGGGCAGCCAGTCCAGCCCGACCGGCAACTGCGCATTGGCGACCAGCAGGCCGCTGGCCTGCACGGCGCTGCACAGCATGCCGTGGGTGTTGAGCACGCCCTTGGGTGCCCCGGTGGAGCCGGACGTGAACAGGATCTTGGCGACCGTGGTGGACTGCACCGCGCGGCGGGCAGCCGCCACCTGCGGCCCGACCGGCGTGCCATACAGGCTGGCGAGTGTGGGCACGCCGTCCGTGCCCGGCGCAGCGCTGAGCCAGGGCGCCCCCGCCAGCAAGGGCACGCTGCGGGCCCCCTTGTACTGGGCCGCGTCCTGCGCAAACACCAGGCCGGGCTGCAGCAATTCGGCAATCTCGACCAGACGGGGACGCGCCTGCGCCAGCAGCGTGTAGTTGGGTGACACCGGCGACACCGGCACGCCCACCAGCATGCCGGCGAACACCAGCACCGCATGCTCCAGCGAGGCGCCCGACAGGATGGCGATCGGCGTCTGGTCGCTCAGGCCCTGGTGCAGCAGCCACTGCGCAACGGCCTGCACGCGGTGCCACGCGTCGGCATAGCGCAGCGTTTCCCAACTGCCGTCGGCCGCCTTCTGGGCCAGGAAGATGCGCTCAGGCGCGGCCGCGGCCCAATGCTCCAGGTAGCTGACGATGTTGTCGACGCAGCCCGTCAGCGGGACGGGCGAGCGCAGCAGGATGCTGCCGTCGGCGCGGCGATCGACCAGCACGGCCTTGGGCGCAAACCGGATGGCCAGCGGGTCACCCGCTTCCGATCCGCTGGCGGACGCTGCGGCGTCACCCCGATGCGCATGGTCTGGTGCAGTGCCCATGGTGTCTCCTTGTTGGTTTCGAAATCGCACGGAATCCCGTCGACGGCACAGTGTGACTTCCAGGGCGATTTCTCCCATGCGTGAAATCTCGGTTGTGTCAGGCATCATGTCAGTGTTAAAAACGAACCAACAATGCCAGTGGCTGAGCGCTGCGAGCTTGGTGCTGAAATAGACTCTTGTGCAGGTCAAGACAAGGTGAGCGCGATGCAGTGGGATGAGTTGGACCAGCAGCCATGCTCCGTGGCCCGCACCCTGTCGGTGATCGGCGATCGCTGGACACTGCTCATCCTGCGCGACTGCTTCATGAAGGTGCGCCGCTTCGACGACTTCCACGCCCGCCTGGGCATCGGCCGGCCGATCCTGGCCGACCGCCTGCAGAAGCTGGTCGACAACTTCGTGCTGACCAAGATGGCGTACCAGACGAACCCGCTGCGCCACGAGTACCGGTTGACGCAGAAGGGCCTGGATCTGCACCCGGTGATCATGGCCATCGTGCACTGGGGTGATGTGCACATGGCCGGCAAGAAGGGCCGGCCGGTGCTGCACAGGCACACCACCTGCGGCCACCACTTCGATCCCGTGCAGGTGTGTTCGGTCTGCGCCGAGACCTTGAACCCGCGCGAGATCACCATCGACCCCGGGCCAGGCGCTGGTGCTGCGCCAAGCGCAGGCGCCCAGGCGTCCAAGGCCGCTCGGCGGTCCACCGCCAGGAAGTCCGCGCGACCCCCCGCGGGCTGAAGCATGGCCAGCGTGCCCGCTGCCCCCAAAGGACCCCACCATGGCCACCACCGCTGACCGCCGCATCGACACCGGCACCGACGAACTGCTGTGCGAAGTGCGCGACCGCGTGGCGATCGTCACCTTGAACCGGCCTCAGGCCCGCAATGCGCTGTCGGACCAGCTGACACCGGCACTGCGCGAGGTGATCCGCCAGTGCAGCAGTGATGCGACGGTGGGTGCCCTGCTGATCACCGGTGCAGGCGCGGCCTTCTGTGCCGGCGGCGATGTCAAGGGCATGGGTGCATCCAGCAACCCGGCCAAGCGCGACTGGACGTTGGAGCAGCGCGTGGCCGATCTGCAGGATCGGCAGCGCCGACTGACGGGCGCCCTGTTCGGGCTGCGCAAGCCCACGCTGGCGGCGCTGCCGGGGCCGGCAGCGGGCGCGGGCTTGTCCATCGCGCTGGCCTGTGACATGCGCATCGCGGCCGCGTCGGCGTTCATCAGCACCGGCTATGTGCGCGTGGGCCTGAGCGGCGACTATGGCGTCACCTGGCTGCTGAGCCAGTTGGTCGGCCGGGGCAGGGCCAGCGAGTTGATGCTGTTGTCGGAGAAGGTCGATGCCACCCGCTGCCTGGGCATGGGCATCTTCAACCGGGTGGTGGCCGACGCCGATCTGCAGACCCAGGCCTTCGCCCTGGCGCGCCAGCTCGCCCATGGGCCGGCGCTGGCGCAAGCGCTGATCAAGGACAACCTGGACGACAGTTCCACAGTCGGGTTCGACACCGCACTGGACAACGAGGCGGTGCGCCTCATCCGGTCGACGATGGACGCCGATCACGCAGAGGCGGTGCGTGCGTTCGTCGAGAAGCGTGCACCCCGCTTCAGGTCTGACTGACAGGCGCGTTGGCACGCCGGCGCGGTGCGCAGCCCGCTCGACCGGCCTTGGCCCTGCCGACGGGTGCGCCAACCGGCGGATCTCACAGTCCCGCCACACTTGGCGCGGTGCCACGGCAGAACATGCCGGCCATGACCTGCACCGCCAGCCCCCCGTCCGACCAACGCCTGACCATCGTCCCCTCGGTGCCCGTCTGGGTGGTGGACAACCAGGTCGTGTTCGACCGCAAGTTCCACGACGGGCTGGCCTGCTACATCGGCGGCTGGACCGGCCCGGTGCGCCTGCTGGCCCGCCGCGGCACCACGGCGCTGCCGGCGTTTGGCGCCGTGCACATCAACGCGGCTGATCTGCCCTGCGAGCTGGTGCTGCTGGATGGCTCTGAACGCGCCGGGCCAGCCCATCTGGCCGACACCACGGTGGTGATGGCCGCCGCCGACGACCACACCCAGTTGCACCTGGGCGCGCTGTGCCGCGCCCTGGGCATCCGCTGCGTCTATGTGATCGAGATGATCCCCGAGACGCGCCACCAGATGAACCGGCTGGACGCCCCCAATGCCCTGGTGCGCTGGCGCCGCGACCTGTTCCTGCGCCGCGCGGAACGTGCGCGCCGCGCCGCCTTCCGCGCCTGTGACGGGCTGCAGGCCAACGGCCTGCCCGCGCACGATGTCTACCAGCGGCACGGCAACTGCCTGCTGTACTTCGACACCCGCGTCAGCCGCCACTCGCTGATCGACGACCGCATGCTGGCCGCACGGCTGGCGCAGCTGTACCTGCCCAAGCCGCGGCCGCTGCGCCTGGCTTTCTCGGGGAGGCTGATCGCGATGAAGGGCGCCGACCACCTGGTGGCCGTGGCCGCCCGGCTGCGGGCGCGCGGCGTGCACTGCGAATGGACGGTCTACGGCAGCGGCGATCTGGAAGCGGCGATGCATGCCGACGTGGCACGCCTTGGGCTGGCTGGCCACTTCAAGTTGGCCGGCGCCGTCGACTTCGACACCGCCCTGATCCCGGCCATCCAGTCCAGCTGCGACCTGTACGTGATGCTGCACCGCCAGAGCGACCCGTCCTGCACCTACCTGGAGACACTGGCCTGCGGCATCCCGATCGTCGGCTACGCCAACAGGGCGCTGGCCGGGTTGCTGCGCCAGGCCAAGGTGGGTGAGCAGGTGCCGATGGACGACATCGACCAGATCGTCGAGGTGCTGGCCCGGCTGGACGTGGACCGCCCGGCGATTGCCCGCATGGCGCGCGCCGCCCGCGCGTTTGCCGAGGCACATGCCTTCGAAGACACCTTCCAGCGGCGCGTGGCGCACCTGCAGCAGGTGGCGAGCGCCGCATGAAGATCAACATCCTCACCCCGTCGGACAACCTGACCGGCGGCACCCGGGTGATCGCCACCTATGCCCGCCTGCTGCAGCAGCGCGGCCACAGCGTCACCGTGGTCAGCAATGCGCCCGACCGGCTGTCGCTACGCCAGCGCTGGCAGGCCCTGCGGCACGGCCGCTCGCCGCGGTCGCCGGCCCACCCGCCCGGGCACATCGCGATGGCCGGCGTGCCCCACCACACGCTGGACCGGCCGCGCCCCATCGTGGCCACCGACCTGCCCGACGCCGACGTGGTGATCGCCACCTGGTGGGAAACCGCCGTCTGGGCGCACCGGCTGCCGCCATCCAAGGGGCGCCCGGTGCACCTGATCCAGGGCTACGAGGTGTGGACCGGCGGCGAGGTACGCGACCGCGTGCATGCCGCGCTGCGCCTGCCCGGGCGCAAGATCGCCATCTCGCAGGCGCTGGCCCGCCAGATCTGCGCCGCGCTGGGCGACCTGCGCATCGACGTGGTGCCCAACGCCGTGGACGTGGGCCTGTTCAACGCGCCAGCCAGGGAACGCAACCACCCGCCGACCGTGGGCTTCATCTACGCCCGTTCGCCGATCAAGGGGTCGGACCTGTGCGCCCGCGCCTGTGCGCTGGCACAGCGCCGGCTGCCCGGCCTGCGGGTGCTGGCCTTCGGTGTCGACCAGCCCAGCGCCGGTTGGCCATTGCCCGCGGGTGCCGAGTTCATCCACCGCCCGGCCCAGCAGCTGCTGCCCAGCCTGTATGCCCGCTGCGACGCCTGGCTGTTCGGCTCACGCCTGGACAGCTTCGGCCTGCCCATCCTGGA
>ENA-UOWO01005407-UOWO01005407.1-activated-sludge-metagenome-genome-assembly--contig:-NODE-5407-length-13565-cov-5.707846_pt1 | contig 13565 bp, 10 predicted proteins | sample MGYA00238148_ERZ761564 | MGnify/ENA primary metagenome ERZ761564 (study PRJEB28885, sample SAMN05720194) | activated sludge metagenome | isolation source: Anaerobic digester | place: USA...
CGAGTGATTTGTTTTCTGTATCACAAGTCATTTTTATTTGTCGCCAACATGCATCTTCACTTACCACGGCTTGAATTTCGCTGATATCGAGCAACCATTTTTCAAGTTCAGATTTGCTTGGAATTTCACGATGAGTCAGCTCTTCAAAATAGGTTTTTAAAGGTTCCCAAGTAGTGATTACAAAATCGTTTGGGATATAATTACGTTTCAATTTTTGTATATTAGCAGTCGGTTTCATTCAATTATTTTGAGGCGCGAAGATAAAGTTAATTTGACAATAAGTTCAAAGCATGAAATCAATTGTATTCTATTCAACAATATATTACCTTTATCATACGTTACTTAATGACATTATTTTAAACCATGCTAAAAATTATTTATTGCTTAGTCGCACTTGCGTCTCTTTCATCGTTTAAACTAACTGCCTCTCATTTGCTTGGTGCCGAAATAACTTATAAAATAATTGGACCTGATCTATATGAGTTCACCGTTTATTATTACCGCGACTGTCGTGTGCCATCGCAGGGAGGAGGGAATCCAAATGCATTAGCTGAAGATTCACCTCTCTATATAACTACTTTCCATTGGAATTATTTTTTTAGAGCTGATTCAATTGAATCTGTAGAAAACGTTTATCTACCTCTTTTAAATCCATCCAATTGTTATTCTCCATTGCAACCACCTTGTATAAACCGAATAAAGTTTGTTTTTCAGCTAAACTTACCCCATTCAATATTAGAGTATACGATCTTAAATCAACGTTGTTGTATGTCAGATGGAATAACGAATATTATTAATTCTGGCAGTCTTACCAATAGTTTTTATTGCAAAATTCCACCTGCTAGTCTTGGTTCAAATTCTAGTGCAGTATTTAGCCCCTTGACAAATACTTTATTAAGTGTAAATAAAGAATACTCAATTGATTTTTCAGCTATAGATCCTGATAATGATTCATTAAGTTATGAACTTTGCACGGTTGATTTAGGGGGAGATGCATATAATAATCCTAAGCCTTTTATTCTAAGTGGCGGCCTGCCGACATTATTGCATCCAGTCTATACAAATTCATATACATCTTCTTTGCCGATGTCTGGCATTTCGCTAGATGCAAAAACAGGCAAGCTAGATATAAAGACCAATACACAAGGGAGTTATGTGGTTAGCGTATGTTGTCATGAATGGCGAAATGGTATAATTATTAACACAGTTAAACGTATTTATACTTTTACTGTTCAGAATATTAATTTTTCGGCTTTAGATGTAAGAGCTTATGGCGACACCATTGTGCTAAAAGAGAGTATTGTTAATTTATCAGCAACCGGAGCCGAAACATATCATTGGGATTATGCACCGAAATTTTCATCAAATAAAATTGCATTTAGTGATATTCAAAACCCTATCGTCGATTTAAATTTAATTGGCGCTTATAATTTTTATGTTACCGGAACAAATAGTGAAGGATGTTTTGGAATGGATAGTGCAGAACTTGTTTTCACTAACGAAAAAAGTGTATTTGTACCCAATGCATTTTCACCAAACAATGATGGCGTGAATGATCGAGTTAAAATAATAATGAGTGGTTATGATTTAGTTTACTTTAAAATTTACAATCGAAGAGGACAAGAAGTATTTTATACCAACGATGTGAACATTGAATGGGATGGACGATTTAAGGGAGGTGAATTAGGTATTGATACCTATTATTGGGTTGCAAGTGCCATTGACTTAAATGATAAGATTCAAATTTTTAAGGGAGATATCACGCTGATTCGATAAAACGATATCGATATGATGTAATACATTTTGAACTAAAAGAATGGCGATTTGTATAATTTCATTCAATCAAAATGCCATAATCAATTATTATTCTCTTTTACTTAGTTATTACCAATCTTTTCCGCTAACTTACGAAACTTTTAAAACTCTACATGCTAGTAATCTTTTTGTTCTTTACCATTCATTGGTTTCTTTCTTTATTCTTTCATTCCTTTTTCTTACATCGTTTTGCAACTCATCAAATGTATACAACCAGTAAAACCTGGGAAAAAGCATTTTACTTAATGACTTGGTTATTACAAGGTTCATCCTACTTAGTGCCAAGAGCCTATGGTGTATTGCATCGAATGCACCACGAACATAGTGATACTGAAAAGGACCCGCATTCACCTCACTTTTTTAAAGATGTTTGGCAGATGATGAAAAATACACACCATATGTTTCGTGGTTTAGTTACTCGTAAAGTGGTACCCGATATCAAATTTACTCAAGGTTATTTACCAGAATGGGATCGATTAGATAAACTTGGTAATCATGTGCTTACTCGAATTGTGTTTGCATCCCTTTACATTGCTTTTTATATTCAATTTGCACCTAACTATTGGTATTTTATTTTATTACCCATTCATTTTTTTATGGGGGCGGTTCAAGGAGCCATCGTTAATTGGTGTGGTCATAAATATGGGTATACAAATTACGATAATGGCGACCAATCAAAAAACTCAAGTCCTTGGGGGTTTTTATTAATGGGCGAACTCTTTCAAAACAACCATCATTTTGATAGTCAAGATGCCAATTTTGCAAAAAAATGGTACGAGTTCGATTTAACCTATATGATTATGGTTTTACTTGATAAGGCAAGAATAATTAAAATTATTCCGAGCTAATAACTTAAATAGCATTGTATTTACTTATTACCTATAAGTTACCTTTTACCGTTTAACTAAACCATTCATACAAGAATAAACTGACTGTATTCAAGTTTGAAATACATTTGCCAAGTTTAATGATTAACTGATATTTATGTATTCAAAATTCCTTTGCACAATCCTTTTTATTTTGTGCGCCCCTTTATTTTTATTCGCTCAAAAATTTACAATCAATGGCAGCATTAAAGATGCAAAAAATGGAGAAGATTTAATTGGTGCTACCGTTCGTGTAAAAGAGGTAAACACAGTAGGTGCCCGAACCAACTCATATGGATTTTACGCCATCACTTTACCCAAAGGAACCTATACCCTTATCTATCAATATCTAGGTTATACAAAACAAGAAGTGAGTATTACCCTCGAATCAAATATCACTAAAAACATTCAATTAAAATCGATAGAAAAAGAAATTAAAGATGTTGTTATTAAGGCAGCTAAAGAGGATAAGAATATAACGCGCACCGAAATGGGTGTGATCAAACTCGATCCTAAATCAATTGAAACTGTTCCTGTTTTATTTGGAGAAAAAGATATTATCAAAACTCTTCAAATGACCCCAGGTGTTAAAGCTGCTGGCGAAGGTCAAAGTGGTTTTTATGTTCGAGGCGGCGGTGTTGATCAAAACCTAATTTTATTAGATGAAGCGCCTGTCTATAATGCATCGCATTTACTTGGATTTTTTTCTGTGTTCAACTCCGATGCTTTAAAAGATGTAACACTTTATAAAGGTGATATACCTGCAGAGTTTGGTGGTAGAGCCTCTTCCGTTTTGGATGTAAAAATGAAAGATGGAAATAGTAAAAACTATAGTGCCTCTGGTGGTATTGGTTTGATTGCATCGCGACTAACCATAGAAGGTCCAATTGTAAAAGATAAGGGTTCGTTTATTGTTTCGGGTCGTCGTACTTATGCTGATTTGTTTTTAAAACTCTCAAGTGATAGTCTGCAACGAGAGTCAAGATTATATTTTTATGATTTAAATTTAAAGGCCAATTATAAGCTTTCAAAAAAAGATCGATTATTTGTTTCAGGCTATTTTGGTAGAGATATTTTTGGATTAGGTTCGGCATTTGGTTTTGATTGGGGTAATTCAACAGCCACTGTAAGATGGAATCATATTGTAAACAGTAAATTATTTTCAAACACATCCGTTATTTATAGTGACTATAGCTATCGTATCAAACTTGGTTTTGATGATTCAGAATTTGAAATCAAATCATCAATTCGAGATTATAATTTGAAGCAAGATTTTAGCTATTTCCCAAATTCGAAAAATAGTATCAAGTTCGGATTTAATTTTATGCATCATACGTTTAGACCAACTAAATTTTCAGGAACCGGATTAAACCCTCCAACTGATTTAAAAAATAGATACTCGCTTGAAGGCGGCATTTATTTACAAAACGAACAAACCATCACCGATAAAATTAATGTCCGTTACGGACTGCGATATTCATTATTCGATTATATCGGACCAGGCACTGCGTACACATACGACAATAGAGGAAAAGGTTTAACTCAACAACAATACGCCAATGGAGAATCAATAAAACTTTGGGGTGGACTTGAACCTCGGGTTTCAGCTAAATATCAATTTAATGAATCAAGTTCTATTAAGGCCTCCTACAATAGAAATTTTCAGTACATGCATTTATTGTCGAACACAACCACTTCATCACCAACAGATATTTGGGTGCCTAGTAGCAATAATGTAAAACCGCAAATTGCCAATCAGGTAGCCATTGGTTATTTTAAAAACTTAAAAGATAATATGTTTGAATGCTCCATTGAAGCCTATTACAAAACCTTAGAAAATCAAATTGACTATCGTAATGGTGCTGATTTATTTATAAATACCGAATTAGAATCAGAATTAGTTTATGGCAAAGGAAGAGCTTTTGGTATTGAAACCTATATTCATAAACAAACGGGCCGATTAACTGGTTGGGTGAGTTATACCTTGTCGCGTTCTCTTCGAACCTTTGCAGATATCAATGAAGGAAAAGAATATTCAGCCAAGCAAGATCGTATTCATGATATTGCCATTGTTGCGATGTACGACCTTACTAAAAAAATAAAATTATCTGCTAATTGGATTTATTATACAGGTTCTGCCGTTACTTTCCCTTCAGGAAAATATAATGTCAACGGATTTTCAGTTCCTTATTATACTGAACGAAATGGATATCGAATGCCTGATTATCATCGCCTAGATATTGGTGTAACTTGGGTGCGTAAAAAAACAGATAGAAAAGAATCGAACTGGAATTTTTCGTTATACAATGCATATGGCCGTCAAAATGCTTATTCAATTTCATTTCAACAAAACCCAGATGATGAGACTAAAACTGAAGCGCTACAAACTTCATTATTCCGTTGGATTCCATCTATTTCTTATAATTTTAAATTTTAATTCAAAATGAAACAAGTACTTATTTTAGGACTTACACTTTTATTTTTCAGCTCATGTCAAAAGGTAATCAATGTTGATTTGAATGCAGCCGATCCTCAATATGTGATTGAAGCAAACTTGTATGAAGGTTCTCACGATTTTAAGGTGCGAATTACAAAAACCACTTCCTATTTTTCGAGTGGTGGAACGATACCGGTTGTCAATAATGCCTCAGTAACACTTACAGATAATAGTGGTACACCAAAATCATTATTAGCAACTGGAGATGGTTGGTACGAATTAGCCAATTATACCGCTATTAATAATAGAACATATAAACTAACAGTTATAGTCGATGGAAAAACTTTTATTGCTGATTCCTATATGCCAGTTTCACCAACCATTGATTCACTCACTTACAAGGAGTTTAGTGGTGGATTTGGAGGTGGAAATTTTGATCCTTATCTAATGACACTTCATTTTCAAGACAGTGCATCAATTAATAATTTCCACCGCATTATTGTTACTAAAAATGATTCACTACAAAACGAACCATTTGATTTATACTTACTTGATGATAAAATTCGTGATGGACAATATATTAATGCCCCAATATTTTCATCTTTTTGTGATATCGGAGATACCATGGATGTTGAGTTGATCAGTATGGATGAAAATGTATATGATTACTATGTTACCTTAGGTGATATTTTAACTGGAGACGCAAATAATAGTGCCGCGCCAGCAAACCCTAATACCAATCTATCAAATGGTGCACTTGGTTATTTTGGCGCCTTCTCATCCGCTAAAAAATCAATTAGAATAACCGAATAAAATTTGGTTGTTTTGGAGATGAATGAGAAGATTGAATCATGCTCATTGGTTTACGTACAATAGCAAACTTGAGATACCAAGATCATTTAAGTATCAAATAATACCTATACTTTTGCCAGCAAATCTAATTTATTGAATCGTTTAGCTTATAGCTTATTTATTATTTGTTTGATTTCTTTTCATTCAATGAAGGCCCAAAAAGATACGGGTCGATCAATGATGTACCATATTCAAGAAATTAAATTTAAGGGGAATGATATCACTAAATCACATATTATTCTTCGTGAAATGACGATGCAAGTGGGCGATAGTATTTTAAGTAGTGATTTAGAAGATGAATTAAAATTCAACAAAAGGCGAATTTTAAACCTCCAACTTTTTTCAACCGTTCAATATTCAGTTGAATATCTTGATAATCGTAATATTCATATTGAATTTTTAATCACTGAAATATTCTTTTGGATACCAAGACCCATCTTTTCACTTGCAGATAGAAATTTTAATGTGTGGTGGAAAGAACAAAATCACCAACTAGATAGAACCAACTTAGGGTTAGAAATGACACGACTCAATTTCAGAGGTCGTAACGAACGAGTTGGAGGCACTGTGCAGGTCGGATACAATAAATTTTTTGATGTGTTTTATAAAATACCCTTTATTGATAAACAATTAAAACAAGGATTAGGCATTAGTGCCACCTATGCAACAGGAAGAGAAATAAATTATATCACACATAAAAATAAAATTGAATTTTATAGAAATGATGAATATCCTTATCAACGTTTTCAAACTGAACTGACCTATACCTATAGACCCGGTTATGCATTTATTCATGAAGCCAACTTAAGTTATAATTATATGGCTATTACCCAAGCTATGTTTGACAAAAGTCCTAATTATTTAGGTGGCACAAGAAAGATTAATTTTTTTGAATTAAAATATACAATTGGATTTAATAATACCGATTTTCGTATTTATCCATTAAATGGCATTGATGCAAAAATTACCATTTTAAAAAGAGGATTGGGAATTGATAAAGATGTAAATCAGTTCAACATAAGAACCGAATGTTCATTTTACCAGAAAATCACAAGCAAAATTTCAACCTCATTCGTGTTTAGAGGACGTCTAGCTTTTCCACAGGAGCAACCCTATTATTTTAATACCGGACTCGGTTATAAAAATGAATATTTACGTGGTTACGAATATTATGTTATCGATGGAAGTCATTATGGTTTACTAAGACTTAATCTCCGACATAAAATTATTGATCGCGTTATACATCAACATATTTTACCCATCTTTAAATATATCCCAATAAGTTTTTATGCGAAGGCCTATAACGATATTGGTTATATTTATTCAAAATATCCGAAAACGAGTTTTTTAAATAATCGAATATTGAATGGATATGGTATAGGGATAGATCTGGTGGTATCCTACTATGCAAAATTTAGAATCGAATATAGTTTCAACCATTTAAATCAAAATGGATTATTTTTACATGGTAACAAAGAATAAATTATGCATATAGCCATTTATAACCGTGCTTTTGAAGATGAGGATATTCAATTATTTAAAGAATTATTTAAATGCTTCGAAACGCATCATATTACGGCTATTATTTATGAAGATTTAGCGAACCGCCTTTCATCTCTACTTAATTTACCATCGCAATTCGAAATTTTTTCTGAATTACAACCTCTTCCTCCAAAAACTAATTTCTTATTCAGTATGGGTGGAGATGGCACTATGCTTGATACAGTTCAATTTGTTGGTTCAAAAAACATTCCAATATTGGGTATTAATTTGGGTCGATTAGGATTTTTAGCAAGCACCTCATCCGATCAAATTGAGTTTGCTGTTACTTCACTTCTTGCCGGCAATTTTATTCTTGATCCGCGAACTTTAATGCATTTAGATGCTAGTATTCCTATTTTTACAAATGCACCCTATGCGCTCAATGAGTTTTCGTTGCATCGAAAAGATAGTTCCTCATTAATTAAAATTCATACCTATTTAAATGGCGAATTTCTTTGCACTTATTGGGCCGATGGATTAATTGTTTCGACACCAACTGGCTCAACAGGATATTCATTAAGTTGTGGTGGACCCATTATATTTCCGCAAGCAAATAGTTTTGTGATTACCCCAGTTGCACCACATAATTTAAACGTTCGTCCTTTAGTCATCGCAGACAATAGCATAATTTCATTCGAAGTTGAAGGTAGAGCTGAACAATTTCTTTGCACCTTAGATGCTCGTTCAGAAGCAATTGATAGCCATGTTTCATTGGCAGTAAGAAAAGAAACTTTTGTGATCAATTTAATTCGTCTCGAAGGGCAAAACTTTTTAAATACCTTGCAAACGAAGCTCTATTGGGGCGTTGATAGAAGAAATTGATTTAGTGAAATTATTCTCACAGATAAATACAAAAAAATACCTAATAATTCTGTGCTATCTGTGAGACCCTAGTTAGCTGAGTATACAATTTATTGCTTCATCAATCCTTCCTTGTAAATACAGCACTATCGAGTTTAAGAGCAAGCCTATTTATACAAACAATTCTCCAGCCAAATAATCTGCAAACAATTTCCCTTTCGAACTAAGTTTGATAGAATGATTCTCTACAATCAACATCTCTTCATGTACATATTTAGCAACCGTTCTATTCCATTCTTCTATTTCATCTCCTTTCAAAAATGAATTGACAATAGATGTATCAAATCCTTCAATAGTTCGTAAAGAAGTCATTATTCTTTCATTCAATTTTTGTGAACTAGTAAGCGTTTCAATTTCAAATGGCAATTCGTTTTTCTGTAATGCTTGAATATACTTTGCATTATTCGAAACATTCCATTGTCTACTGATTCCATTATATGAATGTGCTGAAGGACCTATACCTAAATAAGAAACACCTTTCCAATAATTACTATTATGTATTGCTCGACAATTTTCTAACGCATAATTTGAAATTTCATAATGAATATAATTATTTTGATGAAGTTGCTTCATTAAATATTCAAATTGATTTGCACTCTCTTCATGATTAATAGGCAGTTCTTTTTTTGATTTGATAAAACTAGCTAAAGCCGTTTTGGGCTCGATCGTCATTGCATAACATGATAAATGAGGCGCTTTATATTTCAAGGCTGTTTCAATATTCCTTTCCCATTTTTGTTGTGTGAGTAAAGGAAATCCAAAAATAAGATCAATACTAAAATTCTCAAAACCATGTTCACGTGCAAGTTGTATGCATTGCTCCGCTTGTGAGGCTGTATGCGAACGATTCATATAAGCTAAATCTTCATCATAAAAACTTTGTATGCCAATACTTAAACGATTGATGCCAACAGAGGTAAACGCTAATAGTTTTTCTTTGTTGATATCATCCGGATTAGCCTCTAAAGTAATTTCAATATTTGCATTCACTTGAAATGTTTCGTGAATATGGGTCATAATCAATTCTAATTCAAATTGGTTGAGCAAACTTGGTGTGCCTCCACCAAAATAAATACTATCAATTGGTTCATTATTTAAATACGATTGACGAATTCTGATCTCATTCAATAAATTTTGAATTAATTCGTTCTTATACTTCAATGAAGTAGAGAAGTGAAAATCGCAATAATGACATGCTTTTTTACAAAATGGAATATGTATATAAATACCCGCCATGAACCTGAATCAGAATAGTTGTAAATGTAGTTTCTTTGTACAATAAAAAACAAAAAGGATTCTGATCATCTAAAATTGATAAAAAGGGCTAACTATATCATCATCGTTTTAATTTTCATTTTGATGCAAATGGAAGCTCAAAATTTTTCAATCAACTTAAGAGGCGAAAAAGACAGTTTTCTTGCGTTGACAAATATGCCAATAAAATTTGAATCTTTTATTGCATGTAGTGAAGCCTTAAAATCAGCACAACTGAATTTATACAAACAAGGTTATTTAACTGCAAGTATCGACTCGCTTGTATGGACCGATTCAAATAGTTCGGCTCATGTAATGGTTGGCAATAAATTTCGTTGGGCCAAATTAAAAAACAAAAACATACCTTCTGCATTACTATCGCAATCGCGATTTGACGAAAAAAACTATTTTAATAAACTCGTCGATATTCAAAAACTCTATCCCGTTTTTGAAAAAATCATTCGATACTATGAAGATAATGGTTATCCTTTTGCAAGTATTTATTTAGATAGCGTAGCAATTAAAACAGATAAAATTCATGCAAACTTGGCACTTGATTTAGGACCATTGACGAAAATTGACACCATCATGATAAATGAAGATGCAAAAATTTCAAAGCAATTCATTTTACAATATCTTGGACTTAAACAAGGTATGCTGTACGACGAAACTAAAATTAAAGAAATTAGCAAACGCATTCGTGAATTATCCTTCATTCAAGAGGCAGCCCCTTGGCGAATTGAGTTTAATGTAATTGAAACAAAATTATCACTTTATTTAAAGAGTAAATCGGCAAATCGCGCTGATGTATTAATTGGCTTACTGCCTAATAATGAAGAACGTGGCGGAAAATTTTTATTGACGGGCGATGTTAAATTAGCCTTTGTAAATGCCTTGGGCATGGGCGAAAATTTATCTATCAATTGGCAAAATCTCCAATATCAATCGCCACGCTATAATATCGAAACGCAAGTACCTTATTTATTGAATACGCCAATTGGCATTTCTGGCAAATTTGATTTTTATAAAAAAGATACCACGTTTAAAAACGTGAACGGTGAATTAGGTTTAGTTTATCAATTTAGTGCGAACGAACAAGTTAAGATATATTATGAACTCGCGAGTTCAAGAATATTAAGTTTAAACACAGCTAGTTTAATTGCTACCAGAAGCCTTCCTGAGTTAGGCGATATCACCTATCGTACTTTTGGTTTAGAAACACAAATTAGTAGGGTCGATTATAAACTCAATCCTCGAAAAGGATATAGGGCTCAAATCAATGGCAGTGTTTCATTTCGAAATTTTATAAAAAACACCAGTGTCGAAACCACTATTGATCCATTACTCAACAAACCTTTTTCATACTTATATGATAGTATACAATTAAAAAGTTTTAAGTATACCGTAAAGGGACAGTTTAGTTATTTTACACCTTTTACCAAACGTCTTTTATTGGCAACAAGTTACTATGGTGGAATCACCCTAAGCAGTGATGGATTATATAAAAATGAGGTTTTTCAAATTGGTGGATATCGTTTACTTCGTGGCTTTGATGAAGGTAGTATGTTTGTCAACGCCTATAGTGTAGTGAGTATTGAACCGCGTTATTTGCTTTCTCTTAATTCATACTTTTTTATTTTTGGTGATATAGGATTTACCCAATCTAAATATGGCAATATAAATCGAACTGAATTACCTTATAGTATGGGTTTGGGTATGACCTTTGAAACAAGAGCGGGATTATTTAATATTAGCTATGCTTTAGGTGCTAAACAAAATCAACCTTTTCAGTTTAGAAGTTCGAAAGTTCATTTTGGCTATGTGAGTTATTTCTAATTGGATTAAAAAATTGATCAAGTTTTTTATAAATACCAATATTCATCGTTTAGGCGGCACACTCGTTTTACATTATAAGTCCCAACCAAAGCATTCTAGCCAAGCTTGGAAAAGTTTAATTAAAGCAATATCTTTGGTTCGCAATATTAAATATGACGAATGCTAGTTTAAATTTTGAAATTAATAACCTCCCAAAATCTATTCGGGATGAAATAAAGGATTTCGTTGATTTTCTGAAACTTAAAAATTCGAAGGAAAAAAAAATAACTAAACGAGAGTTCGGTTTTGGAAAGGGAAAGGTGAAATTATCAAATGATTTTGATGATCCTCTTGATGAATTCAAAGAATATTTGAAATGAGTTATTAACTTGATACGCATACATTGCTTTGGTTCATCTCGGGAGAATCAAAATTACCTAAACGAATAAAATCATTAATTGAGAGTATAAATACACCCTGTTTTATCAGTATTGTTTCTATTTGGGAAATTGTAATAAAAAAGCAAATTGGGAAGTTAGAATTTGGATTGGAATTGACCGAACTTTTTACTTTTATAGAAAGGAACAAGATTGAAATTTTGCCAATTGAATTAGTTCATTTTATTGAATTGTCAAATCTTCCTTTATTTCATAGTGATCCATTTGATAGAATGATTATTAGTCAATCTGTTGCAGAAAAAATGATTATTTTAGGTTGTGATGAAAAATTTCACAATTACGATATTTCTATTGAGTGGAAATAACTAGCCCACAACAAACAGTTATTCGCGTTTTGTAATGCAATTCCTGACAGAAGTGTCAGGACCGCAATGCATGTCTTCGAATAATTAAATTGGCTTAGCTAATTTTTAATACTTTATTTACTTCATGTACAAATCAATTGCTATATACAATATTTATAAAATTTACATGATATCAATACTCTAACAAGATTCTAATCCCATATTTTAATCTATTCAAGACAAAATAACTTAATTTAGCTAAAATTATTTTTGATATGTTACGATTATCTATCCTTACAAGTCTATTATTTTTCAACACCCTTTTGTTTGCTCAAGACATAAAAAAAATAAATACAGGTAAATTTACGGGTCCCTTTACCCTTCCACTTTCCTCTTCAACTTCTAGAGATGATATTGGCAAACCTTCATGGGATATTCTTTTTCAAAGTTTACCTAATGAAGAAATTGAACATTTATTTCATACTGAAGAATTGAAGAAAATTAAAATGGCTCAAAAATTAAAATCTATTTCGTCGGGCACTAGTTCAAACAAAACGGCAGGCGCTGCACCTACTATTGGCGTTAATTTCAAAGGCAATGAACTTAAATCGTGGACTCCAACCGACAATTCAATTGCTGTTTCAAATGGTGGACAAATTGTTTCATGTGTAAACTATGGTATCGAATACTATGATACAACCGGCGGTGCTTTTATTGTGAGTCAAACATGGAACGCGTTTGTAAATGACACCACATTAAAATCTGGTAAATTCGATCCTCGTGTTCTATATGATAAACTTCATGATCGGTTTATACTTGTCTTGCTTCATGGCTTTTCATCTACCAAATCTAAAATACTAACCTTCTTTTCTAAAACAAACAATCCTTTAGATGGATGGTATTTATATCAACTTCCTGGCAATCCTTATAATGACACTACTTGGACAGATTTTCCAACTATAGGAGTTAATAATGATGAACTTTTTATTAATGGCAATCGTTTTGGTGATGCCCCAACTTATAATTGGAAAGAAACTTATATATATCAAATCGGACTGACAGAAGGGTATGCAGGTTTGCCTCTTAACTATGGTTTATGGAATGGTATTTTTACGCCAGATAGTTTAGACGGCATTACTTTATACCCAGCAGCCAATGGTTTAGGCGATAGCATGAACGAAAAAATGTATTTTGTTCAACTCATGCCCGATTCAGGTTCGCATGTTTATTTATACGAAATAAATGGATTACAATCATCTGCAACTAAAACATTAACTGCTTCGCAATTTGCAATTCCGCATTATGAAGTTTGTGCCAATGCATTTCAAAAAGATCCATTTACAGGTTTTGTTGACTCGTTAAGTACGGGTAGCGCATGGAC
>ENA-UOWO01005408-UOWO01005408.1-activated-sludge-metagenome-genome-assembly--contig:-NODE-5408-length-13565-cov-4.612731_pt1 | contig 13565 bp, 13 predicted proteins | sample MGYA00238148_ERZ761564 | MGnify/ENA primary metagenome ERZ761564 (study PRJEB28885, sample SAMN05720194) | activated sludge metagenome | isolation source: Anaerobic digester | place: USA...
TTCTATTTAATGGTAAGATAGCTGAAATTTTCTCCTTTTCCATACACTCTATTATTCTCCCCATTCTATTCTTTTTATCCTTAATATCTCTCTGTTGGATTTTCTTAACTTCATCCAATACTATTATGGGATCTTGACCGATATCTTTCCAGTAGTTAATTACTTGAAGTAAATCCCTTACTCCTGTTAATTCAAACCCTATTAATTTCTTATACAAAACTTTACTATTCTCTTTATCAAATTACAGTACTCCTACCTTATCAAGGTTCAAAAACTTTTTAACAGTATTTACAACGTACACCGCAATTTTATCCATATCTAACTGCGTGCTTGTAAGTTTCATAAAGTTACTTAATACTTCAGAAGGATGAAACTGTACATATACAAATCTCTTCTCTATTACTTTCTTAATATACTCACTAAATTTAAGAAAAGAATATGCATAAATAGGACCTATCACAAAGGAAAGTAAAACTGATTTTGTAGAAAGTACTCCTCCAAGAAATGATTGAGACAGCCACCCAAAGAAAAAGAAGCCAATAATAGTAAAAACGGCCAGAAGAATAAAAAAGAGTATTTTTCCAATCAAAAACCTAATACCAAAAAGACGATGTTTAACAATTGATACAAATGTAAAAGCAACAAATATTGTTAAAAATGCAGGACCGTAAGCTGAAAGATAAAAGACGTTAAAAAAGATAGGTAGTATCAAGTTCGTAATCAAAGCACCTATTGCTGTAAATACAACACCTAAGAGAATATATTGTAATTGTACTTTTTCAACTCCTTTTGATTTTTTAAACTTCTTGATTAAAAGGTAAACAAACAAAAGGAAAAAGACAAGAAAATGTATTAGGTAAATTAATATACCCACACCGAATTTAATACTAGAATACCCATTCTCAACTACCACCTCACTAACAATCAGGTCTGAGAAACCTAAGAGAACAACAAGTAACGTTGATCCTAGGGAGATCATTCTATAGTTCTTACTGATTACTGATTTGGACTCAGGATAAAAAGAGGAGAAAAGGAATAGAGACCATACTAAAAGGCTTGTTGAAACAAAGATTATTCTGTTAAATAGTAATACAAATTTATAATCAGAGACTGTATTAGAGAAGTAATTTGAGAATACCCAAAGAATTACGAAGGTAATAAAAAGAAGAAAATAGAGATTGGTCTTCGATTTACTGTTGGATTTAAATGCTGATATTCCGAAAAAAAGTAATATCCCACTAATTAATATTAACAATAATATCTCCATACGTTTTTAAAAGACTATATTTAGTATACTTACATTCCAGTATACCACTCAAAACCTTTTATACCATTCTCCCCTCTTAGAAATCTTGCTATGCCTTGGCTAGATCCCTTCTTTTCAGCATTTTGTATTGCTTGTTCAATGTTAATCAAAACAGGAGTTGATTCAGAACCCAAATATCTTACAGAAGGACCTATTTTAGGTAATTCAAAATTAAACATATACCCATTTAGCAACTTTACAACTGAGTTATCTGTAGTAGCCAACCACTCCTCAATATTATTAGCTCTGCTATATTGTGCTGCTACCCTTAACAACCCTATTGATACAGTTGCGGGGGCATGAGATCCTTTTAGTATCGCAAACTGGGATAGTTCTGATTCTACTCTTTTTGCATGATCTTTCCATTCATCGTTAATAATAATACTTTGCTCTTTTAAAGTAGGTAATTCAAAATGTCCTAAATCAGGGTTATGCATTATTAATCGTACAGAACCCACATAGCCATCTTTAGTTTTTGCAACAAATTGAGCTGATTGCCAATGATACTTATCTAAGTAGAATTGTTCTCCTCCTCTAAATCGAAGTAGCAAACCCTCATTAATGAATTTGTCAAAAAGCTCATCATCAAAAGAATCATATAAGAGTCCAATTCCATGATCTTCAACTACCTGTGCTGCTTCTAAATTTACAGTCGCAAAAGGTATTCCTTGAAGATATCCCTCTCTAATATATCTTTCAGCAACAACCTCAAGTCTTCCAATTTTCTCTTCTGAAGTTACTGCAAGACCTACAGACACCTCTCCTTCTGATAACTCTTTTTCTTGAATTATAAACTCTGACTCATTCATAATAATATATTACCCTAAATTTTTAATTAAGTCTTTAACCCGCTTACCCCTTGTATTAACAACCGCTAATGTTCTTAGCAGTAAAGGAATTCTGCTTATTACTTTTGGATTGCTTCTTCTAACCTGGCTTAGGATATCCACCAAAGTTACATCTTTAACATCTTCTCCTGCCACTATTCTTCTCATAGATTCAACCATTAATGCACTTAACACTGTAGCAGTAGTACCTAATTGGTATGTTCTACCATCATTTGGATCTCTTTCAATAAGCTCTTTTAATTGTTCAACAGGAACTTTCAAAGGATTAATTGGTCCTGTAAATGCATCATATACATAACTTAAGAATTCTGCATTGGAAATTCTTCCACCACTATATGCATCATGTATTCCATTAAATTCATCTATCTTCTCTTGAGTTAATTCTCCCCGAAGAGGCTTTATGTTCTCTTTATCATATCTATAAACTGCTACCATCGCTGTACCTGCCAAGTCATAGCCTACTAATACTGGTTTTTTATAAAAAGAGGCCCATCTGTGTAATTCATAAATCATATCTAAAGATCTAATATCAACAGCATCAATAACAATATCAGAATCTCTAACTAGTCCTTCAGCATTTTCATGGGTTAAACCACAATTAATACTCTCTATATTAATAAAAGGGTTTATGTTTCTAATATTCTTTTCTGTAGCTTCTGCCTTATTCATGCCTACCTGTCCGAGTGTATACTGTTGTCTTGAAAGATTATCAATTGCAACAACATCAGGATCCAACACTTTAATATTCTCTGCTCCAGATCTTGCACACATCATTGCAATTGGATTCCCGACACTCCCCACTCCTGCTACTAGAATATTTGAATTTCTGAATTTCTCTTGTGTTTCTGGGGAAATGAATTTAGTTGAAGATGCTGTAAGTTGAGAATAAAACTCCTCTTGAGTTAGGGAAATCCCACTTCTTCCTTGTTCTGAATTATTAAAATTCTCTATTTCCATTAATATTCTTAGATATTTTTTGTATATTAATGGTAATATTCTACCTTAAAACTAGGGAAAAGACAACCCTATAGTATCACGGTGATGTGTTAGGATATATCTTGAACTTTTATTTTCCAAACTCCCAGATTAAGAATCTCTTTATTTCTAAAGGCTCTCCTAGTTTAGAAATAGCTTCATCTAAAAGGTTTTGAATACTCTTGGATTCATCTTTAAACCATTTCTGTTCTAATAAACAACTCTCTTGATAGAATTTAGATAGTTTACCAGCAATAATCTTTTCTGCCATCTCTGAGGGTTTACCCTCACTGATTACCTCTTTATTAAATATCTCGGTAATCTCCGTAATTTTTTGTGCTGGGACACTTTCTTTAGATACATATACCGGTTTCATTGCAGCAATTTGTAGGGCTAGTTCATGTACAAATGCCCTGAAGTCATCATTTCGAGCAACGAAATCAGTCTTACAACTAACCTCTACCAATGAAACTAATTTCTGATCTTTGCCATGTACATAGGATTCGATAATCCCTTCTCCAACACTGCAACAATCATCCTCGATAGGTTCGTCCCAACCCCTTTCTTTAATCAAAGCAACAGCTTTTTCAAAATCTTTACCACTTTCTTCAAAAGCAAGTTTACAATGTCCTATTTTTGCACCAGTTAAATTATGTAACCTATTTACTACATCACTTCTACTATTAATATATTCAATGGCTTTAGCCATATCTCCATTGCACTTAGTAAGAGCCTCTTTGCATAAACCCATACCTGCAGAAGTCTTAGCTCTAAGTAATTTTATATCCTCTATTGATATACCCATAGCAGTATTTAAACAAAATTATTTAATAGCTTTTAAAATCTCATCAACAGCTTTAGGACCTACTCCCTGTATAGCAAGTAATTCATCTTTGCTTTTACCTACCAAATCATCTAATGTAGAGAAACCTTTGTTCTGAAGTGCTTTCTCTAATCTAGCAGATAGGCCTAAGTCCTCTATCTTTTTAGAGTTTGCTTCTTCTTTAACTGCCTCTGCCTTTTTGAAATCCTCTTCAATATTCTTTTCTTTCTTTAGTACCCTTACAACACCTGTTGTAGCAGATGTTACCTTACCCTCTCTCATTGCTTTAACTCGTAATCTTTCTTCCTCTTCCATCTTTTCTTGTCTATCTTTCTCCTGCTCAAATTTGATTAACATACTATCCAAATTAGCCTTATGATTCTTTCTTAATGCTACTAAAGAAGCTGATTTCTTACCCTGTTTAATTATTTCTCCAAAGAGATTAACATACAGGTTAATACTCTTTATTGAGTCATCATTTGCAGGAATTGGGAAATCTACTAAATCAGGATCACAGTTTGTATCTATTAAGGCAATAATTGGGACACCAGCTATTCTAGCTTCATTAATAGCATTCTTTTCAACCATACTATCAATTACTAATAAGAATTTTGGCAATTCATCCATAAACTTAATACCTTCATATATTTTGTTAAGTCGCTCAACATTCCTTTGCATTAACAAAACCTCTTTTTTAACTAAACCCTCACCACCAGAAGCTAGTTTCTCTTCCATCTTTACTAATGTTTGAACACTACTCTTTATCACATCAAAGTTAGTAAACAAACCACCTGGCCATCTCTTGGTAATATAGAAGGCACCTACCTCCTCTGCCATCTTTTCAATTATTCCTCCAGCTTGACCCTTAGTTCCAACAATTAATACATTTCCCTTATCTACTTCATTACCCAATTGCTCTAATGCCAAAGAAAGGAGTTTTCTACTCTTAACAACATCAATAATATGTATCCCATTTCTAACCTCATAGATATATTTACTCATCTTTGGGCTCCAAGCACTTTTTTTATGCCCAAAATGTGCACCTGCTTGTAAAAATGTTAATAGCTCTGGAAGCTCTGTTTTATAGCCTTTTTTTACAGTCTCCGCTTTAGGAGTTTCAACCTTTTTTGAGACCTCTTTTGTTTTTTCCATAATGTTTTCCTTTTTTCACCTATCTCTATGGGTAGATTGAATCTATCCAGGAAATATTTAGAGATATGCGAGATATATTAAATACGGTTTTGATTATATATTCTCTCAAACTATTTTTCAAGTTAAACAGTAATACTCTTCCAACTATTCAATCCAATAACAATATGATCAAGTAATTGGATCCCTATTAGATTTAATCCATCATTAAGGTTTTTAGTCAATTCGACATCTTCTTTACTAGGTGTACTGTCCCCTGAAGGATGATTATGTGCAAGTATTACAAATGCTGAATTGTTTATTAACGCTGTATATGCAACCTCTCTTGGAGAAAGATTCGCACAATTTAAAGAACCCATTGCTATACTCTCCCTTGAGATATATTCAAACCTTGAGTTTAAACAAAGAATATCTACCCTTTCTCTTTTAAGATTTTGCATATCTTTAAATATGGTATATGCACTTTGTGAATCCGTTATTCTAATTATTTCATTGTCATATATTCCATACACTCTTTTTCCAAGTTCTATACCAGCAATAACTCTCATAGCTACAACATCTCCCACACCCTCAATGGTAGTTAGTTTCTTGAAATTAATTTGAGATTGGGATTTAATAGATTTCTGAATCTCTAGCATTACAGATTTAGAAATCTGTTTAAAATTTCTACCCTTTACACCACTTCCTATTAATATTTGAAGTAATTCAATATCAGACAATACTGATAGACCTCTTTTAAGAAGTTTTTCCCTTGGTAACATTGAAATCATTTTAGAAAAAAGATATGAAAAAATCCTTAACTACTTCTTTGCTTCTTTTTTAATATATTTGCAGTTTGGATACCCACTACAACCTTTAAAGGTTTTACCCCATTTACTTCTTCTTTCAACTAAATACTCTCCACACTCAGGGCACTTCTCTTTAAGTAGTAATGGCGTTGTACCTTTGCACTCAGGATATTTCTCACATGCCCAGAATTTACCATACTTGCTATTTTTAAGAATCATTTTTGAACCACATTTAGGACATTTCTCAACTTTTAAATACTTTTCAAAATCCAAACTCTCAATACCTCCGTCTAAGTCCTTCATACCCTTACAGTCAGGAAACTTTGAACAACTCAAAAACTTACCATACCTGCCTAATCTTACAACCATACCAGACTTACATATTGGACACTTTTCGTCTGAACTCCCAAGTATTACAACATCATCTTTTTTAACTTCCTTGTCTGCCTTTTCAATATCTTTTATCAACGGTTTATACTGTTGATCTAAAAATGGAACATACTCCTGTTTTCCCTTTGCAATATCATCTAACTTGTCCTCTACATTTGCAGTATATTTGTAATCAACTAAGTCAGAGAAATTCTTCTTTAAGAAGTGTGTAACTACTCTTCCAATATCTGTTGGAAGTAGAAATTTCCCATCTTTTGTAACATATCCCCTGGCTTGTATTGTTGAGATTATTGTTGCATATGTTGAAGGTCTACCTATTCCCAAAGATTCTAACTCTTTAACAAGAGTTGCTTCTGTAAATCTTGCAGGAGGTTGAGTAAATTTCTGCTCCATTACAAACTCATCTTTTTTAAATATGTCATTTATTTTAACATTAGAAATCTCTTGAATTAATTCGTTCTCTTCCTTACTATTTCCATATATAGCTCTAAACCCATCAAAGAGTGTTTTTTGTGCTCCTACTGAAAATGTATATATATTTGTTAACTTTTTAATAGGTTGGAAATATATACTTAAATTCTCTACCCTCTTTGACTGCATCTGAGAAGACACAGCTCTTTTCCAGATTAATGAGTAAAGTTTATATTCATCATTATTTAGCTTCCCCTTAGAAATCTCCAAGTTAAAGGAAAAATCGGTAGGCCTTATAGCTTCATGTGCTTCCTGGGCATTCTTACTTTTGTTTTTGTAAAATCTAGGCTTCTCACTTAAGTATTGCTCTCCAAAGGTTGATTTAATAACCTGACGAATCTGATCTACAGCTTTGTTTCCAATGTATAGGGAGTCTGTTCTCATATATGTGATATATCCAGATTGATACAAACTTTGTGCTAGAGCCATTGTTCTTTTTGCACTGTAACCCAAAACATTGTTAGCCGATTGTTGAAGTGTTGATGTCGTGTATGGAGGATATGGATTTTTCTTAATCTCTTTTTTTACAATATCAACAACGATATATTCACTATCCCCTAATTCTTTTTTCAGGGAATCTACTTCATCTGCATTCTTAGGAATATATTTTTTACCATCTTTTTTAAGTAACTTTATCTCAAGCTTCTCTTTCTCTTTACTAACTTTTACCAAAAAATCCCAAAACTCTTCAGGTTTGAACGCCTCCCTATCCTCTTCTCTCTCAACTATTATTCTTAACGCTACAGATTGAACTCTACCTGCAGAGAGACCATACCAAATCTTTTTCCAAAGTAATTCTGAGAGTTTGTAGCCAAAAAGTCTATCTAGTACTCTTCTTGCCTTTTGAGCCTCAACCAAATCATTGTTTACCTCTCCTGCATCTTTTATTGCCTCTAATATTGCATCCTTAGTAATCTCATGGAATGTAACTCTCTTAGAATTCTTTAATTTCAAGAAATCATTCACATGCCAAGCAATTGCCTCCCCTTCCCTATCAGGATCCATTGCAAGATATACCCTTCCATCTTTAGGGACAGCCTTTTTCAAATCCTTAAGTATTTTTCCCTTTCCATAGATTGTTTCAAAAAGAGGTTTAAACCCATTTTCAACATCAACACCTAAATCACTTTTGGGAAGATCTATTACATGGCCTACAGTAGCCATTACTTTATACTCTTTCCCCAAATACTTGTTTATCGTCTTTGCTTTAGCGGGAGACTCAACTATTAAAAGGTTTTTGTAGTTTTTAGTTTCTTTCATATCAACGTAAAAATACACAATACTTAAATATATGTCAAATACACGCCTTCTGTATATTACATTTTTTAAATGAAAAAATCTTTAACTCTACTCTACAAATCCATTGGCTACCATCCAAGTTATTAACTGTTTAACAGTAGCAACGGCATTCGCACTTGAACCACCATCTTCCAAAAGTAGTGAGAAGGAATATTTAGGATTTTCGTAAGGGAAAAATCCTGTGACCCAAGCATGAGTATCTTCATATATACCCTCACTATTTAATTTCCCAAACTCTGCAGTACCAGTTTTCGCTGCAACTGTGGTACCCGTTGAGCCTAATGATTTTGCAATTCCCCTAGACCCGTTTACAACCTGCCACATTCCTTTTTTAACTAAATCTAATGAGTTTTTTGAAGCTATCTCCCCCCTAATCTCTTTAAATGGAATTTCATTTTCATAACCGTTTTCATCAACAAACTTCTTTGCTACATGGGGAGTGTAAAGCGTTCCACCGTTTGCTATCGCTGCTATCCAATTAGACATTTGAATTGGGGTTACTAAAGTAATACCCTGTCCAATTACAGAATTACACGAATCTCCCTCTGGATACCATATTTCCTCTAGCCAAGGACTAGTAGTTTGGGCTAATATTCTCTTGTTTTCTGGAGAGGGTAATCTTCCTGGCATCTCTCCTGGAATATCTATTCCTGTCCTTTCCCCTATTCCGAACTTTTCAAGATATTTTGTCAAAGAGTCCATATTCCAATCTCTAATCATTTCACAAAAGAATATATTAGAAGACACCATTAGTGCGTCTGTAACATTTAATGTCCCATATGAGTGATTCCTAAACTCTTGAAAAGAGGCTCCATTAGAGAATGTGTACCCTGTTCTACTAACATATGTTGTATTTTTATTGATTACACCCGCTTCTAAACCCGCTGCAGCAACGATTGTTTTAAATGTCGATCCTGGAGGTATCTGAGCCCCAATACTTCTATCCAGTAAGGGATTCCTTTTGTCTTTAATTAATTTGTCGTATTCAACTTGAGATATTCCATTTACAAAAAGGTTGTTTTCATATGAGGGATAGCTTACAATTGCTAGGATTTCACCATTGTTTACATCTTGGATAACGGCAGCACCACCTGCAGCTGAATATTGCTCCACTGCATTTTTTAATACCTCATACATCTCCCTCTGAACATCTGAATTGATTGTGAGATACAGACTCTTGCCTGAGACCGGCTCACTTAAAGTATATTGTGTATCTGAAACACTTCTTCCAAAGACATCTATCTCTTGAGCAACCTTTCCGTTTGTACCTCTAAGCTGGTCTTCGTAGAATTTTTCTACTCCCGACTTCCCCACTATTTGTCCTGAACTAAGTTGGGAATACTTCTTTAAATCTTCTAAAGACGCTTCTGATGTATATCCTAAAAGATGAGAAAACATTTCTCCGTACAGGTATCTCCTTTTATTACCATTATCAAGAATTATCCCATTAAGAGTGTCACCAACTGCTTTAATTTTAATAACTAATTCATTGCTAATATTTGAAGCTAGTAGAATTTTGTTGACATATGGCTCTTTTTTATAGATTGAAAAGACCCTATCCGAAAGAGAAGTAAAAACAGTTCCATCAGTTTCTGTTTTTTTCCAATCCTCCCCCAATATACCCCCCAGAGTATCTAAGGTGTTTTCAATTGCCTGGTTATCCAAGCCATCTTCTTTGTAATATTTCTCTAAGAGTAAGTACACATTGACAGAAGAAACATTTTCCACAAGTTTCTCTCCCTTTGAATCAAATATCACCCCTCTAAAAGCCTCTACCGAGGTTATCCTTACCTTGTTTTCCTTTGACCTCTTTAACATCTCCTCTCCAGCAACTACCTGTAGCTTCACAAGATTAATAATTAGGATAGCGAAGATTGCCGAGAATAGAAGAAATGCATAAATAAAATTCCATCCCGAGATACGTATCTCAGACTCTTTTACTAATACAGCCTTTGTAATCTTACTCTTCTTTTTCATAGACACTCTCCCATCATTAATTACAATGGGCTTATGCATTCTTTTGGCTCCTAGTTTTTTATCAAACTCTATTTTGGGCATTTATCTTAATCTAAACTTAGCTTCCCCCTTGAATCTTCATATCGAAAAGTTTTCAGTAGTCGATTTATTACAATACAAAAGAAAGTAGATATTATACTTACAACTAAAATATTAACTAATTTGGAAACATCTATTTTAGGAAAAACATTGTCTTGCAAGAGAGAACCAATAACTAAAAGTAGTATATAGTAAAGGGATATTGAAAGAAATATCCCAAAATACTGCAACTTACCCTCAGAAGGAATTACTACGGAAAGAAGATCAAGAAACATTAAAAGTAATGAAACTACGAGAACATGAGTACCCAATGGGAAGTGATTTACAGAATCAAGTATGACCCCGAACAGGGTAATTAATATGTAAAAGACAACCGGATTAATTCTTTTCCATAATGTAAGAACAAAAAGGATAAAAAGAGAAAATGAAAATATTTCAAACAAAAAACTTTCTAAAAAGAGTAAAACGAAAATCGAAATTGTGATTAGTAAAACCTTAATCATTCTTTATTTCTTTAATATATACACATTTAATATGTTTCCATAATCAAATATTGGAGAAACAAATCCACTCTTATTAGTAGACGCAGGGTTATTTGAGACACCTAATAAAGTGCCTAAAACAAGAATATCACCTACTCTACTATCTCTTATTAAAACAAAATCCCCATCCTTAACCTCTGAATTAATACCCATATTCTCTATCAATATGTTATCTGATTTACCAATTACAACACCTGTAGATTTAACCATACTGTCTATTCTATTCTCTTTGTTTAGATCTACAGTATTAGGTAGTACTATCACCTCAAAACTACTAGACGGATTTAAAGGTAGTCTTACTCTACTACTATACAAAGATACATCAGATATCATACCTATATATACCCTCCCTAAGATTACTATGTCACCAATTTCAACACCATTCTCTTTACCAATATTAATTAATATACTACCCTCCATATTATTACTAATTATCTTTGCTTGAATATATTTACCCTCATTAACAACAAAGGTCGACTGTTCTTTTAAACTAAGATATTCGTTATAATCTAAAAGCTTCTCAGAATTCTCAACCTTTAATCTGGCAATCTCCTCTTTCATGCCATTAAACTCTTTAATATAGCTAGAGGCATCTATTAAAGCTTCTTTCCAGTTATTAACTCCCTTTCCCGCGTTACTTCCATATACATGTATAGGGGAAAATATATACGAGAGTGGATATTTAATTCTATCTCCAAGGGCTGTTTGTCCTAAAAGTACTAATACAATTGAAAATATTAGAAAAAGTAGTTTAGAATAGCTTTTTAGGTCAAATTTCTTTCTCATCAAATTCGGTTATTAAATAATCTCGTCCCAAGATCTCTGAACTCTTTGCAGTAAATCAATATGATCTAACATCTTTGAAGTTCCTTTAGCAACAGCAGCCATTGGCTCTTCCACTATATTAATCGGAATGTTTAACTCCTCTTTCCAATATGTATCTAAACCCTTAATCAATGCACCACCACCAGCAACAAAAACCCCATCGTTAAAAATATCTTTAAGTAATTCTGGAGGAGTATCTTCTATTGCATCCTTAACTGCATCCGTAATCTGAGTTAAAGAGACACTAATTGCTTCTCTTACCTCAGTACTAGTAAATCTAATAGATTTCGGTAAACCGGATAGCAAATCTCTACCCTGTATTTCAATCTCTTTCTCTTCCTTAAGAGGAGATGCCGAACCTATTGCAATTTTAATATCCTCTGCACTTCTTTCACCAATCAATATGTTGTATTTTTCTCTAACATAGTCCACTATATCCTGATTCATTTCATCCCCAGCAATTCTAATAGTGTTGTCTACAACAATATCCCCTAGTGAAAGAACTGCTATACCTGTCGTTCCACCACCAATATCAACAATCATACTTCCTGAAGCCTCCTCTATTGGAAGCCCAACCCCTATTGCAGCCGCCATAGCCTCTTCCACTATAAAGACCTCTCTTGCACCAGCTGTTTTAGCAGCATCTATTACAGCCTGTCTTTCTACTTCAGTTACAGATGAGGGTACTCCTACAACAATTCTAGGTCTGGGAATTTTAAAACCCTTAACATAGTTGGAGTGAGCACTCTTAATAAAATGATGAATCATCGCTTGTGTGGTATCAAAATCAGAGATAACACCATCTCGAAGAGGTCTTACAGCTACAATATTAGCAGGAGTTCTACCAATCATCTCTCTTGCTGCTTGACCAACAGCTAGCACCTGCTTACTTCTTTTATCTATAGCAACTACAGAAGGCTCAGAAACCACAATACCTTCTCCCCTTAAATAAACCATAGTATTGGCAGTACCCAAATCCATACCTAAGTCATATGTAAATATATTCCAAATTGAATCAAAAAGTTTCATTGTTAATAGATACCATCTTATTTTAGATGATTTTACCACTAATATTTACTCAAGACGAGGAAAAAATATATACTATTACTCTTGTGACTGAGATTGAAGCTTTTTATAACACTTCATACAAACATAAATACTCTGAGTATTACCATCTACATCAACTTTAATTTTTCTAATATTAGGCTTAAAAGTCCTCTTACTCTTAGGAGCTTTAAACCTCCACCCTATTGAGTGATGATGCTGTATCCTTTTACCAGCTACTGTAGATTTTGAACATAGTTCACAAACTTTTGCCATTTTTATCCCTTATTTTTTAATTGAAGAATATTAAACTAGATGATATTATCAAAAAGAATTGTAATTATCAAGATTAATATTTATGTTTTCATCATTTACTGAATTTATATATTGGATTATAGTGGCTGTACCATCTATATTAGTTGCTTCCACTATTCACGAATATTCTCACGGATACGCAGCTTTTAAATTAGGAGATCCTACTGCAAAGGCAGAGGGAAGGTTAACATTAAACCCAATTAAACATATAGATCCAATTGGTGCACTATCTATGATATTGTTTAGATTTGGTTGGAGTAAACCCGTTCCTATTAATGAATACAACTTCGAAAAAAGAGAACTATATACTGCAATTACTGCTTTTGCTGGCCCTCTATCAAACTTTTTGATGGCAGGTATTGTAGGAATTATAAATCATTTTTTTGTGAAAGACCCTCAATCGCTTATAGCATTTCTACTATTAACATTTGTCACTATTAACCTTGCACTAGGAATATTTAATCTTTTACCAATTCCACCCTTAGATGGGCATAAGATAGTAAGAGCAATACTACCTAGAAACCTCAGATACTACTGGGAGCAGTTAGAAAAGTACTCTTTAATATTAATTGTAGTCCTTGTTCTACCATTTTCTCCCCTTTCTAAGTATGTCTCTAACTTTATATTCTCCACCCTTAACACCCTATTATCTGTATTAGGTTTTTGATTCTACTCTTAATTTATAGTAGAATATATTGTCCCAGTTGGACATAGAGGTTCGTAGCTCCACAACCA
>ENA-UOWO01005409-UOWO01005409.1-activated-sludge-metagenome-genome-assembly--contig:-NODE-5409-length-13560-cov-13.065679_pt1 | contig 13560 bp, 10 predicted proteins | sample MGYA00238148_ERZ761564 | MGnify/ENA primary metagenome ERZ761564 (study PRJEB28885, sample SAMN05720194) | activated sludge metagenome | isolation source: Anaerobic digester | place: USA...
TCTCCGGTCTGGCATGCGGGGAGCGTGCTCTCGGCGGAGAATGTGGCGGATTATAACCGGATGTTCGACCAGGCCGAGGCGGCCGTGGCCGGGGAAGAGGCGCTGCTGCAGCGGGTGCGGACCGCGCGTATGCCCCTGCAGTTCGCGATCATGGAGATCGGCAAGAACGATCTCTTCGGCCCGCGGGGATGGTACCGGGAGGAGGGAGGAAGCTTTGTGCTGCGCCCGGAGATGCGCGGCCTCCTGGAGGACTTTAACACCGCCGGCAAAATCGCCGGGCTGCGCCTGGTCAATGAGAGCGGCTTCACTCTCGAGGACTATTACCGGACCACCCTGCGTTTCATCGAGTCCAGGGTGGAGGGCAACCTCGCCTTCCGCAAGAGCGTCAGCGCCGATCCGCCGCCGAGCCCGAAATACGCCGGCGGCGACCTCGGCGTGCTCACCAACGGGGTGCAGGGGGCCAGCGACTACAAGGTGCACTGGCTCGGCTGGGAGGGGGTGGATTTTCAGGTCACCCTCGACCTTGGCACTCCCGCCTCGCCGGCGCGCGCCCGTCTCGCCACCCTCTACGACCCCAAGAGCTGGATCCTCCATCCGCGCCGGGTGACCTGTCTGACCTCGGCCGACGGCCTCCGCTTCGAGCCCGCCGGCAGCCTGACCGTCGAGGGGGAGCAGCGGCGGGAGGAGAAGGTGCGCGAGTTTCTCTTCGATGCCCTGCCGGCCGGGGTGCGCTGGCTGCGCTTCGAGGTGGAGGGCACCCGGCATCTGCCCGCCTGGCACCCCTCGGAGGGCGGGCTCTCCTGGGTCTTCATCGACGAGATCGTGGTGGAATCGGCGGCAGGAACCGGTGAATAAGACTGAACTGCGTGCAGGGCCGGCTCAGCCGGCACAGGCACAGCTGAGAGATTTTTCTGGAAAGGGATGATTTTATGAGCGAGAAGTCGATGAACCGCCGTTCTTTCATCCAGACCGGAGCAGCAGCCTCCCTGGCCGCCCTCGCCGGCGTGCGCTGCCAGCCGGCGAGGCGCCGCCCCAACATCCTCTTCATCATGAGCGACGACCACGCCGCCCAGGCGGTCAGCTGCTATGACGGCCGCATCAACCGGACCCCGAACATCGACCGCATCGCCGGCGAAGGGGCGCGCTTTATCAACAGCTTTTGCACCAATGCCATCTGCGCCCCCGGCCGGGCGAGCCTGCTGACCGGAAAGTACAGCCACATCAACGGCCAGATCGACAACAACGTCACCTTCGACGGGGGCCAGCCCACCTTTCCCAAACTGCTGCAGGCGGCGGGCTATGAGACCGCCCTCGTCGGCAAGTGGCATCTCAAGAGCGACCCGACCGGCTTTGATTACTGGAATATCGTGCCTGACCAGGGGCACTATTACAACCCCGATTTCATCGAGATGGGGGTGCAGAGCCGCCGCGAGGGCTATGCCACCGACCTCACCACCGATTTTGCTCTGGAGTGGCTCAAACAACGCCAGGGTGAAAAGCCCTTCTGTCTTCTGCTTCACCACAAGGCTCCCCACCGCAACTGGATGCCCGCCCCGCGCCATTACACCCTTTATCGCAACACCCGCTTTCCGGTCCCGGATAATTTCTTCGACGATTATGCCGGCCGCAGCGCCGCGGCGAGGGAGCAGGAGATGGAGATCGCCCGCCATATGCTGCTCTGCTACGATCTCAAAATGCCATTGACCCCTGAGGAACTGGCCACGCCGGGGGGTGCGAACGACGACCGCATGTGGCGCGACGGCTATGAGCGCATGACTCCCGAGCAGCGCCGGGCCTGGGACGCCGCCTTTCAGCCCGTCATCGACGATTTCCGCGCGCGCAAACCCGAAGGAGGTGAGCTGGCGCTGTGGAAATATCAGCGCTACCTTGAGGATTATCTCGCCACCATCGCCGCGGTCGACGAGAATATCGGCCGGGTGCTCGATTATCTCGACGCGGCCGGGCTGAGCGAGGATACCCTGGTGGTCTATACCTCCGACAACGGTTTTTTCCTCGGCGAGCACGGCTGGTTCGACAAGCGCTTCATGTACGAAGAGTCGCTGCGCACCCCTCTGGTGATGCGCTATCCGCACGCCATCGCCCCCGGCCGTCTACCGGAAGAGATGGTGCTCAACATCGACCTCGCTCCCACCTTCCTCGACTATGCGGGCGCGGCTGTACCGGCGGAAATTCAGGGCGCAAGCCTGCGGCCGCTGCTCGCCGGCCGCGCCCCTGCCGGCTGGCGGCAGTCGATCTACTACCATTATTACGAGCATCCCGGCTGGCACATGGTCAAAAAGCACTACGGGGTGCGCACGCAGCGTTACAAGCTGATCCATTTCTACGACGACATCGACGCCTGGGAGTTTTACGATCTGCAGGAGGATCCGCGCGAGATGCACAATCTCTACGGCGATCCGGCCTCCGCGAGCATCATCGCCGAGCTCAAAACTGAACTGCAGCGGCTGCGCGCATATTACAGGGAACCCCGTGTATAAGTGCAGCCGGCAGCTGCAGCAGCCTGGATGTGCAAGAATAAAATTGAAGGAGGAAGACAGGAGCGATGCGCGAACAACTCGACCGTTATTTTCAGCTTGCGGAAAACAACACCTCCATCCGCACCGAATTCATGGCCGGGCTCACCACCTTCATCACCATGGCCTATATCATCTTCGTCAACCCGGCCATCCTCAGCATCGCCGGCATGGACAAGGGCGCAGTATTTACCGCCACCATCCTGGCGACGGTCATCGCCACCCTCATCATGGGGCTCTACGCCAACGTCCCCTTCGCCCAGGCCCCGGGCATGGGACTCAACGCCTTTTTCACCTTCACCGTCGTTCTGACCATGGGACTGAGCTGGCAGCAGGCCCTGGCGATCGTCTTTCTCTGCGGGGTGCTCAATTTCATCATCGTGATCACCAACATCCGTAAGATGCTCATCGAGGCCATCCCCGAGTCCCTGCAGCACGCCATCGGCGGGGGCATCGGCCTCTTCATCGCCTACATCGGCTTCAAGAACGCCCATCTCCTCGATTTCATGACCGAAGGAGTACACGTCCTCAGCTCGACCCTGCGCGAGGGGCGCATCGAGCAGGTGCTCGCCAAAGACGTCCTGCCCTCGCTCGCCCGCTTCAACGATCCGGCCACCCTGCTGGCCGTGACCGGATTGATGCTGACGGTGCTGATGCTGCTGCTGCGCTGGCGCGGGGCGATCCTGCTCGGCATCCTCGCCACTACCCTGATCGGTCTCACCACCGGCATGGTGCACTGGCCCGAGCTGGCGCTCAGGGATTTTCTGCCTCCTTCGCTGGGGCCGACCTTCTTCCAGCTCGACCTGGCCGGGCTCTTCAGTCAGCCGGATAAACTCGCTTCCATTCTGGCGGTGATCCTCGCCTTCAGCCTTTCGGACACCTTTGATACCATCGGCACCTTTATCGGCGCCGGGCGCAAGGCGGGGATCTTTGACCGGCGCGATGACGAAAAGCTGCGCAGCGGCAAGGGGATCTCTTCCAAGCTCGACCGCGCCCTTTTCAGCGACGGCATCGCCACCTCGATCGGCGCCCTGCTCGGCACCAGCAACGTCACCAGCTACGTCGAGAGCGCGGCCGGCATCAGCGCCGGCGGGCGCACCGGCTTGACCTCGGTTTTCACCGCCCTCTTTTTCCTGCTCGCCCTCTTTGTCGCCCCCCTGGCCCTGATCATCCCCGCCTCCGCCACCGCAGCCGCCCTCATCGTCGTCGGCATCCTCATGATCGGCAGCATCGGCGAAATCAAATGGGGCGATCCCGATGAGGCGGTGGCCGCCTTTTTCACCGTGGTGATGATGCCCTTCACCTACAGCATCGCCAATGGCGTAGCAGCGGGTTTCATCTTTTATGCGCTGTCGAAAATGGTGCGCGGCCAGGCCCGGCAGGTTCACCCGCTTGTCTATGTCGTCACCCTGCTTTTTCTGGCCAACTTTGTGATCGGCGCCATGAAATAGTGTGCGACCGGGGAACCGCGCCCCGGTTGTGGAGGTTGAAGATTTACAGGAGCAGTGAGGAGTTTCATCACTCCGGCGGGCTCTGCAGCCATTATTGTCTTCCCGCACAATGATTCTGCAAGCAGGAATCTGTCACCCTGAATTCGTTTCGCAGGCTCTGCAGCCATTAATGCCTTGTCAATTGGCTTGTGATTGTGTATTTTTTATTGATATTGTGAGCTGCATCCATACGATTTGATCGCACAATCGGTATAATGGGGGAAAGGCAGTATCGTTGGTTGGATATTATCAAAGGAGACCCGCATGAAAAGAACATTCGTATTATTCATGGTGCTGGGATCGATTCTGCTGCTGCAGAGTGATCTCATGGCCCAGTTCTATGTCGGGCCCCGCGCCGGCTATTACAAGAGCAAGGATGCCGATGAGGGGCAAATGTATGGCGGTTTGACCGCCCGTCTTGGCCTTGGCGGCCTCAGCATTGAAGGCGCGGTCGACTACCGTCAGGAAAAGTATGAGGACGGGCTGATGACGATGCGCAGCTGGCCGGTGCAGGTTTCCGCTCTTCTCTACCCTGTGCCGATCGTCTATGGCCTGGCCGGCGCGGGCTGGTATCACACCACTCTCGATTACGACCAGACAAAAATGGAAGAACTCGGCGGCACCGCGATTCCGGAGGATGAAACCACCAGTACTCTGGGCTACCATCTGGGTGCCGGTCTTGAGATCCCCCTCAGCAACATGAAGCTCACAGCCGATGTCCGCTATGTCTTTCTCAACTACGATCTGGATGAGATCGAGAACCTGCCCGAGACCGACCATGACTTTCTCGCGGTCACCCTCGGGCTGTTGTGGGAATTCTAGATCCATCAACCAGGAGGGCCGCAGTAATCCGCCCATCGCCTCTCGCTTCCGCAAGCCGGGAGCGAGAGGCGAAATACTTGAGAAAAGTATTGGAAATTAGATATTTATTTATTACTTTATACGCAACAAAAATGCGAGATGTCATTTCATAACCATAATTCACTGCGTTATTGAAATCGCGATGTAGATAGATCTGTCATCCTGACCTGCCAGCGAATTCCCCTCAGCGGAAACGATCTCTGCAGCTCTAACACATATCCTCTCTTCATCCCCGGACATTTCCATCCCTTTTCACTCAAAGGAACTATAATGAGTTTTGAACAATTCAAGCTCGATTCCCGCTTGATACCGGGAATCAAAGCTGCAGGCTATGTTGTACCCACACCGGTACAAACCGCCTCCATCCCCGTCATTCTGGACGGACACGACCTTATCGGAACGGCTCAGACCGGCACCGGCAAGACCGCTGCTTTTGTGCTGCCCATTTTGCACAAACTGCTCACCGGGCCGCGCCGGCAAAGCCGCGCCCTGATCCTCACGCCGACGCGTGAACTGGCCGAGCAGATCCACCAGGCTATTTTCAGCCTCGGCAAGGGCACCGGCCTTCGCAGTGCCACGATCTATGGCGGCGTTCCGCCCGCCGCGCAAATCAAAGCCCTGCGCAGCGGCTGCGAAATTCTTGTCGCCTGCCCCGGCCGGCTTCTCGACCATATGGATCAGCATCGCGCCGATCTCTCGCATATCGAGTTTCTTGTGCTTGATGAAGCGGACCGTATGCTCGACATGGGCTTCCTCCCATCGGTGCGCAGGATACTCCAGCAGGTGCCGGCAGAACGGCAGACCCTGCTATTCTCCGCCACCTTCCCCGATGAGATCGAGACCCTGGCGAAGAAATCCATGCGCCGCCCCGAGCGCGTCACTCTGGGGTTGAGCCGGCCGGTGCATACCGTCCGTCATGCCCTCTATCCCGTTCAGCAGCAAAACAAGCTCTCCCTGCTGCTGGCGCTGCTCCAGCGCACAGAGACCGGTTCCGTGCTGGTCTTCACCCGCACCCGCCACCGGGCGCAGCGTGTGGCGCGCCAGATCGGGCAGAGCGGTTACAGGGTGACCAGCTTGCACAGCGACCGCACCCAAAGTCAACGTCAGGCCGCATTGCAGGGCTTTCGCCGCGGCGAATTCCAGATCATGGTCGCAACCGATATCGCCGCCCGCGGGCTCGATGTCGAGAGCATCTCCCATGTTATCAACTTTGATATGCCCGACACGGCCGATGCCTATATTCACCGCATTGGCCGCACAGGCCGTGCCGAGCGCAGCGGCGAAGCCTATACCATGACTACACCTGAGGATGCCGACATGGTCAAGACCCTCGAGAAGATCATGGGTAAAACTCTGCCGCAGCAGATCCTGCAGGATTTCGACTATCACCAGGCCGCACAGGAGCCGCGCTCAGCGGAACAGAGGCCGCAAATGCGCAGCAGCCTTCGCCAGCATACGGCTGTGTCACAGCGTCCTGCCGGGCAGCGGCCGCAGGTGCGCAGCAACCACCGCAAGCAGGCAGAAGTCGAGCAGCGTCATGGGCAGCGCAGGCCACAGGCGTCAGGCAATCCTGGCCGGCAAACTGAGCCGGAGGCGAGCAGCCCTGTCGCCGCCCGCTGGGGCCGAACACTGCGTTCGCGCCGCCGTACCATGTAAAGAAAATGTTTTGAAATGGGGATGATTATTGCGATATTTTATTGATAAATATCGAAAATAGCGAATCATCCCCATGAAAAATCGCTCCACCATCATGGGAATCGCGATGATCCTGATTTTGATCATCGCGATTTCCTGTTTTATGCTGCCGGGCGGGGATTACAATCGTATCTACGACCTTCTCAAGGAAGTGGAAGAGGAGCGCGATGATTTTAAAGTTGTGGTGCGGTAATAAAATGTTCGCCGGCCGGTGCTCACCTTCTGTTCTGCTCCTCAGCATCTCTCTTTGCATCCTGACCCCGTCTGCTGCTGCCCTTTCCGCCAAAGTCTCCCTGCCTAAAGCCAAAGAGAAATGGATCTGCCGGGCGGGCGACCTCTTCACTCTTTACAGCGCGGCCCCGGCCAAACAGGCCGGCGAAATCAGCCTTGGCCTCGCGCAGTATCATGCCGTGCTCGCTGGCCAGAGCGGCGGCACCGCCATCCCCTCGCCGGTGCCGACCTTCATCTATGTCTTCAAGGACGAGCGCGGCCTGGCCCCTTATCAATGCTTCCCCGCCGAGCGGCCATCGGCCAGCGGCGGCTATTTTCTCCAGCGCGAGGATGCCCAGTATATCGCCGTCAGCGCCAGGGAAGAGGTGACCCGCACCATCTATCATGAATACGCCCACGCCATCTTCGCCACCGCCTGGCCGGGGGCGCCCCTGTGGCTGCAGGAAGGACTGGCGGAATATTTCAGCACCTTCCGTTCGGATGGCCAGAATGTCTATATCGGTGAGCCCCTCAAGGAGCACGCCCGCACCCTGCGCGCGACTCCCTGCATCCCTTTCGCCGATCTCATGGAGCTGGATGCCGACGCCGCACTCTACCGCGATTCCGACAAGAATCCCATTTTTTACGCCCAGGCCTGGATCGTAACCCACTTTCTTTTTCACGGACTGAAATCGGGCGGCGCCGGGGCGATCGACCGCTATATCACCCTGCTCGGCAGCGGTGAGTCGAATGCCAGCAGCTTCGCCGAGGCCTTTCATCTCTCCCTCGCTGACCTCGATCAGGCGGTCAAGAACTATGCGGAACAGCCGTCGCTGGGCTTCACGCGCCTCGCCGCCCAACAGGTGGCGGTCGGCAATGATACGCCTTTCCGGGCGGTTCCTTATGAGGAGGTACTCTACCGTCTTGGTGATCTGCTGGCGCATCACGGCGCGAGCCATCTCGAAGCGGCGGAGGCCCATTTCCGTCAGGCCGCCAAAGTGAAATCCGGTTATGCCCTCGCTCCCGCCGGACTGGGCTATACCGCCATGGCCCGCGAGGATGAATCGGCCGCCCTTGGCCACTTCCAGAATGCTCTGGCGCTGGACTCAACCTCGGCGTGGATCTATTATCAGTACGGCCGCTGTCTGCTCGCCGCCGGACGCAAGCAGGAGGCCTCGCAGAAACAGGAGACCATGGCCCGGGCGCGTGACGCCCTGCTGCGCACCCTGGCTCTTGACAGCCGTTTTATCGAGGCCCAGGCCCAGCTCGGCGAGGCCTACATGCACCTGGGCATGGCGCCCCAGGGCCAGAGCGCTCTTGAAAAGGCCCTCGCCGGCATGCCCTCCCGCATGGATGTGGCCCGCAACCTGCTGCAGTATTTTGTCCTGGCGGACAATACAGCCAGGCAAAATGAACTGCTCACCCTCATCGGGCAGCGCGGCGGGGCCAAGGCAGAGGAAGCAGCCCGGGAGTCGATTCTCAGGACGCAGATTGACCGGGTCAGCCAGCTGATCAACGACAAGGAGTACGGCAAGGCCCTCGCTCTGGCGGAGAGGCTGCACAAGCAGACCGACGATCCCTCCCTGAAAAACCTGATCAACGAAGCGCGTCAGGCCGCTTCACAGGGACAGCTCGTCGATGTTTACAATCAGGGCGTACGCCACGCGGCGGAGAAACGCTATGATCAGGCGGAAAAATATTTCATGCGGGTGATCAAGGAGGGGGGCAAGAGCGAACTCGCTGACCTCGCCAGAGCCAATGTCGGCAAGATCCGTGTCGCCCGCCAGGCGGCCTGGTACAACGAAGCCTTTAATCTCATGCGCGCCAACGATTTCGAAAAGGCGCTGCCGCTGCTCAAAAAGGTGATCAGGGATAACTCGGATCCCCAGACGACCCGCGCTGCCGAAAACGCACTCAGCCAGATCGAGGCCCTTTGATTTTGCGCGGCAGCCCCCGACCGATCCTGTGCAGGCGGCCGTAAATCCCCTCACCCGGAACTGCCAGAGCGATGATCTCAAAAGAGTTCTTCAAATCCTCACTGGTCTATTCGGTCGTTGGCGCGCTGCCCCTGGCCGCCAGCGTCCTGCTGCTGCCCTTTTACACCAATCTGCTCTCCACCGCCGACTTTGGCCGGCTGGCCCTCTATATCAGTTTCTCGTTTCTCATCCAGATCATGGTCAGCTTCGGGCTCGATTCTTACATCACCGTCCAGTACATCGAATACCAGTCCGACCGCCGTCTGCTGCGCGAGAACATGAGCGCCATCACGACCGCCTTTCTGACCATCAGCGCGGTATTCACCCTGCTTTCGCTCTTCACCGGCCCGGTGCTCTTTGCTCTGATCTTTCGTGACGGTTCGCTCAGCTTTTATCCCTGGGGCTTCATGTCGGTTCTGACCGCGATCTTTCACGGCGCCTTCAAGCTCTATACCAATCTTCTCATCTATCAGCAGCGCCCCGGCCGCTATTTCTGGGTCAACATCATCAATTTTATCCTGGTGATCGCGATCTCCCTGGGCGGCCTCTATCTCTTTCCCAAATCCCTCACCGGCCCGATGTGGGGGAGGCTGCTCTCCGCGTTCGTTCTTGCCATTTTTTCGATCCAGGTCCTGCTCGGGAGCTATGGAGTGGCGCGAGGGCGGGCCTTTTTCAAGGGGATGCTCTCCTACTGCTATCCCCTGGTCATCTATTCCCTGCTCTTCTGGAGCCTCTCCTACATCGACCGTTTTATCATCAACTACTTTATGCGGGCCGAGGATGTCGCGATCTATGATTTTGCGGTCAAGTGCACCCTGCTGATCGAGTTTTTTCAGGGCGGACTGGTCAGCGCAATTTATCCCAAGGTCTTCGGCATCTGGAAAGAGCAAAAGATCCCCGCCAGTTCGGTGCAGGTCAACCGCTACTTCAACGGTTTTTCCGCCGCCACGCTGCTGGTACTGCCCCTTTTTCTGATCGTGGTACCGGTGTTGGTCCCCCTCGTCGTCCGGCAGGAGGCCTACTATGCCGGATTCAGCTTTCTCCCCCTTCTGAGCCTCGGCTTCATCGCGCGCACTCTCTTTTTCATGTTTCTCGCCCCGTTTTATTACTTCCGCAAGACCCGGCTTTTGCCGCGGGTGCTGCTTTTTTCAGCCCTGCTGCAGCTTGTTCTCTCCGTCTGGTTCATCAAAGTGTGGGGACTTGCGGGTGCGGTCTGGATCAATTTCATCATGAAGTGGGTGGTGGCGGGATTCGCATTCAATGAATGCCGGAAAATTTTCACCTTCAGAATCAACAAAGTCAAGCTGATCTGGCTGCCCCTGGTCTATACCCTGATCTTCCTCGCGGCCGGTCAGGCGGCCGGTCCGGGCAATGCCCTGTTCGTTTTTCTGGGCGAAACCCTGGTCAGCATCGCCCTGGTCTTTCTTGTCTACCGGCGGGAGCTGTTCATGCTTCTGGACCAGTGGCGGAGGAAGAACAGGCTCGCCTCCGCGGCGTGACCCTGACTGGACCGGTCAGCAGATCCGCGGCAGTAGTTCTCCGGCCGGCATATCCACTACGCGCCATCCCCCCAGTGCCGTCCGCATGGCCACCAGTCCCGCCTCCCCCTTTTTGACCTCTCCGATTATCGACGCTTTTCTGCCCAGAGGATGGCTTTGCAGCGCCTTGAGGGCTTTTTCAGCCGCCCCGGCGGCCACGGCGGCCACCAGCTTGCCCTCATTGGCGATATAGAGAGAATCGAGGCCGAGCAGTTCGCATGCGGCCGCCACTTCGGGCCGCACCGGCAGGGCCGTTTCTTCAAGCCTGATCTCTACGCCTGCGCTGCGGGCAAACTCGTTGCAGAGCGCGGCCACACCTCCGCGGGTCGGGTCGCGCATGGCGTGAAGCGCGCCGCCGCAGCTCTGCAGCAGAAGAGCGGCAAGTTCCTGCAGGCCGGCGGTGTCACTCAGCAGGGGGGTGGAGAAGCCGAGGTGGCTCCGCCGGGAGAGCACAGCGATGCCGTGGTCTCCGATGGTGCCGCTGAGAATGAGCCGGTCGCCCGGCTCGAGATGGCGGGAGCCGAGCGTAAAGTCATGATCGATCACCCCGATGCCGCTGGTGTTGATGAACAGCCTGTCGGCTTGCCCGTGTTCGACCACCTTGGTGTCTCCCGTGACGATCCGGATCCCCGCTGCGGCTGCCGCGCCGGCCATGGAGCCGACGATGATCTCGAGGTCATCGTACTCCATGCCCTCTTCAATGATGAACCCGGCGCTCAGCCAGAGGGGGCGGCTGCCGCACATGCAGAGATCGTTGACCGTGCCGTTGACAGCGAGGTCGCCGATGTTGCCGCCCGGAAAGAAGAGCGGGTCCACGACAAAACTGTCGGTGGCGAAAGCGAGACGGCCGCCCGGGTCCGGCAGAATGGCGCCGTCATCGAGGGGGTCGAGCTCTGGATTGGCGAAATGGCGCTTGAAGAGGTTGTGGATGAGTTCGTTCATCATCCGGCCGCCGCTGCCGTGGCCGAGCTGGATTTTTCCGCCCTTCATGATGAACCTCCGTGGTCTCGCCTGCTCTCGTTGCGCTTCATTCCCGGCCTTCCGGCATGCGCTGGTAGGTGTAATAGGCGGCGCAGGCTCCTTCTCCCGAAACCATGGGAGCGCCGAGGGGGTGGGCGGGGGTGCACTCCCGGCCGAAGGCCGGGCATGCGGTGGGCTTTTTCAGCCCCTGCAGGACCAGCCCGCTGATGCATACACCCGCCGCGGTTTGCGCCGCCGCGGGCGGTCCGAATTTCTCCTGCGCATCCCAGGCCGCGTATTCCGGCTGCAGGGTGAGCCCGCTGGCGGGGATGAGGCCGATCCCGCGCCACTCGCGGTCGCAGATCCTGAAAACTTGCTCCATCCCGGCGCGCGCCCGGGGATTCCCTTCCCAGCGCACCACCCGCTCATACGCGTTCTCGACCCGCGCCTCGTTCGCCTCCAGCAGCTGCACCACCCGCAAAATGCCGCGCAGCAGATCGACTGCTTCAAAGCCGGTGACGACGATGGGCACATGAAATTCGGCCGCAAGGTTTTCGTAGGGCTCCCAGCCGAGGACGGCGCAGGCGTGCCCGGCGGCGAGATAGCCCTGTACCCGGTTCTCCGGTGAGTTGAGCAGGAAGCGGACAGCGGGAGGGACCAGCACATGGGCGGAGAGGAGGGAAAAATTGCCTGTGTTTGCGCTCCGGGCTTGCATCGCGGCCTGGGCACTGCCCGGTGCGGTGGTCTCAAAGCCGATGGCGAAAAAGACCACCTCGCGCTCCGGATTGCTCTGCGCCAGTTCCAGGGCGTCCAGGGCGGAGTAGACCATGCGCACGTCTCCGCCCGCGGAACGCGCATCGAAGAGGGTGGAGGCCGAACCCGGCACCCGCATCATGTCGCCGAAGGTGGCCAGAATCACCTCCGGCCTCCCGGCCAGGGCGATCGCCTGGTCGATCAGGGCGACAGGGGTCACACAGACGGGGCAGCCCGGTCCATGCACCAGTTCCAGTCCGCGGGGCAGCAGCTGGTCGAGACCGAGACGCAGGAGAGCGTGGGTCTGGCCGCCGCAGGTCTCCATGATGACCAGGGGACGGCTCTGCGCTGCGCGGATCTCCTCGAGGAGCCTGGCGGCGATGGCGGGATCGCGGAAGGGAGAAAGGTTCATGGGCCTTCCTCACCGGATGGGAGGCTGCCGCTGCTCGCCGGACCAGCGCTGCCGAGCACCTCCCGCCAGAGCTGGTGGAACCTCTCCACTTCAGCGGGATCGATGATTTCGAGGGCGAAGCCGGCATGCACCATGACGTACTCCCCCGCGCGGACCCCCGGCACATGCGCGAGGCAGACCTCCCGGGTGATCCCTCCGAAATCGACCTCACCCATCTCCATGCCCTCGCGCTGATAAAGGCGTATCACTTTTCCGGGCGCGGCGACGCACATAGGATTTCCTCTCTGGATGGTTTTGCGGGACGGATGGGGAGGTTCATGCTTCGCGCAGCTGTGCGGCCGCGACCGCGGCCTGGCCGAGCGCCAGCCCCCCGTCGTTCACCGGCACCAGCCGGTTGGTGAAAACCTGAAAGCCCTCTCCCTCGAGAAGCTGACGCAGCCGGGTGTAGAGCAGGAGGTTCTGAAATACGCCCCCGCTCAGCACGACCCTGTTCGCGCCGCTGCGGGTGCGCACATCAGCTGCGGCGAGGAAAAAGATATCGGCCAGGGTGAGGTGGAAGCGCTGCGCGCGCTGGGAGAGAGCGCAGCCCTCCAGGGTTCTCTGCACCAGACGCCGTATATAGTGGCCAAGGCGCAGCGGACCGCGGGGCTGGAAATCGGGCCCAAGGAGATCTTCCAGCGGCGGCCGCGAACCGTTCTCCGGCTCGGCGCTCATCTCCAGCATCATGGCCGCCTCCGCCTCGTAAGTATTGACGAAACAGAGGTCGAAAATCGCGGCGACGGCATCGAAGAGGCGTCCACAGCTCGAGGTGAGGGGAGAATTGACCCCCTTTTCCATCGCCTCGATGAGCAGCTCCAGCTCCGGTCGGGGCTGGAAATGGAGCACTTCCAGATCGAGATCGAGGCATTCACGCCCAAAGGCCTTGAAAAGATAGCTGATGGCCATGCGCCAGGGATCGCGCGCCGCGGCGGCTCCGCCCGGCATGGCCACGGGCTCGATCCAGGCTTCCCGGGTGAAGGAGGATGCCCCGCCGAGGAGCACCTCGCCGCCCCAGATGGTGCCGTCGCTGCCGTAGCCCGTCCCGTCGAGGATGATGCCGATGCAGGGGCCCTCAAGCCGGTGTTCCGCCAG
>ENA-UOWO01005417-UOWO01005417.1-activated-sludge-metagenome-genome-assembly--contig:-NODE-5417-length-13550-cov-13.644090_pt1 | contig 13550 bp, 11 predicted proteins | sample MGYA00238148_ERZ761564 | MGnify/ENA primary metagenome ERZ761564 (study PRJEB28885, sample SAMN05720194) | activated sludge metagenome | isolation source: Anaerobic digester | place: USA...
AACAAAAATGATGAAACGGACACTTAATACTTTCACCTTCTACTTTTCCACCATACCCGAAATGGCCACCCATGTGTGGGCAATACGGTTCTGTAATCGCTAATTTTCCGCTTTCAGTTCTGAAAAGCAATACATCTTTTCCGGCAAAACGTTTGGTAATTATTTGTCCTTTCTCCAATTCGTTTGAATGTGCCAGCACATACCAGCCATTTGGAAATGGTTTTAACGGGATACGTTTGTAAGACGCCATAGTTTACGGTTTATACTTATAATTTCAATAGCTTTTCACTGCAAAAATAATTCAAATTATCAAGATTTAGAAGTGTTTACAATTGCTTTAAATTGATAACAAATAATTAACCAACCCTTTTGACCAAACGTTTGTTATTCCAATGCGTGCATTGTAATTTTAATGTCAAAGAAATTGAAAGTCAGATGACATATTCTACTTTCAAGATTTTAAATAAATAATAAACAACTCAAAAATTAATAAAAATGAGCGAAACAGTAACCGACTTAAAAAACTTGCTGAAAGGTGGTGAGTTTTTGGTAAAAGAATCCAGTTTTCAGGATGTGTTTACACCGGAAGACTTAAATGAAGAACAACAAATGATTGTTGACACCGTGGTATCTTTTGTAGATACGGAAATTACTCCAATCTACGAAAGAATTGAACATCAGGAGCCAGGTCTTACTGAATCTTTACTGATGAAAGCTGGTGAACTTGGTTTATTGGGTTTGGCAATTCCGGAAGAATATGGCGGAATGGGCAAAGACTTTAACACCAATTCATTGCTGATTGAATATCTTGCAAAATCACGCTCTTTTTCATTGTCCTTAGGTGCACATATCGGTATCGGTACTTTGCCAATTGTTTATTTTGGAAATGAGCAACAGAAATCACACTACTTACCAAAATTGGCAAGCGGCGAATTGAAAGCTTGTTATTGCTTAACAGAACCAAGTTCAGGTTCTGATGCTCTTGGTGCTAAGACAACGGCTATCTTAAATGCAGAAGGAACACATTACATCGTTAACGGACAGAAAATGTGGATTACCAATTCCGGTTTCGCAGATGTTTTTATCGTGTTCTGTCAGATTGGTGGCGATAAGTTCTCTTGCCTGATTTTAGAAAAAGGCATGGAAGGATTAACATTAGGTGCGGAAGAGAAAAAAATGGGTATCAAAGGTTCTTCCACACGTCAGGTGTTTTTAGAAAACGTAAAAGTTCCGGTAGAAAATTTATTAGGAGAAATAGGAAAAGGCCATTTAATTGCGTTTAATATTTTAAATGTAGGTCGTTATAAACTGGCAGCTGGTGTTTTAGGTGGCTCAAAATTAGCCTTGGAACAATCGGCAAAATATGCAGTAGAACGTCAGCAATTCAAAACACCGATAGCAACATTCGGCGCAATCCAATATAAGATAGCAGAAATGGCTACACGTATTTATGCATTGCAAAGTTCTTGCTACCGTGCTTCAGATATGATTGACAATAAAGAAAAAGAACTGGTAGCACAAGGAAAACCTTACCAGGAAGCTATCATGCTGGCAGCTGAAGAATATGCTATCGAATGTTCACTGTTAAAATTCATAGGATCAGAAGTATTAGACTACTGTGTAGATGAAAACGTGCAGGTACACGGTGGAATGGGTTACTCAGAAGAATTAGGTGCTGCCGGTGCTTACAGAGATGCGCGTATCAACAGAATCTTTGAAGGAACCAACGAAATCAATCGTTTACTTTCTGTAGATATGTTGCTGAAACGTGCATTGGGCGGCAAAATCGATATGATGACACCGGCAATGGCCGTTCAAAAAGAACTAATGAGTGTGCCTGATTTCGGAAGCGATGACGATAGTACACCGTTAGCAGCAGAAGTGAAAGCAATTAAAAATGCGAAAAAAGCAATTTTAATGACAGCCGGTGCTGCCGTTCAGAAACTAATGACAAAACTGAAGCACGAACAGGAAATCTTGATGAATATATCGGATATGTTGGCAGAAGTGTACTCTATGGAGTCGACAGTATTGCGCACACAAAAATTAATTGCTATCAAAGGCGAAGAAGCTTGTGCTGCACAAATAGATATGACAAAAGTATTTATTTCTGATGCGATGGAAAAAGTGAATTTACACGGAAAACATGCATTGCAGTCTTTTGGCGAAGGCGATGAGTTGCGTATTATGTTAATGGGTTTAAAACGCTACACGAAATACGAAACGTTCAATACAAAAGATGCACGCAGACGCATTGCTGCGAAAGTTTTGGAAGCTGGTAAATATCCGTTCTAATAACAAAATATTACCTGCTTACGATAGTTATCGGAATTGTTTCAGGATTTTTATAAAACTCGCAAGCATAAAACTTGCGAGTTTTTTTTATTCTAAATGATTTCTTGTTTGTCGAAAATTAACAACAATAAATAAATAAAAAGTTTAAATTTGATTATAAATAGAATAGCATGACAGTAACACCTGAAGCCATTAGAGAAAAACTGCACCTGTTTATAGAAGTTGCTGCTGATAAAAAAATACAAGCAATTTATACATTATTTGAAGAAGAAATAATAGACATAGAGAATTACAATAATGATATTGAAGAAGCAGAAAAAGAAATAGAAGCAGGGAATTTTCTTACAAACGAACAAGTATTAGCAGAAATTAAAACTTGGAAAAGCAAGTAGAATGATAGATATAATTTGGGCGAAAAGAGCTATAAATGGATTACAAAAAATATACAAACACATAGAAGAAGATTCGCCACAGAATGCAGAAATAATTATAAATGAACTCACCGATATAGTAACTGCATTACCCAAAAATCCTGAACGATATAAAATAGACGAATACAAGGAAAATAACAAAGGAAACTATAGAGCATTTGAACACAAGAAAATTCGAGTATCTTATAAAATAAAACCTAATGTTATAGAAGTTGTAAGAGTAAGACATACCAAACAAAAGCCGACAAAATATTAATATATTTTAGCTGTGAACTTTATTGCAAAATATATAGTAATAGGTTTAATTTCAATTGTGCTACACAGTTGTGGTACGCATGGACACATAGAGTCGTTTTACCTGGATTATACAAAAGAAGAAATAACAAGTATAGTCGATGATTTCTTACTAAATAACCCAACTTATTACGAAGTTGAAAATGATTTTTATCCAAATTGGATACACATTAAGATTCCTAAGACTGGTGAAAGATTTGTATTTAGAATTGGTCAAATTGAAGAAAAAGCAGAAATTGATCTAATTCTTGCATGTCCAGCGAATGATTTTCCAAAGAAATATTTTGAATTAAAAGAATCTCAAAAAAGGAAATTAAAAGAAAGTTTCAAAATTAATTTTATTGATAAATTGAAAGATATTAAACCTCATCAAATTAAATTAGTGATGAGCCCATTTATACTTTCATTTAATGTTGGAATTGACACAATATGTTGGCCTGATTATTTTATAAAAAAAGATACTCTTATATCATATCCACTGCCAGAAGAGATAGATAGTACTAGAATTGATTATTTTGAAGACCTTGTAAAATTATTTTCTATAGATGAAAAAATTAAGATAGAGATCAATCAATGTTGTAATGTATTTAGAATAAATAATGAATATAGCGGTTACATTAATGATAGTATACATGTAATTGCATTTTATAGAAGAGTTGGAGAAAATAAAAAACATTCAATTTTCTTTAATGACACAAGATGGTTAAAATACACAGATAAGAATAATCAGCAAAAAAGAGAGATAACATATAAAAATTTGCGATCTAAGAATACTAAAGAAAATAGATACGAAACGGAAGTTTACTTAAAAACTTCAGAAGAATTTTGGATGTTAAATGATTCTAAATTAGATACTTCGAAAATGATATCAAATTAAGTGAAAACCATAGCTAAGACAAATAAACAATTGAAAATTTTGTTTAAAACTTAAAAGCATCCAATTTCATAATCCTTTTTGATTTTAGTATTTTTGCATCAATGGAAAATTTCATCGTTTCAGCTCGTAAATATCGACCGTCCAAATTTTTGGATGTGGTAGGACAGGAGCAGGTTTCTGAAACCTTGAAAAAAGCATTGTCTTCCGGAAAACTCGCTCAATCGTTTTTATTTTGCGGACCGCGTGGTGTTGGTAAAACAACCTGTGCACGTATTCTGGCAAAAGCTATCAATTGCGAAAATCCGGGTGCTGATTTTGAACCTTGCGGTCAATGTAATTCCTGCACGGCTTTTAATCAGAATGCATCTTTCAATATTTTTGAATTAGATGCAGCATCAAACAATAGTGTCGATGATATCAGAACCTTGGTCGATCAGGTTCGCTTTGCACCGCAATCCGGAAAATACAAAGTATATATTATAGATGAGGTGCATATGTTGTCTAGTGGTGCTTTTAATGCATTTTTGAAAACACTGGAAGAGCCGCCAAGTTATGCAATTTTTATTTTAGCAACCACAGAGAAACATAAAATCATTCCTACGATTTTATCTCGTTGCCAGATATTTGACTTTAAACGTATTTCCGATAAAGACATCGTAAAGCAATTGCAAAAAATTTGCGACAGTGAAGGTGTCTCCGCAGAACCGTCTGCATTGCATGTCATTGCTCAAAAAGCAGATGGCGGTTTGCGCGATGCCTTATCTCTATTTGATAAAATAGTAAGTTACGCCGGTAAAAAAGTTACCTATCAGGATGTTATTACGAATTTGAATATTCTCGACCACGATTATTATTTCAAAATCACAGAATCATTTATGGTGGAAGACTCGTCTGCCGTACTGAATGCGTTTAGTGAAATTATAAATAATGGGTTTGAAGGAGAAATGTTTTTACTCGGTTTAGCTGAGCATTTCAGAAATTTACTGATTAGTAAAGATGAACGAACGGTACAGTTGTTAGAAGCAGCAGACGATATTAAAGACAAATATTTTAAGCAGGCAAACTTAGTAAACGAAACATTTTTATTAAATGCGCTGAATGTTATCAATCAATGCGACATCGAATATAAAACCGCAAAAAATAAACGCCTGCACGTTGAGTTAGCATTGCTGAAAGTATGTTTTCTCAATACACAAATTGAAAGTTCGCTTTCCATTCTGCTCGGTGAAAAAAAAAACTAAAATCACTTCTTCAGTTTTATAAAAATAAAAAAAATCCGGTTGCAGAAAATGTGCAACTCGCAGATGAATCTTTATATTTTTCCAGTATAGATACAAATGAGATTGTTGAGCAAGTGATTGAGTCGGCAAATATTGATGTTTCCACGCAAATAACTGAAAATGAAATTAAACAAGATGTTGAAGTTGTAGGTAAACTTACGACTCACGACTTACGACTCACTACTGCAAAGCCCAAACGCGAGCTTCCAAAAACATCGTCTATTGGCTCTATGTTTAAAGAAATTCATAAAGAAGTAGCAGTAGTAGTGGATGAAAACAAAGTGGAACTGACTGCAGAAAATGTACAGGAAATCTGGAATAATTTCCTAAGTGAACATAAAGATAAATTGCAAAATGCGTTTTTGAGTGCTGCGCAAAATCAGACACCTGAATTGATAGAAGACAAAGTTTCTTTTACAGCATCCAATAATGTTTCTTTGGAAATGCTGCAATTACATAAAATGGATATCACTGCTTATTTCAGAAAAAAAACAACATCAACAACGGTAGTGCCGGATTTTATTTTAAAAAGAGATGATGCACACGTAAAGAATTATAAAACATCCAAAGACCGCTTAAAAGATATGATTGATGCTAATTCGGCAGTCTTGAAGTTGATAGAAAAATTTGATTTAAACATTGATTAGAGTTTAAAACCAGTTGTTGAACTTGTTCTGGCAATTAGTTGTTATAATATTATGAATAAGAAAACTGTTATAATTGGCGCAAGTGCAAAACAAGATCGTTACAGCAATAAAGCAGTACGGTTATTGCAAAAAAATAACCACGATGCGATTGCCTTAGGTTTTGAAGATGCACTTATAGGCGATATTCCTATTGAAACAAACTGGACACAGCAGGAAGATGTAGATACAGTTACGTTGTACCTGAATCCGCAGAAACAGAAACAATATTATGCATATATTCTGGGTTTAAAACCGAAACGAATCATTTTTAATCCTGGAACAGAAAATGCAGAACTTGCTCAACTTGCTTTTGAAAACAATATACAACCCTTGGAAGCTTGTACCTTAGTCTTATTAAACACAGGTCAGTATTAATAACTTTTAACACTTTATTTTAGAATTTAAACCAGCCTGATTAAACTTTGGCACGTTTTTTCTATCTAAGTAATAAAACAACTAAAATGAACAAACGTAACACATTTTTTATCGCGATATTGCTACTGTTTTCAACTGTAATTATTGCACAACCTAATCAGAAAGTAAAACCTGCAGGTGAGAAACAACAGAAGGTTTCTGCAGAACAAAGAGCTAAAAATGCCACAGACACACTGCAAAAAATAACCGGACTTTCTGCCGATCAATACCAAAAGGTGTATGATATTAATCTCGCTTTTTTTACTCAAAAAAGAACGTTGAAGACCCAAATGAAATCAAGCACTTCTTCAACAAATGATGTTCAATATAAAGAACAAATTAAGCAGCTTGCAAAGTATAGAAGAGCAGATATAGAAAAAGTTTTAACTCCTGAACAAAAAACAAAATGGCAGGAATTTAAAAAACAAAATGCTGCAAAAATTAAAGCAAATTCACCCAAAGGGAAATTTAATAAAGTTGATGATGACGATGATTCCATTTTAGAAGGAATGTAATTTTTCATACTCAGATAATTTTTTTTAAGTCGTTCCGCAAAAGTGGAACGACTTTTTTTATTTCTTCAATTAAACTTATTCATTTTTTATAAGTCTAATAAACGCTATGCTTTCAGAAAATGAAAAAATAAAACATTTGTACAATCGTGCAGGTTTTGGAATGACAGTGAACGACTGGAAAACAAAAACGAATTTTCAGCAAGAGGTAGATAAATTATTTCAGCAGAAATCATATCAATCATTACAGGCAGTTACGCTGGAAGAAGTGCAGGAAGCCAAAGATAAAATGAAGACACTCGCTAAGGAAGATGTAAAAGATTTAAAGCAACTGATGAAGGCCAATGTGTTTGAGTTAAATAATTTATGGCTCAATGAAATGGTGCACAGTGAAGCGCAATTGCAGGAAAAGATGGCGCTTTTCTGGCATGGTCATTTCGCCTGTCGTTCTGTAAATCCGTACTATGATCAGCAATACCTGGATATCATAAGAAAAAATGCATTGGGTGATTTTAAAATACTCTTAAAAGAAATTTCTTTCACGCCGGCAATGTTACAGTTTTTAAATAACCAGCAAAATAAGAAAGATCATCCGAATGAAAATTTTGCACGTGAAGTAATGGAATTGTTTACACTTGGCAGAGGAAATTACACAGAACAGGATGTTAAAGAAGCAGCACGTGCATTCACCGGATATGGTTTTGATAAGACAGGAATCTTTAAATTCAGAACTCAACAACATGATTACGGAATGAAAAATTTTCAGGGAAAATCAGGTGATTTTTCCGGTGAAGATATCTTGCAATTTATTTTAGAGAAAAAAGAATGTGCTTACTTTATTACAAAAAAAATCTATTCCTTTTTTGTAAATGATTTAGTTGATGAAAATATAGTTCAGCAACTTTCCATACAATTTTATCAGTCAAACTACGATATAAAATCATTGATGAAAACTATTTTTTCTTCAACGTGGTTTTATGATGCTAAAAACATTGCCGCCAAAATAAAGTCACCTGTAGAATTAATAACAGGTATGTTTCGTTTAATTCCAACTTCATTTGAAAAAGATGAAAGCAAGATATTTTTGCAAAGAACACTTGGTCAGGTATTATTGAATCCGCCTAATGTAGCTGGTTGGCCTGGTGGCAGAAGCTGGATTGACAGTTCTTCTTTATTATTCAGAATGCGTTTGCCGCAAATAATTTATTACGATAAAGAATTAGATATAGAACCGAAAGAGGAAACACCGGAAACAAAAATGCAAATGCAGCAAATGCAACTGGCAGATGGTTTTGTAAAGAAATTTGCTTCTAAAAAATTAGCAGCAACATCAGATTGGTCGGAGATTACAACTTACTTTTCTACTGGATCAGAAACAGTTAATGAAATTATATCAATGGTTTTAGCCAATAAACCGGCTGCTGCTGCGATAAAAACATTAAAATTTAATACAGACACATCCAACAAAGAAAAGGAAATAAAAAGTGCGATGATACATGTGTTATCGTTGCCGGATTACCAATTGTGTTAACGCCATTGTCATTCTGAGTGAAGCAAAGAATCTTGTTACATTAAATGATGGCTTTTAAAAAATAAAAAATGAACAGAAGGAATTTTATACAAACAACAGGATTGGCTTCGGCATCTTTGATGCTGCCTAAATTTCTAAAAGCTCAAGAAAAAAATGCTGCGATAAATTCTGATAAGATTTTGGTGATTGTGCAGCTAACTGGCGGCAACGATGGGTTGAATACCGTAGTACCTTTTGAAAATGATTTGTACTACAATGCACGTCCAAATATAGCCATACAAAAAAAGGAGGCCTTGAAATTAACGAATCAGTTGGGATTAAATCCGGCGATGATTGGTTTCAGAAATTTGTTCGACGAAGGTAAAATGTGTTTGATAAATAATGTCGGATATCCGGATCCCGATCGTTCTCATTTTCGCTCGATGGATATTTGGCACACAGCCAGCAATAGCAATGAATACAAGAGCAGTGGTTGGCTCGGCAGATATCTGGATGAACAATGTGGCGACTGTGATCAACCAACACAGGTATTGGAAATTGACGATACGTTAAGTTTAGCCTTAAAAGGAAACAATGTAAAAGGACTTGCTTTGAAAGATGCAAAACGGCTTTATGGTACCACTATAGATCCGTTCATACATCAGTTATCTAAGCAGCCTGTTTCCGGTGATCACCATCACGATAATGCAGCCTATTTGTACAAAACTCTTGCAGAAACGGTTTCCTCAGCAGATTATATTTATAAGACGTCTAAAATTTTTCAATCGACTGCAACTTATCCAAATCATCAGTTTGGGAAAAGTATGAAAACAATTTCTGAGTTTATAATTTCCGGTATCAACACAAAAGTATATTATGTTTCCTTAGGAAGTTTTGATACACATTTCAATCAGCAAAAAAGGCAAGGTGTGTTGTTGCAGCAATTGTCAGAAACAGTAGAAGTGTTTATGAATGATATAAAAAAGAATGGAAAAGCAGATGACGTTTTGTTAATGACGTTTTCAGAATTTGGAAGACGAGTGCAGGAAAATGCAAGTAATGGCACCGACCACGGCACTGCCAATCAGATTTTTTTGTTTGGGAATTCGTTGAAAAAAAATGGAATTTATAATGCAGCACCTAACCTCAGTGATTTAGATGATGGAGATTTAAAGCACAGCGTTGATTTCAAAAATGTATATGCTACATTGTTGAAAAAATGGCTGAATACAGACGAACAAAAGATATTAGGAAATAAATTCAGCTACTTGGATTTTATTTAATGTTAAACATACCGTCATTGCGAGTGAAGCGAAGCAATCTATTGAATTTTCCTTAAAGTGAATTTGTTTATGAACTAAGAATATTCAAATGAGGCAATCTGATTATATAATCCATTATTTTACACACTTGTTAGTTTTATATAAAAAGCAACAACAAAAAAAGTTCTATTTTTATTCTATGAAAAATCTATTTTTATTTATCACTTTTTTCGTCACATTTTTTATAGGCAATTCATTCGCTCAGGAGGAGATTGATATTGTAGATCCTTATCAAATGAAAGTGTCGCGCTCTAAAGAAGCCGATACATTCTACTTTACACAAAATGCTCCATCAGCAATTAAAGCAAAACAAAAACTAGATACTTTAAGAACATACGATGTGTTTCTAGAAGAAAGACCTACACCGTTTGGTACAGCATATATGTGCAATGGAATTGAAGTTACCAAAAAAAAATATTTAGAATATAAGCAGTTTTGGAATGCATCAGGTGCATGTCAGCCTTGTCTGTTGTATACTTACAACGATAAGAATAATTTGAAGTATGTTGCTTTTCAGTATGAAGATTGTTTATGTGGAAGTTATAAGGAATATTATGCTGATGGAACAATAAAAACCGAAGGTCAGTTTAAACAAAATACCACTGGTAACTGGCTAAATATGAAAGGCAGAGATTTGTGTAATGTGCGTGATGGCAAGTGGATTTATTATCTCGAAAATGGTGTGGAAGAAAGAACAGAAACTTACTTAGATGGAAAATTAAAAGAATCTTCCGGACCGGTTTTAAACTCTGGAACATCGACAAAAAATAAATTACAACCTGAAGGTGAAGAATCTGAAGTACAAAAAGGTTTATTTCGCAGGATAAAGGATAAAAACAACACATCCGGAAATTAAAATCTCTTACTGCATTTTGTGGTTAGAATGTTATGAAACCTTGCATTTATGCAAGGTTTTTTACGTTATTATTACCGAAATATCACCATAAATCGTGATTATTTGCCAAGAATAAACAATTGTTAAGAAAAATGTTATTGAATGTTAAGTTAATTTATTTACTTTGCCGTTAAAATTATCCAAGTATGAAGTACGTAAACAAATTTAGTATGCTTTTAGCTTTGTGCTTCTGTAGTTTTACTATGATGGCACAAACCACCATGAAAGGTAAAGTTACAGACGGCAAGGAACCTGTCATAGGTGCAAACGTTACTGTAAAAGGAACAACAGAAGGTACCGTTACCGATATTGACGGAAACTTTGAATTAACCACCAATCAACCGGTACCACTAACATTGGTAGTAACAATGGTAGGTATGGCAACATCTGAGATTCAGGTAGACGGAAACAAAGATGACATCAGCGTAGCAATGTCTGAAGAAACCAGTTTATTGAATGATGTGGTAGTTGCTGCATCACGTGTCGAAGAAAAAATTCTGGAATCACCGGTAACCATCGAGAAAATGGATGCGAAAGCAATTAAAACTGCTTCTTCTTCTGATTATTACGATGACTTATCAAAGTTGAAAGGTGTACAAACCATCAATGGTAGTATGACCTTTACCGCAGTAAACACAAGAGGTTTCGGTGGTATTTCTAATACACGTTTTGTTCAATTGATGGATGGTATGGATAATGCTGCACCATTATTGAACTTTCCAACAGGTAACATCGTTGGTATTGGTGAATTAGATATTAATAATGTGGAGTTGGTTCCTGGTGCAGCATCTGCATTATATGGCCCAAATGCATTCAATGGTATTTTATTAATGAACTCTAAAAATCCATTCGAACAACCAGGCTTCAGTGCACAGGTAAAAGGTGGTTTTGCTCAGGCAAATAACGGATATGGAATCGAACCAATGGGTAGCATTGCTTTCAGAGCTGCTCATGCATTCAAATCTAAAAAATCAGGAAAAGATTATTTGGCTATAAAAGCAAACTTCAACTTGTTTCAGGGACAAGATTGGTTGGCTAATGATTACACAACAGATAGAAATTTAGGAACTAGCTCAAATTTTGGAAACCCAAATTTTGACGGATTAAATACTTACGGAGATGAAAGCAGAATTTTCGTTCCTTACGGTGCCGTAAGAGGTAATTTAATCGGTGGTGCTTCTTCTAGCTTACAAGCTTCACCACTTTTTCAGGCAGCAGTTACAGCAGGCGTTACTGCACAAGTAAATGCTCAAATACCAGCTATTACTGCAGGTGTAACAGCAGCAGTAAGACAAAATGCTTATCAGCAAGCTATTAATGGTGGTGCAGATGATGCAACTGCTAATGCTATCGCAGATGCATTTGTTTCTTCACCTACTGGACAAGCTACTATTGCTGCCGGTGTTCAAAACCAAGTGAATACATTAATTGCACAAAATGTAGCTACTCAACTACCTATTCAGGCTAATGCACGTGCTACTTCAAAAGTGGACTCCATCAGTTCTTTATTATCGTTAGATTTAAGAAGAACCGGATTATCTGAAGAACGTTTATTGGATAACAGAAAAGCAACATCTGTAAAAGGCGACTTTGGTGTTTATTTCCGACCATTCAAAGATAAGTCATACGAATTCTCATATAACTACAGAATTGGTTATGGTAACTCCGTTTATCAGGGAAGTGAGCGTTATGCACTTAGAAACTTTACACAACAATTTCACAAAGCAGAAATTAAAGGAAAAGATTTCTTTATTCGTTCTTATATGTCACAAACTAAAGATGGTGACTCATACAATATGACAGCATTGGGTGCATACACAAATGAAGCTGTTTCTTCTTCTTCAGGTCAATGGGTACCAACTTACCTTGGAAATTATGCAAATCCATTAATTCAGGCAGCTTTACAAACATCTGCAGCAAGTGTATTGGCTAATGCAGCAAATATTTTACCTACTATTCATGATACAGCTAGAGCACGTGCAGACAGACCTTGGACTAGCCTTTCAGCAGAACAACAACAAGCAGTTATTGAAGGAGTTCGTACAGGTTTATTCCAAAGAGGTGGTGCAGGATTTATTGATAATTCTCGTTTATTCCATACAGAAGGTATGTTGGATTTATCTCGTTGGACAGGAAAATGGATTGATATTCAAGTTGGTGGTAACCACAGAATGTACAGCTTAGCTTCTCAGGGAACTGTGTTTAATCAGGATCCGGATGGAACAGGTGTATATCCTAGAATTAAAATTCAGGAATACGGTGCATTCTTACAATTACAACGTAAACTATTCAAAGATCATTTGAAAATTCAAGCTTCAGTTCGTATAGACAAAAATCAGAATTTCAAATTAGTGGTTTCTCCGCGTGTTGCCGTAGTTGGTACATTTGGTAAAGACAGAAATCATAATGTTCGTGCTTCTTATCAGACAGGTTTCAGAAACCCGGATTCTCAGGCACAATACATTTATTTCCCAACAACAAATATCTTATTAGGTGGTACTAAATCTAATGCAGAACGTTATGGTATTTACAATGGCGGTGCTTACTCATTAGCATCATATGACGCATTTGTTGCTTCCGCATTAGCAGGTGCTCCAAATCCATCTTTATTAGAAGAATCTAATTTTGATTATGTAAAACCTGAACAATTACAAGTGGTTGAGTTAGGATACAAAACGGTATTATTCAAAAAATTAATGATTGACGTAAACGGATATTTCAATATCTATAAAGATTTCATTACACAAATCACTGTAGTTAGTAAAGACAGTACAAGACATCAAGGAGTTTTATTACCAGGTGTTGCACAAGTATTACAAGGTTCATCACGTTCAGCTACAACTTGGAGACCATACGTAAATATTCCAGGTAAAACATTCTCTTACGGTGCAGGTATCGGAGTAGGGTATATGTTGCCAAAAAGTATTATGGTTAGAGCGAGCTATAACTTTATGGATTATAAAGTTAAAGGCGGTCAGCCAGCAATTGGAACTATTAATGACTTAGGTTTCAATGCATCTAAACATCAAATGTT
>ENA-UOWO01005422-UOWO01005422.1-activated-sludge-metagenome-genome-assembly--contig:-NODE-5422-length-13547-cov-4.633412_pt1 | contig 13547 bp, 12 predicted proteins | sample MGYA00238148_ERZ761564 | MGnify/ENA primary metagenome ERZ761564 (study PRJEB28885, sample SAMN05720194) | activated sludge metagenome | isolation source: Anaerobic digester | place: USA...
ATCTCAAAAAACGAGGCTCCTTCAAACCACTTCCCGATTGGATGTTACGCACCCTAGGCTGGGGACGTGTGAAAGATTGATTTAATGTGCTAATATGCTGATGGAAGATTCAGCATATGACTGCGCTGTAACTTTATAACGAAATATAAACAGCACATCAACACACTAGCACACCAGCACATCAATTCAATGTGCTGATTAGTTGATGTGCTAATATGCTGATGGAAGATTAAGCAAATGGCTTGCTCTAACTTTATAACGTAATAAAAACAGCACATCAACACACTAGCACACCAGCACATCAATTCAATGTGCTGATTAGTTGATGTGCTAATATGCTGATTGAAGATTCAGCATATGACTGCGCTGTAACTTTATAACGAAATCCAAACAGCACACCAACACACTAGCACATCAGCACATTAATTCGCACATCATTTCATTTTCTTTCTCAAAGCCCGAGCTCGTTGTTGGGACAATGCTTCAGAATATAGCAAGGTAATTCTCAGTAAAATGGGGAAAAAAGGAATGAAAAAGAGTAGGTAAGGAGCATAAATAGCTTTGCTGATGATGATGAATAGGTACCAAAAAGCGGTAAAGAAAAAGCCTGTGCCCATTAATACCGAATTGATGAACTGAGCATCACGAACCTTTTTTCCTGTGAACCAAAATGCAAGGCTCATAGGGAGAGCATGAATGATTAATCCTAAAAATGCTGGGATAAAACAGAGAATTAAGAAGGCTGTTCGTCCTTGTGGAACTTGGGCATGCGCGAGTGAAAGTGGCAGATGTAATTCCCCACTCTTTTTAGCGAAACGATGCAATTTATCTCTTAGATCGGGTGAATCACGTTCGATGAAATTAGCCAATACTTGTTGCTCGTGATCCAATCGACCTTCGTCTAAATAACGAAATCGGAACAAGGGATACTGTTTTTCTGCCCGACCAATGGCTAGTGCAATATTGGCAAAATCGTCCTGAGCACGTTCAGGAATATGAATCATTTCCTGTTGAATTCCTTGGAAAATCTGATGGTTGATGGCTCTTAATCCACGTGCTTGATCCGATTCATATTCACTTCTAAAATCCGAAACAGTAATAGAAGGTCCAAATCCCAACATGACTTCTGTACGAAAACGAGTATGTTCGATGTAATTTATTCCAACTGGAATGATCTTCAAATCGCTCGTCCATCCCATTGCCTCAGCCGACTGAAATGCAATTCGAGCACTTCCTTTTTTTAAGGGGCGAAGTCTTTTTTCAGGGTGAGCATTACCTTCAGAGAAAATTAAAATTGCGCCACCATCTTTTAGGATTTTAGAACAACGTGAAAAGGTCTCGTTATTTTGTTCCAAGCTATCCAATCCATCCCGAATACGATATACCGGAATCATTTTGATTTTACCTAAGATGTAGCGTTGCCAAGGTTTTTTAAAAACGTCGGCGCGAGTAAGAAAATGGACAGGACGTTTTAAAGTGATTGCAACAAGTACCGCATCTAAGAATGCATTTCCGTGATTACAGGTCAGTATGATGGGTTCATTTTTCGGAACATTATCCAATCCTCGAATGAACAATCGTTTGAGATGGATCCGCATCCACGCCCCAATGAGCAGATGTAATACCTTATACAACATGCCCGCAAGATAGTATTTTAGTGTGCTGGTGTGCTAATGTGTTGGTGTGCTAATGGTATTATGCGAGTGAGTTATTGTGGAAATTTGCTTGTGTGTTACTTTGTTGATGTTTGATTATTGATGATAGAGGGCTTGGCGTAAATACACGACAAATAACAAAACGTATCTAACAGTCATAATATTCAGAAACAATACACTAGAAATTAACAGCACATAAGCATATTAACACACCAGCACATCATTTTCTTAACTTCCCCACCAATCCTTAAACGATGCTGCTTTTTCTCGACTTACAAATTGTTCCGTTTCTGTAGCTGGATTTAAATGGATTTTGATTTTTCCATTAAAGTGTAATTCTGCTTTTTGAATGGATTTTCGGTGAGCAATTACTGAACGATTTATTCGAAAGAAATCTTTTGGATCTAATTGAGTAGTTAATTCATCCAGTGTAAAAGAAAAAAGCGATTTATTTCCGGAATTTTGAATTAGAAAAACCAATTTATCTTCGGCTACAATCCAAGCAATATCAGATGTTTCAACTGGAATTAATGCATCTCCTTTTGTAAGTAAAAATCGAGATCGATAATTCTTATTGGCGTTAATCTCTTGAAGAATTGAAGTTATATCAGGTTGGTTGGAAGTGCTTCGTTGCTTGAATTCGGAAATCGCATTTCTTAATTCATCAATATCTATTGGTTTTAATAAATAATCGATACTATTAACTTTAAAGGCTTTCAAGGCATATTCATCATATGCAGTGGTAAAGATGACCGGTGCTTTTATTTCAACTGATTCGAAAATACTAAAGCTAATTCCATCGGCTAATTGAATATCCATAAATATTAAATCGGGACTGGGCATTTTCTTTAAAAAATCCACAGCACTTTCTACGCTATCAGCATGTCCGACAATTTCCCAATTCGGTTCTAATTCAAGAATTAATTTACTCAAACGTTTAAATGCCAAAGGCTCATCTTCGACTAGGTAAATGCGTTTCATGAGGCTATTTTACTAATTCAATTAATGGTAGTTCAACACGAAAATAATCGGGATGTTCACTTTCGACCCGAATATCTTTTCCGGCAAGTAATTGATAGCGATTACGAATGTTTTCCAATCCAATTCGATTACTTTGTTCTAATGCATCTTTCTTCCGTTTACTATTTTCAACGAAAATAAATCCATCTTTAATTCCAATTTGGATGTTTAATGGATATGCATTTGAAATAACATTATGCTTAACCGCATTTTCAACCAGCATTTGCATGGATAATGGAACAATTCCTTTATTATCAAACTGCTCTGGTAAATCGAAATAAACTTTTAAATTGTCACCAAAGCGTGATTCTAATAGGAACACATAACTTTTGACTAAAGCTGTTTCGGTTGTTAATTCTACCACATCTCGTTCATTCACTTGTAACGCGTATCGGTAATAGGTAGCTAACTTTTTAACGAATTCTTTTGCTTGTAAAGTATCTTCATCAATTAAAGCAAGTAAAGTATTCAAACTATTAAATAAGAAATGCGGCCCAACCTGATTCTTTAATGTTTCGAAATGGGATTCAATATTTTGTCGCTTAAGTTTCTCCGTTTCTATCTGACTATCTTTAAGTTGACGAAATAAGTTTACTCCTTCATAAATAGCATTAATCAAAAGAGAAATTAGAACAGCTATAATGATATTACTAAAGAAAGAACTTCGAGAAAAGCAACCATCAAAAAACAATAAATACCATAGCCAAGTAAACAAAGCCATGATGGTAGAAGATAATCCTACTACCAATAATAACTGAATCTGTAGACGTTTTCCTATTGATTTTAACCAAGGATAATGTGTGTTTAGATATCGAAACATCACCCTAAAAACAACATACAGAATAATACTTATACTAATCGAAAAAAGCGCATTATTTACTACTGTATCTGGTGCTTGTTCTGCTACATTACCTTGAATTAAATTCTTAACAAACATATAGCTCACAATCAGCACGCCCACAAAGACCATCAATAGGATATCTTTTACATTGGCAATGCGGGTTCCCGAGAAAAGTGAATGCGGATTTTCTTGACTCATACCTTATTTTCCTATTGCGAATTTACGTTTATAATAGGTTGTAAATCCGGTAATGAAAATAGTTCCAATAACAGTTGGACCTAACCAAATTACCAGTGGTGGAAGTAGATTGTCTAGATTCACCACTAAAAATGCTGTAACAGCCGAAATATACGATCCAATCATTCGCCCGATGTGATTGAAGAACCAGCGATTTTTTAAATCTTTGATCTTCCTGACACCTACAAATAATAATAAATCGCCTAGCGAGAATATCAAACTGATACTTCCAAAGACTAGTAATATAGGGGCAATATGTTTCGAACTTCCTACTGGTTGAATTGCAGCTAATGCAATCATTGAGGCTCCGAATATTCCCGTTAATCCAGCAACTAGCTTATCTACTATAGCATAGTGGACTTCTCCATTTTGCATCTTATGTTGAATGGATCTCAATCCTGAAAAGGCTAAGTAGAAACTGAATATTCCGATTAAGAATAAAAAGTGATTTCCTCCAAATGCCGCTAGTACTGTTCCACTTATTGTTGCTGTGAACATTCCGCCAACATATATTTTACCAAATAGTTTATGGAAACGAGCACCCTTTTTATTGCTAATATTTAATAATCCAGTTATCAATCCAATCATACCTCCCGCTACATGCAGGATTAATAAAAATGTGTGAAGCGTTTTCATAATCCTTAGTTTATTAGAAAGTAATTCGATACATCATCATTGGGAATAGTCCTACCTGATAATTATTTTCAATTTTCTTGGAAGAGCTATTATAGGAACGGCTAAACAAATTTTTATGGTTTGTTAAATTCTGAAAATCAAGTCCATATTCTTCTGTGATTTTCTTTTTATTCCTGCGAAATCCGATTCGAATATCCGTTCTTAAATATCCTGGTAATTGCTCAGAATAAGCTTTCTCTTCATTTCTAATTTCAAAACCCATTTGTTGTGATGCTTCCAAATTAATAGGTGTCATCCACATTCCACCCGTAACAACTTGACGAAAACTGAATACCAAAACATTTTGCTTTGTTTTCCCAACTGGAATTTCTTTTCCAGCTAATAAATTAAATGCATATTTATTATTAAATGCAGTATTTCGTTCAATGCCATCCGAACCTTTGTATTTACTATCATACAAACTGGCTGTCATCAAGAAATAATAGTTTTTATGAAAGAATTTTTCCAATGTTAACTCAACTCCTTTATTAAATCCTTTTCCTTTGGCTGTCAAGCTATCTGGACCAATCACATCACCAAAGTTTGCCCCATAATTCAAAACCGATAAACTATTCAATTTACCATCTTGAACTCCTACATTATATTGTTGCTGATAATATACTTCAGCCTTTAATCGTAAATGTTCACGTATCAACCAATCATATCCAGCAACAAAATGATTGGAACGAAGCAAATCCAAATTCTTATTTGTTTGTATCATATTCCCATCAGCTAATTGAGTTTCTCTTAAATAAATAGTAATCGGTAATACTCGGCTATGATTACCATAACCTATACTAATACGTTGATTTCCTGTTGCTTGAAAACTAATAGCCGCTCTTGGTTCTAATGAACTTTGATTATTCACGTAATAATGAAGTGCATGAATTCCCGCATCTAAAGTCCAACGTTCACCAGCTTTGTAGTGCCACTGAGCATATCCTTGAACTAAATCTCCATTCCCGTTAAAATCAATCAATTGTTGACGTGCATTTAGTGAAGCAGAATACCGATTAACATCACTATTATACATTAAATGACTAACAATTACACCTGCACGAAATGTAGTTTTTGAATTCAAACGGCTATTTAAAACAGCTGTTCCGGTGAGTTTACTTTCCTCCATTTTGCTTCTAAAATTATCCAGCATTGCATATGAAGGACTGATAGAATCGATACTTGTGCGAAAGCGATTTCCAGTGGCAGCTACAGTAGTTCGTAAACTCGTTTTTGTATTTAAGAAATGTACATGAGTCAAACCAACAACCGCCATATCAGAACCATTCTTCAAATCCTGACGTTTTGCTGGATCTTTCACCCAAACCAAACTATCTTTTTCGGATTCAAAGTGAATATCGCTTGTACCTGCAATTCCAAATAAACTCGTATATCCGTTTTTATGCTGGAAATGAAGTTTCATACTTATATCTTGATACTGAGGAACTCCACCTTTAACAAATTCAATCCCAACCGCATTAAATGCACCTAAAGTGGAATAACGATAATTAATTAAATACGATGATTTTTTATTTTTTGATAAAGGACCTTCCGCTCCAATTTCAAATCCATTAAATCCAATTTGTCCCGTGAATTCATGTTTCTCGTTGTTGCCTTTTCGCATTTTAACATCGAATGCTGCAGAAGTAGCATTTCCATATTCGGCTGCATAAGCACCTGATAAAAAGTCGCTATTCGCTAGAACGTTAGTGTTTAGAATAGAAACGGCTCCTCCGCTTGTCCCGGCGCCACTATAATGGCTCGGACTAGGAATATCAATACCTTCTAATCTCCACAAAACTCCAAGTGGTGTATTTCCTCGAACAACAATGTCGTTACGTTGATCATTTCCTGCAACAACTCCGGCAAAGCTGGTAGCTAATCGAGCAGGATCTCCAAAACTACCGGCATAACGTTGTGCTTCATCTACTGAAAATGTTCGAGCACTCACGCCTGCTAATTCATTTAGTGGTTTGTCTTTATCGATCTTAGCTACAATCTCAACTTCCTTCCCTTGAATAGCAGAAGATTCCAAGTTGATATTTAGGATAAGTTCTTTGGTGGATGTTAAAACTAGATTGCTGAGTTTAACGGGTTGATATCCCATCATGCTGATTTGAATTACCGGTCTACCAACAGGAACATCTATTAAGCGAAAATTTCCATCTAAATCGGCGCTAACACCTTTTAATGGATTTGATCCAACCAAAACCACAGTTGCACCGGGAATTGGACTTTGTGAAGCTGCATCACTCACTGTTCCCCGAATTGTCTGAGTGAGTTCTTGAGCAGTTACTTTAGTTGATAGACTAAACAATGAAGCCAGAATGATAGTAAACTGGACTAGTAGAATGTTTTTATTGATACGAATGAAGCGACCTTCAAAAATGTTTGTTTTCATATGCTTGTAGAATTGAAGGCAAAAGTCTTTGGAATAGACAATCCTACATATAGAATTCCGACGAAGCAACTTATTTGAAGGATGAACCGATTTCAGAATAGGATAAAAAAACGGTCCAGTAAAAACCGGACCGAATACCACTCTTAAATACTGGGATCACAAACCACCCTGTGTAACAAGACGGCAAATTACACCTGAGAAAAGTAAGTGCTTAAATTTTGTTTTCATATACTCCTTTTGGAGTATTTTACTGATAGAAACGGAATAAACCGAACAAACAGATTTTTCTAGTATTAGGACTGTATAAAATGTAGAAGTACCCAATAGATTGGCGCAGATAATAGTGTGGAATCGAATCGATCTAAGATTCCACCATGTCCAGGTAAAATGGTGCCTGAATCTTTGATGTTAGCTTGTCGCTTTAACATCGACTCAAATAAGTCACCCATAGAACCTGTAACAGATAAAACACCTCCAATAAGCATCCACATTGGTAGAGAAGCTCCTCCTAAAAAGTAGTAGGCAGCAATACCAACTAACATGGCAGTAACTATTCCACCAATAAAACCCTCAATCGTTTTTTTAGGTGATAGTCGTTCGAAAAGCTTGTGTTTTCCAAATGCCCTTCCAGTAAAATAGGCACCTGTATCAGAAGCCCACATAAAGAAAAACAGGTACAAAACATTCCAAGGTAAATAGTTGCCATCGTTTCCAATTGAGCAGCTAACTAATAAGCCACATGGTACTCCAAGATAAATAAGACTTAGAATAGAGCTTGCTAAATTTTCTAGTGGTTTGGGAATACCACGAAACAACTCCCACGCAAAAAGGAGAAATAGTAATCCAATAAAAATAGATAAGAATAGAAATGTATCATGCTCAACTAATCCAATTGAATGTTGAGTCATGGAGAAATAGATGCAAGCTGCAAATACAAGAATATTAGCTAGGTATAAGAATGCCCGGTTTGTATTAATAGACAAAGCATGAACAAGTCGATTAAACTCAAAACACCCAACAAGTAATATGAATAAAGCTATGCTTGTAAGTGCATATTCGGATAAAAGTATTCCACCAATTAAAACTATCCCGAAAATAGCTCCAGTTATAACACGGGTTTGATGATTCGATAAAGCCATAATGCTACATTAATCTTGAAAAGTATCAGGTGATTCATTCTGAGCTTCATGTATAATTTGAAGCGCTTTCAAACGAAATGCTGCATCCACATACAATTCTGCTTCGCCAATACTTGGATATACCGAATCTACTTTATTTAGAATCTGGGCAGGAATGTCTTTTTGCTCCATTAAATTGAGTAACATGTACAAACGAGATACATTCGTGTCGCTTGCAATTACTGTCCATTGATTCTCCATGCTGCAAATTACATTAATCCTATAAAACACGAAAGGACAACCTAAGCTGTCCTTTCATGAAAAAAATATAATAAGTGATTATGCTTCCTCCGAAGGATTAGTTCTAGCTTCTTCTTCTTTTGAAACAGTTGAGGTATCGGGTTTTGATAAATTACTCGGTTCAATTTTCTCTTCCGATTTTTCTTTTGCTGCATTAGCTGCTGCAATGTCCTGATTGTCTTTTAACTGATCTTTGTATGAACGAGAAATATCTGAACTAGCACTTTCATCATCTTTATCCCAGATACGTTTTCCAAAAATCTCTTCTAAATCTTCACGGAAAATAACCTCACGTTCTAAAAGGATTGTAGCTAAAGAATCCAATTTAGTTTTGTTTTCCTGAAGGATCTTCTTGGTACGTTCATATGCCATATCAATCAACTTCTTCACTTCCTGATCGATCGTTTCAGCAGTTTTTTCGCTGTATGGACGGTTGAAGCTATATTCTGATTGTCCGGATGAATCATAGAAACTTATGTTTCCGATTTTATCGTTCAAACCATAAATAGTCACCATTGCATATGCTTGTTTGGTGATTTTTTCTAAATCGCTAAGTGCTCCGGTAGAGATTTTTCCAAATGTCACTTCTTCAGCTGCACGACCACCTAATGCGGCGCACATTTCATCCAACAATTGCTCAAACGTAGTAATCGAGCGCTCTTCAGGAAGATACCATGCAGCACCTAAAGATTGACCACGTGGTACAATTGTAACTTTCACAAGTGGTGAAGCGTGTTCTAACAACCAACTTACCGATGCATGTCCGGCTTCGTGGAAGGCAATTACGCGCTTCTCGTCCATTGATATTATCTTGTTCTTTTTCTCCAAACCTCCAATGATACGATCTACTGCATCTAAGAAATCTTGCTTGCCAACCACATCTTTGTTTTTACGAGCTGCAATCAAAGCCGCTTCGTTACAAACGTTTGCGATATCAGCACCCGAGAATCCAGGTGTTTGGCGAGCTAAGAATTCGATGTCTAAACTTTGATCCGTCTTAATCGGCTTCAAATGCACTTTGAATATTTCGCGACGACCATTTAAATCAGGAAGTTCCACATAAATCTGGCGATCGAAACGTCCCGGACGAAGTAAGGCACGGTCCAAAATATCGGCACGGTTAGTTGCTGCCAAAATGATTACACCATTATTGGTTCCGAAACCATCCATCTCTGTAAGCAACTGATTAAGCGTATTTTCACGTTCATCGTTTGCTCCAGCCATTGGATTTTTACCACGTGCACGACCAATCGCATCAATCTCATCAATAAATATGATGGCAGGCGCTTTCTCTTTCGCTTGTTTGAAAAGATCACGTACACGACTAGCACCAACTCCCACAAACATTTCCACGAAATCGGAACCCGAAAGGGAGAAAAACGGTACTTGAGCTTCTCCTGCAACAGCTTTAGCCAATAAGGTTTTACCCGTTCCCGGAGGGCCAACTAATAAAGCACCACGAGGAATTTTACCTCCTAAAATGGTGTATTTTTTAGGGTTTTTAAGGAAGTCAACAATCTCACGAATCTCAACTTTTGCTTCATCTAAACCTGCCACATTGTCGAATGTAACGGTAACATGTGTGTCTTTATCAAACAGCTGAGCGCGACTTTTTCCAATATTGAAAATTTGTCCGCCGCCGCCGCCGCCGCCCATTCTACGAATAAGTAGCATCCAAAATAGGAATACGACACCAAGTAAAATCACCCAACTAATGATTTCACCGGACCAGTTTTTACGACTCTCGTAACTAGGATGAATTCGGAGTTCAGGAGCAACGCTAACTTGAGCAGTATCGATGATTTTATTTAAATCCTCAACCGATCCAATGGTGTAATTGTAATGTGGCCCTTTTTCTAAAGAAGCCGACATATTGGGCGATTTGAGGTTTTTATATTCGGGTTTGCTAAGCTTTTCTTTCTTGATTGTTATCTCAGCATATTCTTTATTCACCACCGTTATTTCCTTCACATCAGCTGCACCGAGCATTTCAGTGAATTCTTTGGTTTTGATTTCACGTGTGTTGGTTCCAACATTATAGAAATAGGAACCAATAAATAGCAAAGTGATTATCCCATAAATCCAATAAAAATTGGATCCGCCTCCACTAGAAGGCTTGGGTTTACCAGATTGAGGAAAAAGTCTACGATTGCCGGAGTTTTTGGGTGTACCCGGAGTATTATTTTGAGGTTGTTCAGCCATTGGAAAATTCAAAGCGTGATTGCATGTTGAAAAAGAACACGATTATCACAGATAAGTTTATCAGGCAACAGATTCAGGGATAACTCGGACAATAGCATCTGCCCAAAGTCGTTCGATTTTGTAGAAATCTCGAATAGAAGTCTGGAATACATGCACAACCACATTCACGTAGTCGATCAATATCCATTCTTGATTTTCGAAACCTTCGCTACGCCAAGGAGATTCTCCTGTTGCAACTTTAACTTCATGTTCTACCGAGTATGCGATTGCATCTACCTGAGTGCCTGAATCGGCATTACAGATGACAAAAAAATCGCAGACCGAATGTCCTGTCTGCCGCAGATCGAAGACCTGGATGTTTTTACCTTTCTTTTCTTCGATTCCTTTGATGATCGGGTCGATCAGTGCTTCAGCGGAGTCAGTGGCAATAGATGCTGCCTTCTTTTTCATTCAGATGCTTGATTGTTGCGACAAATTTAGTATTTCTGCCGATGATGGAACTATTATTTATGGGCCGTAACCTGATCCGGTTGGACAGCTGCGCGTCGACTAACAACTTTGCTGCCAGTTTGCTTGAGCAAAATGCTCCAGAAGGGACGCTTGTTGTAGCAAAAGAACAAACGGGTGGACGGGGACAACGTGGAAAAACATGGTATGCTGAGCCGGGCAAAAATCTCACGTTAACGTATATACTTCGCCCATTATCATTGAGGATTGCTGACCAATTTCTGCTAAATAAGACAATTGCAATTGCTGTAGCTAGAACGGTCGAACTCATTAGTCCTGGATCTTTTATTCGCATTAAATGGCCGAATGATATTTTTCTTGAGAATAGAAAGTTGGCAGGTATCTTAGTCGAAACGGCGGTCAAGGGAAGCCAGATTGTCAGTTGTCTGGCGGGGATTGGAATCAATGTCAATCAGACAGTTTTTCCAGATGATAGTGGGAATCCAGTTTCATTAGCGATGGAGCTTGAAACACAGCTTGTTTTAGATGATGTCATGATGCTTTTGAGCAAGCAAATGGAAGTGTATTATTTTCGATTTAGCTCAAGCCACAAAGCCTTGTTAGAAGAAGAATACGATTCCTTGTTATGGAAACGAGGTGAAGTTTATCCGTTTAAATTTAATAGTGAAGATTTCCCTGCCGAAATAGTAAATGTAGATGAGCAAGGGAAACTAGTATTGAAAACAACCGAGGGTGAAGAAAGACGCTTCTCACATGGAGAAATAGACTGGTTCTAATCGATTAAGGCTTATTTTGTTCGATACCAAAATCGATTCGAACCGATTTGATAAACGTTTCTTTTTCGATGGTGAAGTAGGTTTCGTTGACAAGTTCCATTTCATTCATCGATTTCCCTGAGCTAGTAGCATAATAATCAACTCCTCCTGCTCCGTTTCCTGAGCCATATCCTTCATTTACCTCATAAAAAACTTGCTGCACTTGAGCGAGCTTAACTTTTAATGAAGTTGCAATGATGGTTGCCTTTTCGGATGCATCTGTAATTGCATGTTCGATGAGTTTTTTCTCTACTGCTTTTTGCAAACTATCGGAACAAACAGAGTTGTAGGTAATATACGTTTGACGAGCATCTTCGGTTGAAAATGCTTTCAATGTTTTTAGAATGATTTCTTTACTCAAACGTGTTTTAACGGTCAGATTTTGAGTGGCTCGATATCCGTTACGTTTTGCTTTATCGCCTACATACTCATAATTGGCTACAACCGAATAGTCGTTTAATGTGATTTCCTTTTCGGGATAACCAAGCTCTTTAAGTTTTGTTAAAACGTTATTCGAAACGACCGTTAAATCTTGAATACTCAAACTTTCTGATTTGTTCCGTGCATTCAAGTGAAGTTTAAAAACGGCTATGTCGGGTGTTACTTCCATGTTTGCTACACCTGTGACCTTGATAGCTGGTAATTCCTGGGAATGAAGATTTATAAAGAGAATACTCGCTATTACTGTGCAAATGAATTTCATACGAAGAAGTTTTCTTATGAATGTAAAATGACAGCAAATTATTGCGCCACACCATTTAGAATCACTGTTTTCACCAAGTCGGTTCCAAAGGCGTAGGGTAGAAAAGCAAACGATGGTATTTTAGATGTGATAAAGAGGTTCGCTACTTTTCCCGGTGTGATGCTGCCATGCGTTTCGTGCAATCCCATAGCATAGGCCGAATTGATTGTTGCAGCATTGATAGCTTCTTCGGGCGTCATACGTAAGTTGATACAAGCTAAGCTGAGCACAAATTGCATTCGTCCCGAAGGAGATGAACCCGGATTGTAATCGGTTGCTAATGCGATAGGTAAACCAGCTGCAATCATTTCACGAGCAGGTGGTTGTTTTATTTTTAAGAAGAATGCTGTGGATGGGAGCAGAGTAGGCATTGTGCCACTATTGAGCAATACTTCCATTTCTTCTTCACCAGTAAATTCTAAATGATCCACACTTAATGCTCCATGTTTTACTCCTACTTGAATTCCTCCCGAATAATCAAGCTCGTTTGCATGGATTTTAGCACGAAGCCCAAGTCGATTGGCAGCTCCTAAAATGCGATCGGTTTCGTCGACGGTGAAGAAGCCTTTATCGCAAAACACATCAACGAAATCGGCTAAACCTTCGGAAACAACTTTCGGTAACATTTTCTCTACAATCAGATCGATGTAGGCTGAACGATTTTCTTTGTATTCGGTAGGAAGTGCATGTGCACCTAAGAATGTGGCTCGAATGGTTAAATCTGTAGCTTCTCGTAATCGTCGAATGACACGTAGCATTTTTAATTCATCGTCGACCGTAAGTCCATAACCACTTTTTATCTCCACAGCACCGGTTCCATATCCTTGAATTTCGATAGCTCGTGTTAAAGCCTGTTCGAAAAGATCATCTTCGTATGTTGCCTGTAAGCGACGTGCAGAATTCAAAATTCCACCACCACGACGAGCGATTTCTTCGTAGCTCAAACCGTGAATTTTATCGACAAATTCCGACTCACGACTACCAGCATAAACGATATGTGTATGACTATCGCACCAAGATGGAAACACAAATCGTTAATGCTGGTAGTCGTGAGTCGGAATTTGTCGATAAAATTC
>ENA-UOWO01005423-UOWO01005423.1-activated-sludge-metagenome-genome-assembly--contig:-NODE-5423-length-13545-cov-3.906301_pt1 | contig 13545 bp, 11 predicted proteins | sample MGYA00238148_ERZ761564 | MGnify/ENA primary metagenome ERZ761564 (study PRJEB28885, sample SAMN05720194) | activated sludge metagenome | isolation source: Anaerobic digester | place: USA...
GTGAAATCAAAAAAACCGGAATCGCCATAAGAACCACGATAAAAGATAGAATCATTTCCTTCTGATAGGCGCGCACCCTGAAATTCTTGAAAAATATCAGATTGGAAAGAATGTACGGGCCTGATTTGACACAGGGATAGACAACCATCAGATGATCTTCGTTCTGCTCGACGATACTGGTTTTGTTAACAGCGGCAAGCTCGATAAGTGGCCCGACCCGGCTGCTGATCAGCCGTTTATCACTGCTGCCAACAGCTGGAAAAACCATCTGTGAACGCGAACCCTTTATCTCGGCAATCGCATAAATGTTGTCAGAAAAAATGCTCTGCAGGCTGAATACAGACTCACGCAGATACTGTTTGAAGGCGCGTGCAATACTGATTCTGAAAAAATACCAGTTGCGCACAACGCCATCTTTCAACAAAAAGTTCTGATAGATGAAATACTTCTCATCACTGAAATCGACAAATTCAAGATCGCCGCGGTTCGAAAGAAAATAACGCATGATCTCCTTGCCACTGCGCCCCCTGAACATCTGAAGTTCGGGTTCTTCACCTTTCATAACCTGTGGCGCCACGTTGAAATAGGCTTTCTTGATCCAGTTCCCGTAGAAGACAAAAGTCGCATTCTCTCGTGACTCGGTATAGTCAGATTTTTCAAACCGATAACAGCAGGAACTCATGCTTGCCTGATCAGGCGGGTATACATAGACGGCATCGATATTGAGCCCGGCGGCGCTGAACTTTGCAGGCAAGGCGTTTATTGCCCTGTTCCATGACTCCCTGTTCCATTCGGTCATGTTCGCTATCCAGTCCGGGTCGTTCTCCAGCCGCAAACAGAAATTGAGATATTCAGTCAGCAGTTCTTCACCAGATGTATCGGCTTCTTCAAGGTGCTGCATCGCATCCTTAATGGCTTCCTGCTCGAGCCTGAACGCTGAAGCATCAATATGAAAAAGCCCGGCGACATAAAAAACCAGCAGCGGCAAAACCCCGACAACCATAAAAGTCAATGTCAACCATGCTTTAAGGCTTATTCCGACAGGATTCCCGCTAATCAGAACCTTGGCAAAAACCAGTATCCATGCAGTATAAAAAAACAGGCGCAGAACGAAACTTATGAACGGTTCGCGAAAGTTTCCGCCATGAGAGACACGGCTGATTACCCATATTTCATAGGGCACCGCATAGTCGATGAATTCACGCATTATTCTAAGGCCATTATAATTAACGAATTTGCCCGGTGGCAGCATACGGTCACGGCTACCGCCAGACTCTTTCAGCTCTTCCAGACACTTCTTCACCCTGTCACGACGACCTTTATCAAGATACTCGTCATAAATCGGCTTATGGTGTTCGCTGGCATGACTTAACGGAACGAGAACCGAACTTACCGAATCATAGCGACGCCCGAGAATTCTGCTGGCCAGCTGCATGGAGCCAACGCGGTCGATTGTATCAGCAGGAAAAATCATCAGATAGATAAGGCGCTGACCTGAAGACATGGTTATGCTGTCCCAGGTCAGAAGAATCGATTTCCCTTCGTATACTGCATTCGAAATTTTCCCTGAACGATAGTTTCTGACAAGCTCAAAATCTATAACATCGCCAAAGGCTCCGCGCATGGTAGCGTTTAGACTGTTGAGTTCTCTGCTTTCAAAACTGTCTGCAGGACGGCACAAACCCTCGAGCAGCCTTTTGAAAAATCTCTGTTTGGTTCTGGTATAACCGTTGCCATTCAGCATTTCGACGGTTTTACCCTGGACGAAGCCGGCATATACATGCTCGGGCATGAATTTCGACGGAAAAAAGCGCTGCATCTCTCTCATAAACCCGTCACCATCTATCTGATCGGCCTTCTGATACTGAGCCAGGCTCTTGTTCAACAGGAAAAAACGTCTGGAAATCTGCATCTCAAGAGACCAGAGCGATCTGAACAACTGCAGATAATTTCCGGCAGTCTGTTCCCAGCGTGTTATTTCGCGTTCATTATGAATGCTGTTGCGCTGATGCTGGTTGTATTCCAGCAGACCGAAAGGCAGCAAAGTCAGAACAAAAGCGAAAATCAGCGGCAAAGCCATGTTCAGACGGCGCTTCATTCAGTCCTAACTCTCCAGTTTATGTTTACAGCGCCATGGTAAAACAATTTTGCCAGATTATCCAGTAATCATTGCCGGATCATCTTCTTTGAATTTGGCTCGATCTCAACCTTTACAAACCAGCAAAAAAAATATAGATTCAGGATAGTCTAACTAGGAAAGTCGATAATGATTAACATCGTAAAAAGCCTGTCGGTCATGCTCGTAATCCTGCTGGTCATATCTGCTGCCGGCTGCTGCGGCAAAAAAATGCCGGTGCTTGAAGAAGCAGGCAAAGCCTATCTTGAAGGTGATTACCGCAAGGCAGTTCTCATGTTCATGCCGGAAGCCGAAGACGGCAACCCGGAAGCCCAGGTCAATATCGCCTTCATGTATTACTGCGGCATGCACGTTGAAAAAGACCACAGTGTTGCAGCTGAATGGTATCGCAAAGCGGCTGAACGCAACAATGTCACAGCCCAGTTCAGCCTCGGAACTCTTTACGAGAACGGCGAAGGCGTCAACAGAGATTTCGAAGAAGCCTATTTCTGGTATAATCTTGCCGAAAAGCAGGGTGATAAAGATGCTCAGAGACTCAGACGCGAAGTCGAACAAAATCTTTCGGCCGCACAGATCAGCAGTGTAAAGGCCCGTCTTGCCGCCTGGAAACCGGTAAAATAAACCGTTTCAAACTAAACATGCAGAGGACTCAATGAAACTGTCAGTCATTATTCCCGTTTACAACGAAGAAAACACCGTAGAAAAAATCGTAGATCTGGTCACCAGAGCACCTCTCAGCATCGAAAAGGAATTGATTCTTGTCGATGACTGCTCGACCGACAACACCCGCAGCATTATCGAATCACGCCTGACCGGCAAGGTTGCCAGAACCATCTTTCATGAGAAAAATCAGGGCAAAGGTGCAGCGCTGCGCTCTGGTTTTGCAGCCGCTACCGGCGACATAGTCATTGTTCAGGACGCCGACCTCGAATATAACCCCAACGAATTTCAGCGCCTTATCGACCCGATTCTAGCCGGCAAGGCCGATGTCGTTTACGGTTCGCGCTTTGTCAGCGGCGAACCGCACCGCGTTCTCTATTTCTGGCACTCCGTCGGGAATCAGCTGCTGACCTTGCTGTCAAACATGTTTTCCGACCTCAACCTGACCGACATGGAAACCTGCTACAAGGCTTTCCGGCGCGAAATCATCGCGAATATCGATATCGAAGAAAACCGCTTCGGTTTTGAGCCCGAAATTACCGCAAAAATTGCACGCATCAAGGGAATTCGCATCTACGAAACCGGCATTTCATACAGCGGCCGCACCTATGAAGAAGGCAAAAAGATCGGCTGGCGCGATGGCGTCGCCGCGCTATGGTGCATAGTTAAATACAATCTGCGCCAGCGGCGGGCCCGACGCAGAGACTAACCACCCGGAAGCGTGCAATCAGCCGTCGTGGGTAATTTTTGCAATCAGTTCCTTGAGAACTGCCTCGGCGCGTTCATGCTCGATCTGGCAGGTTCCGGCAGCATGATGCCCGCCACCGCCATGTTTGAGCATCAGTTCACCGATATTGGTCTTTGAGCTGCGATTGACAATCGACTTGCCGACGGCAAATACCGTGTTCTGCTTCTGAAAACCCCAGAGAATGTGAATCGAGATATTGCACTGCGGGTAGAGCGCATAAATCATAAAACGGTTGCCGGCATGAATAACTTCTTCTTCACGCAGATCGAGAACGATCAGATTTTTATAGATTTTTGAACAGCGCCGCAACTGTTCCTTGAACAGCTCTTCCTGTTCGAAATAGAGGTCGACACGCGCTTTTACATCTGGCAGTTCCATGATCTCACCAATGCTCATATCTTTGCAGCAGTCGATCAGATCCATCATAAGCTGATAGTTTGAGATGCGGAAAGTCCTGAACCGGCCAAGACCGGTGCGTGGGTCCATCAGATAATTGAGCAGCACCCAGCCGGTGGGTTTGAGAATTTCATCAACACTGAACTGGGCAGCATCAGCCTTATCGACAGCTTCCATCATATCTTCGGCAATAGCTGGAAAACGTTTGCGGCCGCCGTAATAGTTATAAACCACGCGGGCTGCTGACATGGCTTCAGGCTCTATTATGTGATTATCGCGCTGCCCCTCATTGCGTATGGTCTCGCTCAGGTGATGATCGAAAACCAGATGAGCACCGGGCACATAAGGCAGATTGGTCGTAATGTCGCGTTCGGTTATTTCGACCTTGCCGTCCTGCATGTCTTTCGGATGAACGAACTTGATATCATCGATCATGTTCATATCTTTTAAAAGCACGGCACAGACAAGGCCATCAAAATCACTGCGGGTAACCAGGCGATATTTTTTTCCCTCTGACATTCCAGTCTCCAGTTCAACAATATTTATGCTGGTAATTTAACATGTCGCAACGCTAATTTCCACAATTTCCATCAACCGCTCCTGCGCAGCTTGCTTTAAACATGGCAAGATAGTAGACTGTTGGCGTCAGGCAGAATTGGAGCGCAGGATGGCAGCAGGCAGAGAGAAAATAAGCAGACGCGGTATCGCAATATTCTCAGCCCTCTTCGTTCTGCTCATCATCTCTATACTCGCTCTGCAGCTGCATTTCTTCGCGCGACAGGCAAGAACAGGCGCATTCAGGTTTCAGACTTCGGAAGTGGCCCGCCAGCTCGCAGCCGCTGCCATGGAAGAAGCCTTCGCCCATGTTCTGTCTGCCAGTGAAGACCCTGACAGCGCTGTTTTAAAAAGCATAGTCGAGCGTTCTGCCGATATCGACTGCAGCCGCCTCGATCTCGCCGAAAAAAACCGGCGCGGTATCGAAGTGCCAGTTGATCTGACAAAAGAGCAGGCAAAGGGCATGGAAACCGCCGCCAGATTCTCGATCGATGCTACCGCCCGCATAATCGACTTTCGCAGCAGTGATATGACCGGCACCGACTATTACGGACAGGAAGGCGTCGGCACGCTTGAGTTCAGAGTCACCGTCGAGCCCCGCGATGAGTTTAAAGACATCATCAGAAGCGGCTGCACCATGACCAGGCATCATGACTACAAAGTGGTCGCCATTGTTGCCAGACGCGACAACGACGAACAGCGTCAGGGTTACGCCGGCAGCTATGTTCTCGATTACGCGCTGTTTCTGCGCAACGGCCAGGAAGAATTCGACAATTCCGCCGGCGCCAGCCTCAACCCGTCGAGACAACGCCTGGTCATCAGTCAGGGCGGCACTGACCCGGCAAATTTCGGCAAGGTCTGCTTTGGCAACCGCCCGGACAAACATGTCTATCTGAACATCGACAAGAGCCGGATGCATTTTGTTCCCGAACCGCATCAGAAGGAATTTTTCTATAACCCGGCCGACCAGCAGGTTTTCAGGCTGCTTCCAGATTTTTTTGCAGCGGTTAAACGGCTTGCTGCCCACATGTTTCCTGAGATAGACCTGTCATTTGGAAATTTTGTGATGACCAATTTCGCTGCCGATTTTCTGTTTGAGCGCCTGCCGGTCTGCGATCGCGATTTTGCCGAAGATGATTCAATGGCCGGTATCATAGAAATCAGAAATGCACTTGCTCTCAAACGCTGGCCACAGCAGACCGACATCGCTTTGCCCGGGCAAGGCGCCGGAATTGTCGTCGAACCCGAAGAAAATCTTGCACTGATTCTTGAAGGCGATGTTCGCCAGAGGTTTCTGCAGATCGCCAGTCTCTTCGTCGAACTCGCCGACGCCCGTATTTTTGCAGGGCCAGGCGGCGACACCGATCTCGACAGCCGCCGCATTGACGACCAGCGACTGCTCGAAGATTTTTCGACACGAAAGTTTGCCTGTTTCAATCCTGAAAGCTTCTCTGGTCGTCAGCCATACGGTATCGACTCCGGTTATCTGCGCAATCACATATTTCGCGATCTGAGAGACGAAGACCTCTTTTCGCGTCTGGATACCGCCTGTTCCTACCAGCTGCCTCCGGCATCTCAACTGCCTGAACCGGTTTTTTATCTCAAACGCTGGGCCGGTCGGATCGAAGACCCGTCTCTTGCGGCCGTACCTTTTGCCCACATCAACCTCTGGGCGCGGCAACGCCTTTCCCGCCGGCAACTTGAAGAATTCGGCATATACAACCCCACCCTCAAAAAGCTGAAAATGCGCGGTATAATCACCTGTCGAGAACCCATTGTTCTCGGGGCCGAGGGCGAAATCGAAGTAGAGGGCTGCGGCATACTGATGGCGCCAGGAATCAGAATCGAGAATGGCATCAGAAAATCGCAGACAAAAGAAAACATCTGCGTTCTAGCCACGCGGGGTCAGCCGATTGTAGTCAATACCGATCGCAGAATCGAAGCGTCGCTGGTCAGCATGGGCATCCTCGACCGTAACGGCCGCATCAGGGCAAGCCGCAAGCTCGACCTTTTTGGCGCACTTGCCGTAGACCAGCTCGCCATAGAGAGATGGGCACCAGACGTTGAACACCGTATAACCTATGATCCTGCTCTCAAGCGGGATCAGGATCTTTACCAGATCAACATCTCCCGCTGGACTACCTTCGAACGGGTATTGGAGAAAGACGAATGAGAAGACAGGGCTTCACCCTCATCGAGATAGTGTTTGCCGTGGCAATTCTGGCCGTGGCCGCTCTGTCGATGTTCATGCTCAACCGCTCATCGAATCAGCAGGCAATGGACTCATATTACGAGTTTCTCGCCTTCAGTCTGGCCCGCGAACCGATCGAAGTCTTTCGTGGTTTTGGCTACGACAGCCTGCGTATGATCGTCGATGGCAACGTCTCGCCCCCCGCCGGCTACAAGATAAACAGCATGCAGAACCTTGATTTCAACCCTTTTTCACCGGTGCAATACCCGGCTGAGGCAACGATGTTCAAGCGCCTGATTGAGCTTAAACCGGTAAGCCATGGCAATCTCAACGCAATACAGATAAGAGTGACCGTAGCAGCCAGAAGCAGCAGTCGCATCGAAGTCTGGATGAAAAACCGGACAGTCTCACTCGAATCGCTGATCGTGGAGCGACCACGATGACAAACACCAGCAGGTCGCCGAAAATCGGGTTCACTCTGGTCGAAATAGTGGTGGCAGTTGCCTGCCTTGCACTTCTGGCTGGCACAACCTTTATGCTGCTGCAGGCCGGAACCCGATCTTCGTTACAGGGCATGCTTCGCCTCGAAACTACACTCGAAGCCCGCAAAATCATCAGGCAGGTCTTCGCCGACCTCAAACTCGCCTGCTTCCCGCTTCCATACAATTCGGTATATAACTTCGAGAATGTCATGTACATTACGGGTGCGCCACCGCATAACATGTACAGCTTTTTGAGTTTTTCGACTCACGCCCGTCTCGAAGAGGTAATGGCGAGTCCACACACTGGCGTCAATTACCGTGAAACCGCTTTTATCAACTACCGCGTCGAACCTGCTGCCTCAGCCAGCAGTTCTCTGTTGAGACTGACCCGTGAAGAAACCTTCAAAGGGCAGACCACCAGAAAAGTTCTCAGTGAGCGCGTCAACTTTTTCGAAATAAGACCGGTCATGCTGCAGCCATACGGCCGCAACCAGTATTACTTTCTGATCACTCTGCAACTCGTCGATTCGATTGATGCCGCAGACCTGGGGCGGGTAACCGGCGGCGAAAAGCTGCAAAAAGACCGTAGTAATCTCGCCGTTGCCGACTTTTTCGACATAGTGTACCCCGAGTTTTTCCATGCTGCCTGGAACCAGCCGGGTATCAACCCGAACTGGCACACCCAGATCAGAATTCCTGGCGAATAATTTTTTCAGACAGCTGCAACTTTTTTTCCGTTTCAATCGTATGTTGAGTGAAACAGAGTAATTTGCCTCAAAAAAGCGAAGTATATGACTGAAAAAGAGCACAACCGAATCTGCCAGGACTGCCTGGAAACGCTGATTGACCGGTCGTCACCAGACAACCGGGCCTTGCAGCACCTGCAGAACTGCGATACCTGCCGGCAGACAGCCAATACTCTCGAAATGATCAGACGCGAAGGTACCGCGTTTGCTGGAGAAAACCATCCTGAACTCAGACTGAAACTCGTAAAAACCCTGGCACCACTGGTCGCAGCCCGCCGTGAAAACTCTTCAGCCTCGACCGGCAGCTTCTCCTGGCTCTGGAAACTCTCTCTTGCCTTTGTCATACTGGCAGTTGCTCTGGCGACAACCCTGTATCGACCGGCATCGGTCATTTCTCCGCGGGCTGAAGCGCCGAACATCGCCAGCCTGCCGGCGCAGCATTCTTTCCATCTCAGCCTGAACGGCAGTGAACCTCGCGAAGTATCGCTCGACAACCCGGTCGCGCTGTTCGCCGGCGATTCCGGCGAAATTACGCTGCCCGACCGGTCACGGCTGCTGGTAAGCGGCCCGGCGCGCCTTACCCTTGCACCACGCGGCTTTCATCTGCTGCAAGGTCACGTAAGAGCTGAAGTTGCACGGGGAACCGAAGAATTTTCGGCTACAACCCCACACGGCATCATTACCGTCCTCGGAACAGTTTTTGTCTGCGAGACCCACTCCCGGTTTACAACTGTCGAAGTGCTTTCGGGCAAAGTGAGAGTCAGCTCCGACCACGCCCCTGAGGTAATCCTCGGGCCCGGAGAAAAATCGCGGATGGGGCAGCAGACTGCCGGTTCGACTGAAACCGGAACAATTCCATCATTAGACAGTGAGTAGCGCTGAAATTTCCCTGTGCAAACAATTTCAGCAGCTCCCGGCTTCACCGGGGGCTTTTTTTTCGAGAGAAATCCGCAGCCGGCCCATTATTCTGAAAAAACGCGAGCGCAGCGTGACCTCGACTTCGCCGGTCAGTTCGGCAATTTCGGCGAATGGCATGGCCTGAAACACCCGCATTTCCACAAGGAAACGCTCCTGCGGATTCAATGTCTGCAATAATTCGCTGGCAGTCTGCCGCTCTACAACCTCTTCTTCCGGGGTCTGAACCGGCTCATGCACAACCTGCTGCAGATGCTCGCGCTGGCGGTTTTCGCGGCGGCACTGATCAAAATAGAGATTTCTGCCGACTGTCAGCAGCCAGGCTGAAAAACGCTTCTGCTCATCATAAGCATCGAGTTTTCTGATGACACGCTCGAAAGTTTCCTGCACCAGATCATCTACCGAGGCTTCTGGTGCACGCAGATACCTGAAAAAGTTCACCAGCTGGTTGAGATAGCGGTCGATCAGACGGTCAAGGGAGCCAACATCGCCTTCCCTGATCTTTCTGATGAGAACAAGATCTTCTTTCTGTCGAGCTGTTGCCGCTCCCGCTCTGGCAGTATCTGACATCAGCTTCCTCCGCCCGCTTCCTGCGAATACTGGCTGATTTTGCGCATGGTTCTGATGCGGGCCAGGTAGACATTGTCAGCGCTGCGTCGGAAAGGCACCAGCGCCACTCTCTGCAGACTGCCGATTTCGGGTGGTCTGAAACCTTCGGCCTGCGGGTCGATGATAAAATGTTCTCCGGCAGTTGTGACGAATTCGGCAATGCCGTTTTCGAGTCTGGCGATATGTCCCTCGCGCACATACTGCACGGCCAGCACCGCTCCACCCTGATCAGAGACGGCTGTCGAACGGCCCGGCATAAACAGTCCGATCGCCAGAAACACAAAAAATGAAAGCAGAACCAGCCCGAAAGCCGGCCAGGCCATCTGCTTGATAAATCCGGCCCGGTTACTACCAGACGAAGGTTTGACTGTGTGCCTTTTCTCGTTCATCATGACTTCGACGTCATGGTCCAGACGCCGTCCCAGTCGGGGGCTGGAGGATTTTTCTCAAAATGATAACAACGCCCGACGTACATTTTGCAGAGTTCGTCACACCGATTGAGTTTTATGGCGGCTTCAAACTCGGCAATAGCAGGTTGCCACTGCTGTTGACGATACAGGTCGATACCGCGATGGGTAATTTCGACGACCTGATCCATGTTCGGAAACGACTGGCGGTCGTGGTGATCGAGAACTTCAAAAACCTTGACCGGCCGGTTCTTGCCCTTAACCCTGATCATGTCGATTTCTCGGGTCAGGTAACGATACTTCAGTTCATCGAAAGTCTTTTCACTGATCAGAATATCGGCGTGATAGAACTTGGTTGCACTCTCGAGACGTGAGGCCAGATTGACTCCGTCACCGATTACGGTGTAATCCATACGCTTCATTGAACCGATATTGCCGACCAGAACGTTGTCGGTGGCAATGCCGATGCCGATGTTGATCGTCTGCTTGTTATTGAGCATACGCTCGGCATTGAACTTGCGAAGTGCTCTCATCATCTCTATCGCGGTGGTCAGGGCACGATCGGCGTCTTCCCCGGTCGAGAACGGCGCGCCAAAAACCGCCAGCATGGCGTCGCCGATGAATTTGTCGAGAATACCGCCATGATGAAACACGATATCGACCATGCCGCTGAAATAATCGTTGAGCATCGACACGGTTTCCTGCGGCCCAAGCTGTTCTGAGATAGTCGTGAAATTGCGTATATCGGAAAACAGTATGCTGAGTTCGCGCATCTGCCCGCCGAGCTGCGCCTCGCTGTCCATCAGCTGATCGGCGACTTCCTTGGTCATGTAACGCGCAAGCGTGCCTTTAAGACGCTTTTCGACCGACAGATCTTCGAGAATCACAAGGCCGCCCATCGGTTGATCCTGGATGTCGCGCAGCGGCACCACCGTCATGTTGACCGAAACCTTCTTGCCCTGCAGATTGGTTATTTCGGTGTCGATGAAGTTGTCGGAATCGTTGGTGGCGATAACGCGGCGCAGGCTGTCGACCATCCAGTGGTTGTCGCCGGTAAAAGTGATGTCGGCGTATCTGCCGATGATCTGACTCTCTTCGGCACCAAGAATGCGCAGCGCGATGCCATTGCACTTTTCGATACGGCGCATGTTATTGAGGCTGATGACGCCGTTACTCAGGCTTCTCAGGATACTTTCGCTGTAATGCTGGGCATTGAGCACTTCATTGAACAGTTTGGCGTTCTCGATCGCAATCGAAGCCTGCGCCGAGAAACTGGCAAGTTTGCGCTCGTCCTGACGTGAAAAGGCACCGCCACGCTTGTTCAGAACCTGGGTTACCCCGATTTTCACGCCATGCTTGTTGATCAGCGGCATACACAGAATGTTGTGCGTGCGATAACCGGTCTTGCGGTCGACTTCCTGATTGAAACGACTGTCTTTATAAGCATCTGGAATATTTACCGTGTTGCCGGTCGTAAAAACCTCGCCGGCAATCCCGCGATTCGCCGGAATCCGGATCTCCTGATCGCGCATACCCAGCGCAACCTGTGACCAGAGCTGGTTGTTCTTCTCGTCATGTAGAAAAATCGTGGCGCGGTCACAGTTGAGAATCATGATCACCGCTTCCATAATCTTTTCTAGAAGTGGCTTTAGCTGCAGTTCTGAGGAAATTACCGAAGTGATTTCGAGCAGATGCGATTCATTTTCGCGCGCCTGTTGTATCTGCTCGAACTGGTGGGCATTATGCAGTACCCGCGCAGAGTTGGTAGTCACCTTCTCGAGCACGGCCATCTTTTCAGCGGGCAAAGGCAGTTGCGCGACATTTATCAGCTCGAGAACCCCGATGACCATTCCGCTCGGCTGCAGGCTCAGAGGAAGGCATACCATGTTGCGGGTCTGATAGCCTGTCTGCAGGTCTATCTCCTGGTTGAAAAGCGGGTCTTTATAAGTATCTTCGCTGACACGGATCTCACCGGAGGCAAGTACCGCACCCGCTATGCCCTTTTCGAGCGGAAAGCGGATTTCTTCAGTGGCAGCGCCACCAAAAACCCGCGAAAAAAGCTCACCCGATTCAGAGTCGACAAGAAAAAGCGTGCCTCTCTCGGCTCCGGCTATATCAGAAGTGACTTCTACCAGCAGCTGCAACAAATTGTCGAGCAGACGTTCAGAAACATTGAGCAGATCGGCAACCTGCTCCAGAATCTCGACGAGCGCTTTTGAATAATCGCCACCGGCGGCATCTCTGACGCTGCCGACGATTGTCTTTATCTCACCGTCATCAAGTCTTTCAGTGAGTATGCGATGAATTATCTGAGCACTGTTCTGCATGTTAATCCTCTGCCAACCCTCATATTCTATAGCAAATCAGGGTAATTGCCAACAGTACAGAAAATTTCAATAGTTGTCGTAAATCTTGAACTCAGGAGGCTCAGACAGTATGGCCTCCATCAGCCCGTTAAGTGATCGCGACAGGGATCGACCGACCTGTATCGATGTTTCACCCTCCTTGATCGCGATCCGGTTGGGATTTCGAGAAAGGTCGATTTTTCCGATGCCGTAACTTACGGCCAGAGCTGTGCCTACCGTCTTAAAATTGAGCTTGATGCCACAATCTTCAGCCAGATTCCACGACATGATGCCCTGTTGAAGAGAAACATCGACAGCCGCGATCTTCTTCAGGGCCTGATCGAGCGTTACCTTATCAATTTTGAAAATCGCATCAGCGTCAAAAACCATGACCGCTTTTTCGGCAACGGTTATCTTATGTGCTCCTGTAGTGGTTTTTACATACATTCCCTCATGCAAACCGGTCTTGAATCCGACGACTTCTCCCCATTGCGCGTCAAAATCTGTTTTAAGCAGCAAAGGAGGCTTGTCTATCTCGCACAAAAGGGTTTTCACTTCGGCAATTCGCTGATTCTCACGCTCAATCGCAAACTGATTCGATTTGAAAAACATCTGCCCGACGATGAACAGTGTCACCAGAACCACACCTATATTGATCAGCTTTCTCTTGAGTTTCTCAGACTTCTGCTCAGCCTCTATCTCAGCTTTTTCCGAACTGAGCTTCGCCTTTCTCACCCGCGTATAAAGTTCGTAAATTTCCTGCTCGGTATAACCACGCTTCTTCAGCTGGTCGATCAGAATACGCAGACGGTTGCGTTCTTTGAAAATGCCTTCAAGCTCTTCTTTGTATGCTGCCTGATACCAGAATTTAGACGCATCCTGATCGAAATTTTCGTCGTCCTGGTTCTGATCGACGATGCCAAGAATACGATCGGCAATTTCGTCAGGGCTCAGGCCTTCAAGCTTGTCAACTTCTCCCGGCCTGCTGGTTCCGGCAGCTTTGGTTTTTCTGGTTTTATCAGGTGTGCTGTTCATGCTGCTGCTCAAATTTTTCCTCCAGGAATCGTTTCATTCAAAATTAACAGAAATGTACTGCGGATTACACAATAAAAATGATACCCAGGCTTCATCGAGAGCATCGCCGGCTGCATTCTCAAGTGCAATATCGAGCGGCTCATGCAACGGGCAACTCCACTTATGCCGGCTGAATACAAAGACATTTCCGTTACATACCGGCAGATTGGGGAGTCCCCAGCTGCGGTCAAGATCAGCCTTGACAGTATCCGGTTCGGTCACCCGTGCCACGCCAAGACTAGACATCTGCAGCAGGCGTGCCTGATATACATAATCGACC
>ENA-UOWO01005426-UOWO01005426.1-activated-sludge-metagenome-genome-assembly--contig:-NODE-5426-length-13541-cov-8.055391_pt1 | contig 13541 bp, 11 predicted proteins | sample MGYA00238148_ERZ761564 | MGnify/ENA primary metagenome ERZ761564 (study PRJEB28885, sample SAMN05720194) | activated sludge metagenome | isolation source: Anaerobic digester | place: USA...
ACTGATGTTGTAGAGGAAGAACCGACCATCGGCAAGCGTAATCGTCTGGTATCCACCGAGAGATACTTTCGCGTATTGGATGGGCTCTTTGTTGGGTGTGATATAAGTCCCGAAAAGAGTCAAGCGACTTGCCGCAACGTTTGTCGGAACCTCGGCGAGAGTAATGGTCGTCTGTGTGACGGCATTCAGCGACGTCGTCACAGGAACAAAGGTTGGACTATACATTGCAGGGTTTGCCGTGTCGCGAACATGCAGGACATAGATGTTCGCCGCAAGCCCTGAAATTGTGAAGGTATTTCCAACCAACGGAATGTTCTGGGCAACGCGATCCTTGCCCAGATAGGCATCTACGAGCACTGTTGACTTGGTGGTGTCGATTGCCGTGTTGTTCGAACCGACGATATACCCGAAAATCGTTGCCGTTCCGGCGGTGACCGTCGCAGGCGGGGTGGGCGTCGTGGTGGTTGAGGAGCCGGATGAGCTCGATCCGCTCGGATTGGCGTCGCAGCCGGTCAGGATGACGGCGGCCATACAAACGACCAGGGCGAGGCCCAGGCAGAGCCGGGCTGAGAGACGCGGGACGGAAAACATGCGTTCAGGTCTCCTTTCGGGACGGACGGTAGGCTTGTTCATGCAATCTTCTCACTTTTCGGGTCACAATTCTTCACACACGAGATCAGGACACTCTCCGGGAATCAGGCCGCTTCGACGCTCAATGTCTCCCCGACCCGTACCTCCGACTTCTCGCGCGATCCCGCCGGTAACTCCAGAACCTTGGCGGCATCGCGATGCCACCCGGAAAAACCCCGCCAGGGTGGCAAAACATCATAACATGCCACGACTCGGTTGTCTTTGTCGAGAAAAATCGCATCGATCGGGTACCCCATGAACATCATGTGGATCGATGTACAGGGTTCGATCAACAGACCCTCTCCCGGTCCGAGCGGTGATGTGAACATCAGTCCGCGCAATCGAGTCAGGAATGTATCGGCAACTCCGACGCGATTGGCAACGGTCGTGCCATCGGTTTTTTTGACCGTCAGATACACCCTCTTCTTCTGCTCCCGGAGGCTTCGAAAGCCATTACTCGCCGCTGGTCATCTTGGTCTTGCCCATTTCCTCGATGATCTGATACATGGCCGGGCCCATGATGACGATACCGACGTTCGGGAAGATGAAGAAAACCAGAGGAATCATCATCTTGACCGGCGCTTTGGCCGCCTCTTCCTCGGCGCGCTGGCGACGCTTGTCGCGAAGCTGCTCCGACTGGATCCTGAGCACCTGGCCGATCGAGACGCCGAGCTGGTCTGCCTGGACGATGGCCGAAACGAACGCCGAGAGATCCGGGTGGCTGACCCGTTCCGACATGTCCTTGAACGCGTCGCGGCGCGACTGGCCCATACGGATCTGGCGCAGCGTCAGGCTGAACTCGTCCGGAATCGGCCCGCGCATCTTCTCGACGACCTTGTCGCAGGCCGCGTCGAATCCGAGACCGGCCTCGACCGCGACCGTCAGCAGATCGAGAACGTCCGGAAGCTGCCGGGTGATGCCGTGAAGACGCGTCGCGATCCGGTTCTGCAGATACATGCGCGGCAGCAGGATCCCCAGCACGACGCCGATGGCGCCGAACATCACGAGTTGATTCGGTTTCATCCCGAGCACGACGGCAAACGCGACCATACAGGTGGGCAGGATCACCCGGAACAGGTTCTGGATGACCATGAACTCGCCGACCGTCAGATTTCCGGGATAGCCGGCCTGGGCAAGCATTTTCCGGAGCGAGCTGCGCTGGATCTGCCGGATCTCTTTCGGGTCCCGTTTGCCTGCGAGGTTGGCCAGGAAGGGGCGGATGACGCGGTCGACGAACGGCTTGTTCAGCTCCTCGTCCTTGACCGCGACGGCTTCGCTCGACATTCCCCCGTCGAGCTGAGCGAGACGGTTCTGGATATCCGACTGCGCCCCCGAGGGAAACAGCAGCAGAATCACGAGAAAGACGATGACGGCGCCTATAATCATGAATATTATATTCATTCGTTGATCCTCAGACTTCGATGTCGACGATCTTCATGATGATCATCATCCCGATGATTTCCCAGATGATGCCGAACACCAGCAGGAACCAGCCCCGATACCACCCCTGCTTGAAGGTGAACAGGCGCATCATGAAGGCCGGGTTGACGAGGTAGATCATGAAGCCCAGCGCGACGGGCAGACCACCGACGATGAAGCCCGAGACTTTCGCCTGGGCCGTCTTCGTCTGAATGTCCCCCTTGATCTTCTGGCGCTGCCGGATCGTGAAACCGATCTTGTCCAGAATCTCGGCGAGGTTGCCGCCGACCTGGCGCTGGATCAGGACGACCGTCGTCACCAGATCCCAGTCTTCGCTCTCGACGCGGCCGTTCAGGTTCCGCAGGGCATCCTCGAGGTTCATGCCCAGGCTGTTTTCCTTCAGGACCCGGCGGAGCTCGGTCGACATCGGAACCGGCGCCTCGCGCGCGACCATTTCCATCGCCTGGAGCAGCGAATACCCGGCCTTCAGGCCGTTCGCGATCATGATCAGGGCATCCTGGATCTGCTCGCCGAACGCCGCCGTGCGTTTCGCCTTGGCGATGGTCACCCACAGGTGGGGGATTGCATAGCCGAGAATCCCTAGCACGATGCCCATGCTGGGATTCTGGAGGATCAGCGTGCCGAAAATTGCCGGAATGATCGCCGTAAGAAAGGTGATCGCGACAAACTCGTTCGCCTTCAGCGGAATGCCGGCTTTGCTGAGTTTATCGGCCATGCGGATGGCCATCCCCTTGGGCGTCAGGATGAACCCGACGTTCCCCAGCACTTTCTTGATGCCGTTCTCGTCGCCGCGCGTTTCTTTGACCCAGTCATCCTCGCCGGAATCCGAGCCGCTCTCGCGCTTTTCCTCTTCTTCTTCAGGCGGCGCATACTGCTTGGCCGCCATCTCGGATTCGACGAGATACTGTTCCATGCGCGCCCGGACATCGTCGCCCGGGGCCGACCCGAACAGGGAGAACAACAGGAGCGTGAACAGCAGCGCCGTTACGCCCGCAACAATGATGAAAATCAGTTCCACGCGTTCACCATCCCTTGGCGGAGTCTGTAAAGACGTTGGCGGGCAGGTGGATTCCTGATTCTTCGAATTTGGATGCGAATTTTGGTCTGATGCCCGTGGGCTTGAGCCGGCCGACGATCTTGCCCTTCTCGTCGACACCGGTCTGCTCGAACCGGAAGATATCCTGCATGACGATCTTGTCGCCTTCCATGCCCTGGATCTCGGTCAGATACGTGATCTTGCGCGAGCCGTCCTTCAGACGCGACTGCTGGATGATCAGATGCACGGCCGAGGCGATCTGCTCTCGGATGGCGCGGACCGGAAGATCCATGCCGGCCATCAGAACCATCGTCTCGAGACGGGCAAGCATGTCGCGGGGCGTGTTGGCGTGGCCCGTGGTCAGCGAGCCGTCGTGGCCGGTGTTCATGGCCTGGAGCATGTCGAGGGCTTCGCCGCCGCGGCACTCGCCGACGATGACGCGTTCGGGGCGCATGCGGAGCGTGTTCTTGATCAGCTCGCGCATCGGGACGGCGCCCTTGCCTTCGATGTTCGCCGGCCGCGTTTCGAGCCGCACGACGTGGGGCTGGCGCAGCTGAAGTTCGGCTGCGTCCTCGCAGGTGATGATCCGCTCGTCTTCGGGAATGAACGAGCTGAGAATGTTCAGGGTTGTCGTTTTTCCGGAGCCCGTGCCGCCCGACACGACGCAGTTGAGCCGGACCTTGATGCAGGCCTCGAGAAACTTCGCCATGTCGTCGGTCAGCGTGCCGAACCGCACCAGGTCGGCGATTCCAAGAGCTTCCTTTTTGAATTTCCGGATCGTGATCGTCGGACCGTTCAGCGCCAGCGGCGGAATGATCGCGTTCACGCGGGAGCCGTCGGGGAGACGGGCGTCGACGTAGGGAACCGACTCGTCGATGCGGCGGCCGATCGGGGCCACGATGCGCTCGATGATGCGCATCACGTGGTCGTTGTCCTTGAACTTGATCTCGGAAAGGGTGAGCTTGCCCTTCTTTTCGAAGTAGATCTGGTATGGGCCGTTCACCATGACTTCAGAGATATCGTCGTCATCCAGAAGCTTCTGGATGGGACCGAACCCGATCATGTCGTCGAGCAGAACCTGGGTCATCGTCTCGAGCTCGCGCGGCGACAGCGTCAGATTCAGCTTGCTGCCTTCCTCGGTCGCCACCTGGCCGATCCGGTCGCGCAGCATGCCGCGCTTCTTTTCCTGGTTCGTCTCGGCCATGATTGCCTGCGGCATGTCGTCGATCAGGCGTGTGTGAACCTTTTCCTTGAGCCGCTCGAACCCGGTGATCTCGCGGGTTACCGCAGATTCCAAAATACCGGACTTTTCGGCTTTCTTCTCATCCTGGAGACGTGACAGCAATCCACCCATGAGCCCATACCTCCCTTAGGTTCAAGACCCTAATAAAATGTTTTTCAGGTGCTTCAGAACACCCTCATTACCGGCCTCGGAAGCCTCTCCCTCCCCGCCGGTGATCGTGCGGGCCATTTTCATGATGGCCTTCGCCAACGAACTTCCTGGCGATTTTACCACAAACGCTTCGCCTTGGTTAAGTGCCTGCTGGGCCGTGTCCGTTTCCATCGGAACCGTCGCGAACAACGGGATGGCGAGCCCGGCCTCGATATCCTTGCCGCTGATTCCGGCACTCGGGAAATCCTTGTTCAGAACCAGCTTGATCTTGCCCACATCGATCTTGATGTCGGAAAATGTTTTGAGACACATTTTCGTGTTCTTGAGAGAGCTGATCTCGAGCGTCGCAACGAGCAGCACCAGGTCGGTGCGGTCCAGGATCGCGAGTTCCAGATCGCCGATGTGCGGCGCGGTGTCGAATAGAATGAACTGATAGTTGGCCGAAAGCGTGTCGAGAATCTGCTTGATGTGCTGTGCCTTGATCGCTTCCGCAAACGCCGGCTCCAGCGGCGCGAGCAGCAGATCCAGCCCGCTCGGGTGATGAACGATATTCTTTTCGATCACTTCCCCCGAAATCTCATCCCGGCCACTGTCGACGATGCAGTAGATGTTCCTGTTGCTCTTCTGATTCAGCGTGATGGCGATGTCCCCGAATTGGAACGAACCATCGATCAGCAGCGTCTTCTTGCCCAGCCGCGCCAGCTCCACGCCGAGATTCGCCGAAAGCGTCGTTTTTCCGACCCCGCCCTTCGTCGAGAAAAACGTCAGAACCTGCGCCTTGGTCTCCTCGACCAGCGCATCCGGCGTATCCTTGACCCATTTGTTGAACACGTTCTGGATCGTGTCGGCCAGATCGCTGCTGGAAAAGGGCTTCGTCAGGAAATCTTTCGCCCCGGCTTTCATCGCGCGGCGGAAATACTCCTGCTCGCTCTGGATCGACATGATCACGACCTGGATGTTCGGCTTCTCTTTGGCGAGGGTCTCGGTCGCCTTCAGCCCATCCAGCTTCGGCATGTTGATATCCATCAGCACCACATGCGGAGAGAGCTCGCGGATCTTCTGGAGGGCTTCTTCGCCATCTCCGGCCTCGCCGACGACCCGGATGTTTTCGAAGGTGCTCAGCATCCGTCGGACATTCGAGCGCAGCTCGATCATGTCGTCGGCGATGAACACCTTGATCCGTTGAGCCATTCGTTACTCCAGCCAGTGAGCGGGGTACGGCCTCCCCTTTCTGAAGACGCAACCCATCGGTGTGTATGGGAGGCCGAAGAAGGATGAACATATCACAGGAGGGGGCGGCAGGACAACGACTTTGCTATGCGCACAAATCCCGATCCGCAGATGACGCAGATGGCACAGATGAAAACCTGAACGTCTTCATGGGAATCAGAATGAGGGGGAGCTTTCCCTCACCAGCGGAGCGGGAGCTCGACGAAGGTCGCCAGGAGTGCGCCGAGAAACAGGTCGAGGCCGAGATAAAACTTGTACCGGGTTTCCCCGCCGGTATTCTTGATCGTCTTGTCCCGGTAGGCGCCGCTTGCGATGCTTGCCATCAGCATGGGAAGGGCGTCCTTTCCGAAATTGAGCCGTTGGATGAGGATGGCATGGGGGATCCCGAGGATACAGGAATACAGGAACGTGCCGATCACGAACCGGGAGCCCGCGAGGGCCGCGATTCCGCCGAGCAGCTTCACGTCGCCCATGCCGATGATGCCGATCGAGGCCGGCCCCAGATACAGGGCGATTCCCACGGCCGTCGAGAGGAGGCTCCAGCCCAGGCCGGCCCAGCCGAACCACCAGAAGTTCAGCAGCCAGCCGCACAGGATCATCGGAAAGGTGAGCCAGTTGTAGATCTTGCCGCGGGACATGTCCGTGGCCATGCCGATCGCCGCCCCGGCGACCGCGACGAGGCGCAGCCAGAGGTCGGGCGGAGCGGGAACGCCGACGATGAACATCTCGATCTCCTCAGGTCGTCACGTATCCCAGAATATTTGCACGAATATTTTTCAGGAATTCGCGGCTGGCTTTCAGATCGGCTTCGGGCTCCCCTTCGCGGTGCAGGAAGACGACGCCGCCGGCCTGGCCCGCGAGGATGCCGGCGTCCGGATACTCGAGGAGGGCGGGCGTGTCGATGAGAACCAGCTCGACGCGGCGCTTGAGGGTGTCGAGAAGCTCGATCATCCCGACCGAGCCGAGCAGTTCGGCCGGATTCGGCGGAATCGGACCTGCCGTGATGAGGCCGAGATTCTTGACCATCGTCTGTTTGACGAGATTGTTCGAAGGCCGGCCGAAAAGGGCGGTGCCGAGTCCGACGGTGTTGTCGGTGTCGAAAACCCTGTGCAGAACGGGCTTGCGCATGTTCGCGTCGATCAGGACCGTCGAGTAGCCGGCCTGGGCGAACAGGATCGCCAGGTTGGCCGTCAGGGTGCTGCGCCCCGTGCCCGTTCGCGAAGAGCAGACCTGGATGATGCGGGTGCCGGTTTCCGACAGGGCGATCTGGAGATTCGACACCAGCGTCTTGTAGGGCTCGAGCCGGCGTGAATCCGGTTCGTTCAGCACGATGAGCCGCTCATCGTAGGATGCGTGTTGGATCGAGTCGGGAACGGGCAGGGCAAGCCGCGCGGCCGACAGGGGGGACATTTCGAGCAGCCGGGCAGGTTCCGTCACCTGGCCGCCGGGTAGCGGGAGCATCGTCTGCATCATCTGGGCCGGCGCTCCGACGAGTTCCGCCTTCATCGGGGCGGGGGTGTACAGCAGGAACACCGCCAGCAGCGCGCCGCTGACGATCGCGACGAGTTCGCGCTGGAACAGCGACAGCCCGATGGGGCGGGGAGTGTCGATGTCTTTCCGGAGAACCTGGATGCGGCCCACGGCCGAGGATTTGCGGATCTGGAGCTCCTCGAGGCGCATCAGCGTCTCGGCGTAGAGCCCTTCGAGTGACTTGATGCGGGCTTCAACGGCGGGAGCGGATTCCCCGGCCACGATCGCCGTTCCCTGAAGGGCGGGGGAGCGGTTCGCTTCGAGCCATCTGGTTTTCAGCTCTTCGAGACGGGCATCCCCGCGGGCGATATCCTGCTGCAGCGTTTCGAACTCGGGATTCGCCTCTTTCCGGTCCCGCTGGGTTGAGAGCCGCCGCTGACGGGCCTGGAGGGTTGCAATCCGCTCGTGGGCCGCGATGACTTTCGGATGCTTTTCCCGATACGTTTCGAGCAGGTTCTTGAGATCCGCCCGAGCGGCCGCGAGGGCGTCACGGGTCTCGGCGAGAGCCCCGTCCGTGGCCGTCGAAGGCACGACGCGGATGCGCGGGAGCGACAAGAGACGCTTTTTGTCGTCCTGCAGCCGCGTGCCGATCACCTGCATCTCTTCCTCGATCGCGAGGGCGTCGTTCGGAAACAGAGGGGCTCGGGCCGTTTCCAGCAGCGAGCGCCGTGCCGTGTCCAGCTTCTCGCGCAGAATGCCTTTCTTTTTTTCGAGCATCTCGATCTCGAACTCGCCGGTTTCGCCGGAGTAGCCCAGGAACCGCTCCGAGAGCGTCCGGATCACCGCCTCGCCCAGCTCGGGAAGCCGGGCCGGATGCGGATCGCGGACCGTGAGGCGGACGAGCCCCTGACCGGCGTCTTCGAGCGTGAACGGGGTGTAGCGAGGCTCGGCACCCAGATCCAGGCCGCAGGTGCGCAGCACCTCCGTCGCGACGGCTTTCTGCGACAGAATGCCGTTCATGACGGCGGCCGGGCTGTCACCACGGCCCAACTCACTGGCCATGACCCGCAGCAGGGTATTGCTCTCGTACAGCGTGGGATAGAAACGGCTGACGAGTGCCGTGACCAGCAGGGTCGCGCCGACGATCATGACCGCCGCTCCCCGATGCCGGTGGAGACTGCGGAGGATCCCTTCGAACAGGTTCTCCTGCGCCATTGCCTGATGCCTCCTCGGAACGAATCGCCCCTGACGGAGGTGCCGCCGGGGTTCTAGGAGATCATCGGCAGAATGCCGTCCGAATCGAAGAGGCGCCGTCCTATCGACGGCGCCTCTCGGGAAAAATGACCGGAATCAGCGTTTCATGAACTCGTTGATCTTGCCGGCCACGAACTCGACGGCTTCGGCCGGGAGTTCGGAATACACGGGAAGGGCGAGCGTATGCTGGGCGGCCGCTTCCGAATGCGGGAAATCCCCGTGCCGGTAGCCGAGGGATTTGAAACACTCCTGCTCGTGCAGGCTCAGCGGGTAATACACGGCACACCCGATCTCGTGTTCCGTCAGATACTGCTTGAGCTCGTCACGGCGATCGACGTTGATCACGTATTGATTGTAGATGTGGAACCGGCCAGGCTTCTCGACGGGAGTGTGGACGTTCGGGGTGCCCGCGAGCAGCTGGTTATAGCGGGCGGCATTCTTCCGGCGGCCTTCGGTCCACGCGGCGAGGTGGGGTAGCTTGACCGAGATGACGGCGGCCTGAAGGGCGTCGAGGCGGCCGTTGATGCCGACTTCGAGGTGGTGATACTGCCGTTCGCCGCCATGCACCCGGAGCTTTTTGACGTGCTGGTAATGGGCTTCGTCATTGGTGGTGACAAGGCCGCCGTCGCCGAAGCAGCCCAGGTTTTTGCTGGGGAAGAAGCTGAAACAGCCGAAATCGCCGATCGTGCCGGCCTGGCGGTTCTGGTATTTCGAGCCGATCGACTGGCAGGCGTCTTCGATCACGGGCAGCTTGTGCGTGCGGGCGATGGCCATGATCGCGTCCATGTCGGCGCACTGGCCGAACAGGTGAACCGGCAAAATCGCTTTCGTCCGGGGGGTGATGGCGGCCTCGATCCTGGTGGCATCGATATTGTAGGTGTCGGGCTCGATGTCGACGAACACGGCACGGGCCCCGACACGGGCGATCGCCCCGGCCGTCGCGAAGAACGAGTAGGGCGTCGTGATGACTTCATCTCCGTGGCCGATCTGCAGGGCCATCAGGGCGAGCAGCAGGGCATCGGTGCCCGAAGAGACGCCGACGGAGAACTTCGCGCCGGTGTAGGCGGCGAGCTCCTGCTCCATCTTCTCGACGCGGGGGCCGAGAATGAATCCCTGGCTTTCCATGACGGAAAGAATCTCGGGCACGACCTGGTCTTTGATCTGGGCGTATTGGGGCTTGAGATCCAGCAGCGGCACCTTCATGTGGTGATTGTCTCCTCTGTATGGCCACGGCGGATTCGAGGAATCGTGGCGTGTGAAAACTATCACATGCCTATTCCCCCGTCAAGGGGCTTGTGAACGATTGTTCCGGCTCATCGGCAGATGCGTTTCCGAGGATTTCGTGGTATACTCCGCCCGTGAAATTCGTAGACGAACTCGTGATTGAAGTCGAATCCGGCAAAGGCGGCGACGGCATGATTGCCTTCCGCCGCGAGAAGTTTGTACCCTTCGGCGGCCCTTCGGGTGGCGACGGCGGCCGGGGAGGGGATGTCGTCATGGTCGCGACGCGCGATCTGAACACCCTGTATGAGCTCAGCTACCAGCGCATCTATCGCGCCGAACCCGGCGTGAAGGGCGGTATCAAGGACATGTTCGGGGCCGACGCGCCCGAGACGGTCATTCGTGTTCCCGTCGGAACGCTCGTCTACGATATGGAGTCCGGCGAACTGCTCGCGGACCTCGCACGGGCAGACGACCGGTTCATCGCGGCGCGTGGCGGCCGTGGCGGCAAGGGCAACGCCCGGTTCGCCAGCTCCGTGCGGCGCGCCCCGCGGATCGCCGAGAAGGGCGAGCCGGGCGAATTGAAGCATCTGCGACTCGAACTCAAGCTGCTGGCCGATGTCGGCCTGGTGGGACTGCCGAATGCCGGCAAGTCCACGTTGCTTCGCGCGATCAGCAATGCCCGCCCGAAGGTCGCCGACTACCCCTTCACGACGCTGGTGCCCAACCTCGGCATCGTCAAACCGGAAGGGCTGCCGTCCTTCTGCGTGGCCGACCTGCCCGGCCTGATCGAAGGCGCCCACATGGGGGCGGGCCTGGGAATCCAGTTCCTCAAGCATATCGAGCGCACGCGGCTTCTCGTGCATCTCGTCGATCTGAGCGGCATCGACCCCGATGAGCCGCTTGCCACCTTCGATGTGATCATGCGCGAGCTGGCCGAGTTCGACGAGAGGCTGGTGAAGCGGCCGATGCTGGTCGTCGGCAACAAAATGGACCTGCCCGAGGCGCGCGAGATGTGGCCGGTGTTCGTCAAAGCCCTGAAACGGCGCAAACTTCCGGTGTTTCCGCTGTCGGGTGCGACGAAAGAGGGAACGCAGGATCTGGCCGCGCGTATCTGCGAGGAGCTCGCGAAGATGCCTTCCGCCGACCTCGAGGCGCCTGCGGCCGCTTCCGAAAAGGTGTTTGCCTACCTTCCCCCGTTCCGGATCGAACCCCTCGACGAGGGCTCCTGGATCATCCGCGGCCCCGAAATCGAGCGGCTCGTCGCCATGACCGATTTCACCAGCGACGAGAGCGTCGCCCGGTTCCGCAAGAAGATCAAGAAGATGGGCCTCATCGACGAGATGTCCCGCACCGAAGCCGGCGCCGACGATACCGTCTCGATCGGTGAGATGGAGTTCGCCTGGCGGGAGTTCTTCTCATGAAGATCGGCCTCTTCGGGGGCAGCTTCAACCCGGTCCATCGCCATCACGTCCGGATTGCCGAAGCCGTGCGCGAAACCTGCGGCCTCGACGAGGTCTGGCTCGTGCCCGTGCATCAGCCGGTTCACAAACACTGCGGGGAGTTGCTCCGATACGAAGACCGGCGTGCCATGCTGGAAACGGCCATCCGGGACATCGACGGTCTCCGGATCTGCGACGCCGAACGGGAGCTGGGCGGGCCGTCGTATACGATCCGGACGCTGCAGCACCTTCGGGAGCGCTTTCCCGAGCACGAGTTCCTGCTCGTCATCGGCGCCGACTCGCTGCGTGACCTTCCGGGCTGGAAATCGGCCGATCGGCTGATGGTCGAGGCCGGCTTTGCCGTCGTGGTGAGGCCCGGCATCGAGAACACCCTCGAGCTGCCGAACGATCGCAGCGTCTGGGTGCCGATCGAGCCCGACCGTGCCTCTTCCACCGCCATCCGGGAGTCGATCCGCCGCGGCCGGCTGAAACGGCTGCCCGTGCCGTCCCGCGTGATGGCGATGATCGTCGAGGCCGGCCATTATGGCTGCTGGCAGGGGCGGCATCTCCTCTGGCGCGATGCCCTGATGGAGCGCTGTGCCGCGATTCAGGCGGGGCTGCGGGGGCATATCGAGAGCGTTGCGCGGCTCGCGGCCGAGTATGCCTTCGACCTGGGCCAGGATCCGCGCCTGGGGTATCTGGCAGGCCTGGCGCACGATCTGTATCGGGCCGACCCGCCCGACCAGATCCTTGCCGCAGCCCGGGGATACCGCATGCGTCTCCGCATGATCGAGCGCAACGCGCCCATGCTTGCGCATGGCGCCGCGGCCGCCGGCTACCTCGCCACCCTGAGGCCGCTTCCGCCGCTCGCGCTGCGCCGTGCCGTGCGGTGGCACACCTTCCCGAAGCAGGATCACGCCCCCTTGACCAGGGCCCTCGTCATGGCGGATGCCCTCGATCCCTCCCGCGTCGATCCCCAGCGCAACCGCCTTCGCCGGGAGCGTCTGGCTGCGGAAGCCCGCTGGGAGAAGGTCGTGTCGCTCAAACGCTCCTGTGCCGGTTGTGCAGAGCGTCGTTCCAACGAAGCTGCCCCGGGGACGATGCAGGATGGCGGCCAGGCGGCAGGAGACTGATCCCATGACGACCCGGAGCGTGAGGAACGGTGCCGGTCGCCGGGGCATGGCCGTCTGGCCGGTTCTTGAGCTTCTCTTCCTGGTTCTCACCTGCCTGTTTTTCGTCATCTGGATGCAGCGCTGGTTTCTGGTGCGCCTGCCGACGGGCGAGGCGGTCGATCGGGCCCAAAGCCGGAACGAATCCGCGAGCTCCGCTCCCGTGACCGCCACCGTCTCCGGCCGGATGAACATCCTCTGTCTCGGCGTCGACTCGGTGGAAGGCACGCATCGCACCGACACCATTCTCCTGGCCGGCGTCGAGCCGCACGACAGGCGCATCACGATCCTTTCCGTCCCGCGCGATACGCGGGTGCTCGTGAATGGAACGGCCCACAAGATCAACGAGATCTATGCCCGCCATGGGGAAAGCGTCCTGCGCGGCATGCTCGAAGAGCTGCTCGAGATCCGCATCGACCGGTCGATCCTCGTCGATTTTCAGGGATTCATCAACACGATCGACCTGTTGGGCGGCATCGATCTGACGATCGAACAGCCGATGCATTACGATGACAACTGGGGCAACGTGCACATCCATTTCGATCCCGGCCAGGCGCACCTGAACGGGAAGCGTGCCCTCGAGTTCGTCCGGTTCCGTGCCGATTCGGCGGCCGATCTCGGTCGTATCAAACGTCAGCAGCGGTTCATCGCAGCCGTCCTGGAAAAGCTGAAAACCCCTTCGATCGTCATGCGGCTTCCCCAGCTGATTCAGGAGGTCTACCAGCACATCCGTACGGATCTGCGCGTCGCCGAGATCCTCGAGCTGGCGGGCTCGCTCAAGGGCGGGCAGATTGCGGTCCAGACGATGTCGCTTCCCGGGGATGCCCGCTATATCGACAAGATCAGCTATTATCTCCCCTACAAGGACCAGGCGGTCGCGATCGGCGCGCGGCATTACGCGACCCTTTCCCTGCTGGATCTCGAGGCGAGCTATACGCCGGCCATCGCCAGCCGGACCCCGTGAGCGGATCGTGAAAACCTCCCTGTTCGATTTCGATCTTCCCCAGGAGTTGATCGCCCAGACGCCGGCTCCGGTTCGATCCGCCTCGCGGCTGCTCGTCTTCCGGCGATCGACCGGGGCGGCGGAACATCGCTCGTTCAAAGATATTATCGAGTATATATCTCCCGGAGATCTGTTGGTGGTGAACCGTTCCCGCGTCATCCCGGCTCGGCTGTTCACGATTCCCGCCGAGGGCGCGAAGCCGGCGGAGATCCTCCTGGTCCGGGATCTGGGCGAGGGACGGTGCGAGGCGATG
>ENA-UOWO01005427-UOWO01005427.1-activated-sludge-metagenome-genome-assembly--contig:-NODE-5427-length-13541-cov-4.617307_pt1 | contig 13541 bp, 11 predicted proteins | sample MGYA00238148_ERZ761564 | MGnify/ENA primary metagenome ERZ761564 (study PRJEB28885, sample SAMN05720194) | activated sludge metagenome | isolation source: Anaerobic digester | place: USA...
TTGGAGAATATATTATCCCTAGCCTGGATCTTTTAGCTTCCCCCCCGCAGGTTTCGACAACAAGGCTGCAGAGCGACTTGGAAGAGGGGGCCAGGACATTGGAAAACACTTTAAGTGATTTTAATGTCAACGCCAGGGTGGCGGATATTGAGCGGGGGCCGGTGATCACCCGCTATGAGCTGGAACCCGCCCCGGGGGTGAAGATTCAGCGGATTACCACGTTATCAGATGATATTGCCTTAGCCATGCGGGCGGCGGCTGTGCGCATCGTGGCCCCTATCCCCGGGAAGAACCGTGTGGGCATTGAGGTGCCCAACAGCTCGACAGCGGCCGTCTTTCTGAAAGAAGTTTTGCAGGGCAGCAATTTTCAGAAGTCAAAATCGAAACTAATGCTTGCGATCGGGAAAGACATTTCTGGACACCCGATCGTGGCAGATTTGGGAGATATGCCGCATCTTTTGATCGCCGGGACCACGGGCGCGGGGAAAACCGTTTGTGTCAACAGCCTGATTATGTCTGTGTTATTTAACGCCACCCCTGATGAGGTGAAATTCCTTATGGTCGACCCGAAAATGGTAGAGTTGACACAGTATAATGACATCCCGCATATGTTATGCCCGGCGGTGACGGATCATAAAAAAGTTTCCCCCGCGTTGAATTGGGTGGTCGGGGAGATGGAAAATCGTTATCAGCTGTTGTCCAAGACAGGGGTGAGGAATATCAAGGCCTACCACGCCCGGGGATTGAGTCTGCCGTACATCATCATTATTATCGATGAGCTGGCGGACTTAATGCAGGTGTCGGCCAAGACCGTGGAGAGCGCCATCACCCGATTGGCTCAGTTGTCGCGGGCCGTGGGCATCCATCTGATCCTCGCGACCCAGAGGCCTTCCGTCGATGTTATTACGGGCGTGATTAAGGCGAATTTCCCGGCCAGGATTTCTTTTAAGGTGGCTTCGAAAGTCGATTCCCGCACGGTGCTGGATATGAATGGCGCCGAGACGCTGTTGGGAAAAGGCGACATGCTTTTTATGAAGCCGGGAGACGCCAAACCGACACGCGGCCAATGCAGTTTCGTGGCGGATGAAGAAGTGCATAGCGTGATTAATTTTATCAAAGAACAGCAGAGCCCGACCTATGACGACACGATTTTAACGTCCCAAAAAGCTTCGGGAGAGGCAGGCGAGGGGAACAAGGATGAGCTTTATGATGAAGCTGTCCGGTTGGTGATTGAAACCAACCAGGCTTCTGTTTCGATTTTACAGCGGCGCATGCGGCTTGGGTACACCCGTGCGGCCCGCCTTATTGATATGATGGAACAAAATGGGCTTGTCGGGCCGTATTGCGGCAGCAAACCCCGGGACATCCTCGTCGACCGCGAGGAGTGGCTCATGGAACACCTTAACCAGAATGGGAGTGAAGCCTAATGGCTGACGCCAGACAGCATAATCGTCCGCGAGGGGAAATTTTCAAGGAGGCTAGGGAAGCCCAGGGCTTGCCGTTGGCGACGGTTCATGAATCAACGAAAATCCCGATGGATGTTCTTAAAGCCATTGAAGAAGGGTACACGATCCGGACGCTTTCGCCTTTTTATATCAGGGGATTTATGAAGATGTATGCGCAGTATTTGGGTGTGGATATCAATCAGGTTTTAGAGCCGTCCCCGGTGCCAGAAAAGGCTTCCGAAAGAGTTAAGGAAGATCGTCCGGTTTCTTTGCCTCCGGAGCCTTTCATCCGCCTTGATTTTCAAAAGTATCTTACCAGGGAGAATCAGCAGCTTTTGCTGAAAGGCCTGGTTGGCTTGCTTTCCGTTTTCCTGATTTTGAGGATTGTCGGTTGCGTCCGGGATCACCGCCAGAAAAAAATGGCTGCTTCTTCCGTCGCTGTCCCCGCCATCGCCCCTGAAGTCACGGATAAAAAGACGCTATCAGGGGAGGAGAAGAAAGCCGAAGAGAAAAAGACCGTGGCCCCCGCGCCGACAGCGGCCCCCAAGAAGGAAACTCCCCCTAAGGAAGAAAAATCCTCGCCGCAGCCTAAAGAAGTCCGTTTGACGGTGAAGGCGAAAAAGAGCGGGTGGTTACAGGTTAAAGTCGACGGGAGCATGGTTTTTCAGTCGATTTTAAACAGTGGGGCGACTGAAACGTGGCAGGCCGAGCAGTCCATCGAACTTTCGGGAAAGAATATCCATTCTCTTGAATACGAAGTGAACGGGAAAGTCCTGGGAGAGCTTGGCCGCTCGGACCGGTCTGCCCGGCGAGTGGTTATCACCAAAGACGGTTTTTCGGTGAAACAGTAGCCTTTCGGATGCCTATCCAGATTTTTATCCCCGTAATGAATTTGAAAACCCTTGTCGTATAAAAATTGAGTGAACGGATTCCAGGGGTCAAGATAATGACATCTGAGCGAGAAAGGCAGCCTTTTCAAAAGGATTCGGGCCTGCCTTCCCGGTATTTTAATCCAGGGGAGGAAGTCGGCCTTATCAACTTGGGGTGTGCGCGGAATTTGGTTGATGCCCAGGAAATCCTCGGGCGTTTAAGGCGGGCGGGGTGCCGCATCGTGGATCCAAACCGGGCGTCTACCGTTATCCTCAACACCTGCGGGTTTATTGAAGAGGCCAAGCAGGAATCCCTTGATATGATCCTGGACCTTGTTGAACTGAAGCGCCAGGGCAAAATCAGGAAGTTGTTTGTTATCGGGTGTTTGTCTCAGCGCTACGGCAAGGAATTGTTGGCCGAGTTTCAGGAAATTGACGGTATGGCCGGGATCAATCCGTTTGAGACCGGGACCATTCCGGAACAAGTGCATTTAACTCCGGATCATTTTGCGTATCTCAAGATTTGTGAAAGCTGTTATAATCATTGCAGCTTCTGCGCGATCCCCCTTATCAAAGGACGTTTTCAATCAAGGAGCCGGGAGGCGGTTTTAGAAGAAGTGCTCCGTCTTGATCAGCGTGGAGTCAAGGAATTGAATCTTATCGGACAGGACATTACGGCTTACGGGATGGATATCTACGCCGGGAAAGAGCTCCCGGCTTTATTAAGGGAGATTTGCCGGGTGACCCGGAATATTGAGTGGATCCGGTTGCTATATACGTATCCGGCGCACGTGACGGATGATTTGATCAGCACGGTGGCGGAAGAGAGGAAGATATGCAAATATATCGATATCCCGCTGCAACATATCAATGACCGTGTTTTAAAGAAGATGAACCGGCAGATTTCCGCCGACGAAACGAGAGCTTTATTGGCAAAAATAAGGAGCCGTATTCCCGAGGTGCGCTTGCGTTCGAGTTTTATTGTCGGATTCCCTGGGGAAACGGAAGAAGCCTTCCAGGAGTTGCTGGCTTTCTTAGAAGAAGCCTGTTTTGACAGGGCCGGGGCTTTTGTGTTTTCCCCGGAAGAGGGGACCCCGGCGTTCCGTTTCCAGGATCCTGTCCCGAACTCTGTCAAGCGCCGGCGCTATGATATCCTGATGCGCCATCAGCAGGAGATATCCAAGGTGGCTTTACAGAAGATGGTGGGCGCAATTTTTAGGGTTTTGGTTGACGAAAAACCAAAACCGGGAGAAAATATGTATATTGCCCGCACAGAATATGATGCCCCGGAAGTGGATGGCTCGGTTTTTGTGCGTTCCGACAAAGACATCCAGCCCGGGACTTTTATCCGGGTCATGATCACGGACGCTTTGGAATATGACCTGGTGGGAGAACTTGTATGAACGTGCCTAATGTGTTGACAGTATCGCGAATTTTTTTAACCCTGGGATTCATTTTTTTTATCAAACAAGGGGATATCCTTTCCGTCTGCCTGGCGGGATGTTTTTTTGTCTTAGCGTCTGTCACGGATTATTACGACGGCTATTTTGCCAAGAAACGCAACCAGGTGAGTAATTTCGGAAAAATTATGGACCCTATCGCGGATAAATTCCTGATCCTATCAGCGTTTTATATTTTTATGCGCATGCATATTGTGGCAAGTTGGATTTTTTATCTTATCGCATTAAGGGAAATCCTGTTAACAGGCTTTCGGCTCACGGCGATGCTTTTGGGAAGAGTTCTGGCGGCCGAGCGGGCTGGGAAAATTAAGACAGTCTTACAGATGTCTTCAATCTGGGTCATCCTTTTGTCCTTGGTCCTGCAGGACCTCCACGTGTTCCAACCCCGAGAGGCGTTTGGGAGCCCGTTTTTTTTCCAGTTTTGGCAAGCCAGTATTGATGTGCTTTTGATTATGACGGTGATCGCCACCGTCTATTCCGGGGTTATTTACCTTTTCAATAATCGTATAAGTTTCATGAACACTTAACCTCCCGGGTTTCTTGTCCCATGAGAAAACACGTTGAATGGTTTCACAAAATAGGCGCGACCTTTTTTTATTGCGGGTATTTCCCGGGAGCTCCGGGAACATTCGCTAGCGCGGCGGCGGTTTTCCTTTACTGGATCCTGCGAGGGCATGTGGGCCTGTATCTTGCTGGTTTCTCGGCCCTGACTGCCTGGGGTTTTTTTTCCGGCGGGGCCATGGAGAAGATGGTGGGCCGTAAAGATCCGGGGTGCATTGTCATCGATGAGGTGTCCGGCGTGTTGATTTCTTTTTTTCTCCTTCCCCCGGTCCCGAAGGTCCTGTGGACCGCTTTTTTCCTCTTCAGGGCGTTTGATATGTTCAAAATTTATCCGGCCAACAAGTTTGAAATCTGTAAAGGCGGGACAGGGATCATGATGGATGACATCATCGCGGGCATCTATACGAACCTTGTCATGCAGATCGCTATTCGTCTGGCGGGAATCTAATCTAATATACAATAAAAGGAAGAGTGGTTCAGCCGGACGCGTTACAGACTAACGTTTCACAGCATGACTTTGGAAAGCATTTCATAGATCGGGCCTTGAGGGGTGAGGGTGCTTCTGAACAGAGAAACGGATCGAACCGTCTGTGATGGGATATGGGGGATTTCGCATTGAGCCAGCATTTCGGCCAGGGCTTTGATGTTTTTTTCCGACCGGACTCGCCCGATGGTGACATGGGCGATAAAAGCTTTTCTCTCTTTTTCAAATCCGAGAATTTGGACTCCTTTTTCAATGGCATCGGCCAGTTGTCCTATGGGTTGGGCATGACTCTCCGGAACCCCCGCCCAGATGACGCGGGGTTGCTTGATGCGGGGGAACGCCCCGACCATGTTAAGGGCAATTTGAAACGGGCAGATCCCGGTCACCCAAGAGGGGAGCTGTTCAACAATGGTTTGAATTGTCAAGAGAGGCACGTCACCGAGAAATTTCAGGGTCAGATGAATATTGGTAGGTTCCACCCACTTCACGTCCGGATGGCAGGTTTGCAGATGCCTTTGGATTTGATGAAGGCCTTCCTGAAGTGTTTTGTTTAATTCTATGGCGATAAAAGATCGGATTGTGTCGGACATAGGCGTTGAGGCGTGAAAGGTGTTTCGGTCAGGCGGTTCTCAGCTCATGAATTCCAGCAGCAAGTTTAAAGCCGTGGTTGTGGCGGCTTTCTTGATTTGGGCCCGGTCTCCGGGGAACTGGCATTTGAGGCAGAGCGCTTCGGATTCTGTGGCAATGGCGATAAAAGTTAACCCGACAGGTTTGGCCTTGGTGCCTCCGGATGGGCCGGCAATGCCGGTAATACCAATGCCGTAATGGGCTTTAAAGAGCGCGCGTACGTTTTTGGCCATCAATTCTGCCACGGGTTCAGAAACCGCGCCGAAAGAACTCAGTGTTTGCTCTGGAATTTTCAGAAGATTTTCTTTGGCGTCCTGACTATAACACACAAGGTCAGCGGTTAGAAATTTAGAACTCCCCGGGACATTGGTCAGCCGATGCCCCAGTAATCCGCCGGTGCATGATTCGGCGAGCGCCAGAGTTTCGTTGCGGGATAATAACTGGGCCGCGGCTTTTTCTTCTAATAGCATAAAATTTATTATACGGAATAAAACAGACTTTGACAAGGTCGTTTTCACAAGATTTTTAATTATTTTTTGTCTGTTTAAGGAATAATCAATACGTAACTTATTTGTTGTTATATAGTTAATTTAATGGCATTTTGTTTGCAAATCATAACATTATATATTATATTTAACTAAGAAAGGGTTGATCGCATAAAGCGGTCCACCAAACGTTCATTTAGCGAAAAAGCAAACCCGTTGTAAAGCGGGGACGCAAAGCCAAGGATCCTAGCAGGAAAGCCCGGCTGCCGAATAAATGATGAGAAGCCTATCTCTTGCCTAGGAGTAGGCTTTTCATTTTTTTACACCCGTCAGCAAGCTTCACCAGATACCCCCAAATCTTTTTAATGGACACACATTGTTTTTCCATAAGCCCCGTGTGCCGACCAGGCACCGTAATAATTGAAGGGCAGGGCGGGTGCTTCAACACAGAAAGCAGTAGTATTTTACGGGAATATTTACTATAATTTCCCATGATGTTCTAGATTCGATATTAGGGAAGATCCCGAGAGGCGCAGCGTCGCAGCCCAAGAGTTTTTCTCTTATCCGTTGACTTTTAAGAAGGAATCCACTATGGTGAATGCTATGCATCAAACATGTTTATCCCATCCGATTATTAAGCTCCTTGGGGAGCGGATCCTGATTTTAGACGGGGCCATGGGCACCATGGTTCAGGAATATAATCTGGACGAAAAGGCGGCCCGGGGCAAAGTTTTTGCGGATCACCCGGTGGATTTAAGGCGGAATAACGACGTCCTGTCTTTGACCCAACCGCAGATTATTGAGGAGATTCACCGGGCGTACCTTGCGGCGGGCGCGGATATTATTGAGACAAACACTTTCGGCTCCAATGCGATCAGTCTGGCTGATTACAAGCTGGAAGAGAAGGCGTATGAATTGAATGTTGCGGCCGCCAGGATCGCCCGCAGGGTCGCGGATGACGCAACCCGTGAAGGTCCCACACAGCCCCGTTTCGTGGCCGGTTCTATCGGCCCGACGAACCGTACGGCGTCCATGTCCACGGATGTCAATGACCCCGGCTCCCGGGCGGTCACCTTTGACCAGCTGGCGGCAGCGTACGCCGAACAGGTCCGCGGGCTCATGGAGGGAGGGGTGGATTTTCTTTTGATAGAGACGATATTTGACACGCTTAATAGCAAGGCGGCCCTTTATGCGATCGAGGGCGTTTTTGAAAGGGCGGGGCGCCGGCTTCCGGTTATGATTTCCGGGACGATTGCCGATGCCAGCGGCCGGATGTTCTCCGGGCAGACCCTGGAGGCGTTCTGGATTTCCGTGACGCATGCCAAGCCTTTGTCCGTGGGGCTCAATTGTTCCCTGGGCGCGGATAAATTGCGGCCCTATATCGCGGAATTGTCCCGGTTGGCGCCGTGTTACATCAGTTGTTATCCTAACGCGGGGTTGCCGGACGGGTTTGGCGGGTTTGACCAGGGGCCTTTGGAGATGGCCAAGCTGGTCGCTGATTTTGCGAAAGAAGGGTATGTGAACATCGTGGGCGGCTGCTGTGGAACCACCCCGGAATATATCCGGGCGATTCGCCAGGCCGTGTCTCCGTTTAAGCCGCGTGTCCTTCCTCATCTCCCGGTTCAAACCTGTTTCAGTGGATTGGAGGCGCTGGTCGTCCGCCCAGAGGCTAATTTTATCAATATCGGCGAGAGGACGAATGTCGCCGGTTCCCAGAAATTCGCGAATCTGATCAAAAGGGAGCAATATGAAGACGCGTTATCTGTGGCCCGCCAGCAGGTGGAGGCCGGAGCCCAGGTGATCGACGTGAATATGGATGAGGCCATGCTGGATTCGCAAAAAGCGATGGTGAGATTCCTTAATCTTGTCGCCAGTGAGCCGGACATCGCCCGGGTTCCTGTCATGATTGATTCGTCCCGTTGGCCGGTTATTGAAGCCGGGCTGAAATGTCTTCAGGGCAAATCGATCGTCAATTCCATATCCCTGAAAGAAGGCGAAGAGGTTTTTAAGAGACAGGCGGCGGTGTTGAAGAAATTCGGCGCGGCCGTGGTTGTGATGGCATTTGATGAGCGCGGGCAGGCGGACACGAAGGCCCGGAAAGTGGAGGTCTGCACGAGGGCGTACCGTATTTTAACGCAGGAGGTTGGGTTCCCCCCGCAGGATATTATTTTTGACCCCAATGTTTTTGCCGTTGCGACCGGCATGGAAGAGCATAATAATTACGCCTTGGATTTTATAGAGGCGACCCGTATCATTAAGAAGACTTTGCCGCATTGCCGGGTTTCCGGGGGCGTGAGCAATATTTCGTTTTCTTTCCGGGGGAATAACATTGTCCGGGAAGCGATGCACGCGGCGTTCTTGTATCACGCGATTCAGGCGGGGATGGACATGGGGATTGTGAATGCGGGCATGATTGCCGTTTATGACGCAATCCCTGGGGATTTGTTGGGGTATGTCGAGGATGTGCTTTTTAACAGAAGGCCGGACGCGACAGAGCGTCTCGTCACGTTTGCCGAACAGGTCAGAAGCCAGGGGGGGCGGGTTGTGACGGCCGACCGGGAATGGCGGAGCCTCCCGGTTGAAGAGCGGCTTGCTCACGCTATGGTGAAAGGGCTTGTGGAGCACATTGAGGAAGACACTGAGGAAGCGCGCCAGAGCGCCCTGCGGCCTTTGGATATTATTGAAGGCCCGCTTATGAAAGGGATGAGTGCCGTGGGGGAATTGTTCGGTTCCGGGAAAATGTTTTTGCCACAGGTCGTTAAAAGCGCCCGGGTGATGAAAAAATCCGTGGCGTATTTAACGCCGTTTATCGAAAAAGAAAAAAGAGGGCAAGCCGCGCACCGGCAGGGGAAAATTTTGCTGGCCACCGTGAAAGGCGATGTGCACGATATCGGGAAAAATATCGTCAGTGTGGTTTTGGCGTGCAATCATTTTGAAGTCTTGGACCTGGGCGTGATGGTCTCTGCTGAAAAGATCGTCGCGGCCGCGATACAGGAAAACGTGGACATGGTGGGGTTAAGCGGATTGATCACGCCGTCGTTGGAGGAAATGGTTCATGTCGCCCGGGAAATGGGGAAGGCCGGGTTAACGGTCCCGATTTTGATCGGCGGAGCGACGACCTCGCCGCAGCACACGGCCGTCAAGATCGCGCCCTGTTACAGCGGGCCGGTAATCCATATCAAAGACGCGTCCCGGTGCGTGCAGCTGAGCCGGCAACTTTTGAACGCGGATCAAAGAGCCGCCGTGACGGAGCAGATCAAGGCGGAACAGCGGGTGATCCGGGAAGAGTTCGACAGGCGCCGGAGTGAAACGAAGTTTTTAACTTTGGAAGAAGCCCGAGGGAGAGGACTCAAAACTGATTGGTCGCAGTTGCCCCTCACGCCGCCGGCGTTTTTAGGCACCCGCGTTTTTGATCATTTTGACCTCTCGGAGATCCGGGAAAAAATTGACTGGTCGCCTTTCTTTATGGCCTGGGAATTGAAAGGGCATTTCCCTAAGATCCTGGATGACCCCCAACAGGGGGCGGAGGCCCGCAGGCTTTACGCGGATGCACAGCGGCTGCTGGATGAAATCGTGTGTCAGAAGTCTTTGATGGCCAGGGCGGTGGTGGGGTTCTTCCCGGCAAACAGCGCCGGGGATGACATAGAGGTTTATAAAGATGAGAGGCGTGAGGAGGTCTTAACGGTCTTTCACGCTTTGCGGCAGCAGGTTGTGAAATATGATAACCGCCCGTATTACGCCCTTTCGGACTTTATCGCTCCCCGGGCGACGGGGCGAAAAGATTATTTGGGCGGGTTCGCGGTGAGCGCGGGGTTTGGCACGGCCGATCTCGCGGAAAAGTATGAGAAGGATCACGATTCCTATCACGGGATTTTGGTTAAAGCGTTGTCCGATCGCCTGGCGGAAGCCTTTGCCGAGCGTATGCATGAGCTGGTCCGGAAAAAATACTGGGGGTATGATGCCAGGGAGACCCTGACAAACGATGAATTGTTTCAGTGCCGTTATCGAGGCATTCGTCCCGCCCCCGGGTACCCTGCTTGCCCGGATCACACGGAGAAAGCATTGTTGTTCGGCCTGTTAAATGCGGAGCAGGCCACCGGGATCCGGTTAACAGAAAATTTTGCCATGGTCCCCGCCTCCTCTGTCTGCGGGTTCTATTTTTCCCACCCGGAATCAAAATATTTCTGGCTTGGGAAAATAGCCCTTGACCAGGTCGAAGACCTTGCCAGAAGAAAAGGCATGCCGGTGCGTGAGCTGGAAAAGTGGTTGAGCCCTGTCCTTGGTTACGACGCGGCCCCATGACGCCGCAACCCCATTTGAAATGATCCGGCCAGAAATATCCTGGTCCGGGCCATTCACAGGCATATTTGACTATAAGCCATTTCAAAATTTCCATCAGATGGGTGCGACGGGGGAAGGCCGTTCGGCGGGACCCGTCACTCCAAGCGGTCTTGAAATGGTTTCTAAGACATTTAGTCGTTTTCCCCCGTATCTTATCGATTTTTATGGGGACAGGCTAACATTTCAATCAATTCCCTTGTTTTCACTTATAGAAATAGGTAAAATTATTTCATTATGAACGCGGAAACGAAAAGGGGAAGAATCCTGATTATCGATGATGACCAGGGCGTTTTAAAGCTTGTGGAAACGCTTTTGGGCGCGCAGGGATATAACGTTTCCTCCACGAATGACGCGGCCCGGGGGTTGGAGATGGCAATCAGAACCACGCCGGACCTCGTTGTTTTAGACGTGATGATGCCGATCATCAACGGTTTCAATATATGCCGCCTCCTGAAATCCCAGGAAATTGCCATGAGAATTCCGGTTATCCTTTTAACCTCGCGGACGTCCGAGGAAGATTTTGTCATCGGGCAGGAAGTCGGGGCGAACGCTTATTTACCCAAACCTATTGATACAAAGTTGTTTCTTGAGAAAGTCCGCGAGCTTTTGTCCGTGGCGGGATAGTGGGGATCCCTCGCCCTTGAGAAATTGTACTTTGATCCGAAGTAGAAATAATGACATGATAAAGCTTTTTGAAAAGATGGGGAGCCCGGTTGTTTACGGCATCAGGGTGTTCCTCGATTTTATGCACCTGAGCCTGCAAGCTTTTTTCTGGATCATCTTCGGCCCATTCAGGGATAAACCGCTCAAACATAAGACGGTATTTGAGCAGATGGTCTTTATGGGCATCCAGTCGGTCCTGATTGTGTTTTTTGTTATGTTTTTTACCGGGGTTGTCTTGGCGATGCAATCGGCCTATCAGCTGTCCAAGCTGGGCGGTACGATTTATGTCGCGAGCCTGACCGCGGTTTCGATCTGCCGGGAGCTGGGGCCGGTGTTGACCGCTTTAGTCGTGGCCGGCCGTATCGGCGCGGCGATCACCGCTGAAATCGGTTCCATGCAGGTCAATGAGCAGATCGAAGCCTTAGAGACAATGGCCATCAATCCGGTCCGTTTTTTAGTCGCCCCCAAATTGCTTTCCCTGTTTGTGATGCTGCCCTGTTTAACGATTTTGGGGGATGTGTCCGGGATTCTGGGAGGGTATGTGATCGGGGTTTATAACTTGGGTATTAATAAGCATCTGTATATTCAAACCACGTTTAAATATCTTATGCTTAAAGATGTTTACACCGGCTTATCGAAATCGTTTGTGTTTGCGATAATCATCGTCCTCGTGGGCGCGTATCAGGGCTTAAAAACCCGGGGTGGAGCGGTGGGGGTCGGGAAGCATACCACGATCAGCGTTGTGACGAGTTTTATCCTGATCATTGTGGCGGATTGCATCGTCACGGGTATTTATTATTTTCAAAACATGTGATCCTGGCCCCGCCGGTTGCGGGTCATAAAATATTTTTAAAGGAGCGCGGGGAGTCATGGCGGAGCGGCCGGTGGCTATATCGGTAAGAAATTTGGTCAAGACCTTTGACGGCAGGACGGTGTTGGACGGGGTTACCCTTGATATTTATCAGGGGGAAACGTTTGTCATTATGGGGGGCTCCGGGTGCGGGAAGAGCACGCTTTTGAGGCATATGACCGGGGCCATTAAGCCGGACGCGGGCCAGGTTTATTTTCAGGGGAAAGATTTAACCTTGATGACGGAAGAAGAAAAGGAACGGATCAAGCGGCGCTTTGGCATGAGCTTCCAGTCCGCGGCCCTGATTGATTACATGACGGTGGAAGAAAACGTCAGCCTGCCTTTGCGCGAGCACACGAAACTGGATCCCCAGATTATCAGCATTATCGTTAAAATGAAATTGAATCTGGTCGGGCTGCAGGGGTACGAACATTTGATGCCGAGCATGCTTTCCGGAGGGATGAAGAAGCGCGTCGGCTTGGCCAGGGCGATCGCGATGGACCCGGAAGTGGTTTTTTATGATGAGCCAACCGCGGGGCTGGACCCGATTGTATCGGCCGTGGTCGATAAACTGATCTTGGACTTAAACAAAAAATTGTTGCTCACGTCAGTGGTCGTCACGCATAACATGGAAAGTGTTTTCCGCATCGCGAATCGCGTGGCGATGCTCCATCAGGGACGGGTGCTGGAGGTCGGGACACCGAAGGAGATCAAAAATTCCGGGAACGCGATTGTCCAGCAGTTTCTTAAAGGTGAAATCGAAGGGCCCATCAATATCATGGAGAACGGCCATCAAGGGGCGCGGGTCGGCAAACCGTAGAGGGGGACTATATGAGGATCAACAATGAGACTAAAGTCGGCATCCTGATCGCTGTTGTGTTGTCGATGCTGGCCGTGTTAACCGTGAGGGCGGGAGATTTCCATTTTAAAGAGAGGGGTTATGACATTAAAGTCCATTTTGTCAATGTCGATGGCATAGAGTTGAACTCGCCCGTAACGCTCAACGGGCTTGAGATCGGCCGCGTCAAGGATATCCATATCGTTTACGGCCGGGTCCCGAAAGTGGAGTTGACTCTCTGGATCAAACAGGACATTAAAATTTTCAAGGGGGTCGAAGCGCATGTGAAAAATTTGGGATTTATGGGGGAAAAATATATCGGGCTTGTTATGACCAGTGAGGCCGGCGGCGGGCATCTCGCGCCCGGAGAGGTGATCACCGGGACCGAACAGGCCAGTTTTGAAAAAATACTTAAGCAGGGTGAAAATATCGCCGCCAATATCGAGGGGATATCCGCCAACCTCAATGAGCGGCTGAAAGTGAACGCGCAGGCGGTCGATGATGTCCTTGCGGATATGCGCGCCTCGATGAAGAATGTGCATACCATCTCGGATAATATCAATGAACGCTTCGCGGCGAATCAGCATCTTGTGGACGAGATGATGGGGCATGCTAACAGCACGACGAAGAATTTGGAAGAGTTAAGTTACGATCTCAAGGAAAACCCCTGGAAACTGCTTTATAAACCGAAGAAATAAGGCTTGAAGGCGCCAGGAGGGAAGGATGGAATATGTTTGCCCTGTCTGCGGGAAACCCGTCAGCGAGGACCTTCACCAATATGTTGACCATACGGAGAAGCACATCGTTGATATTATTAAAAAGAAACACCCTGAATGGATTGAACAGGACGGGTTGTGCCATAAGTGCTTGAAGTATTATAAAAAAGAGATCGGAAGAGCGTCGTGTAGGGAAAGAGTG
>ENA-UOWO01005430-UOWO01005430.1-activated-sludge-metagenome-genome-assembly--contig:-NODE-5430-length-13539-cov-9.939780_pt1 | contig 13539 bp, 10 predicted proteins | sample MGYA00238148_ERZ761564 | MGnify/ENA primary metagenome ERZ761564 (study PRJEB28885, sample SAMN05720194) | activated sludge metagenome | isolation source: Anaerobic digester | place: USA...
GGAATAAGATATTTTTTTGCGATCTCAAGCCGTTCCGGATCGGTGTATCCGGAAAGACGGATTATCTCCATCCTGTCTTTAAGCGGTGCCGGAATGGTCTCTTCCCAGTTGGCTGTCGCAATGAAGAAAACTTTTGAAAGGTCAAAAGGGATCCCGATATAGTTGTCAAGGAACGAGAAATTCTGTTCAGGATCAAGCACTTCAAGCAGAGCCGAAGATGGATCTCCGCGGAAATCCTTGCCAACTTTATCAATTTCATCAAGCATGAAAACGGGGTTGCTGGAACCGCTTGTCTTTATTCCTTCGATAATTTTTCCGGGCATTGCACCGACATAGGTTCTTCTGTGACCTCTGATCTCGGCTTCATCGTGAAGTCCGCCTAAGCTCAGCCGGTAGAAATTTCTGTCAAGTGCTCTTGCAATCGATTTCCCGAGCGATGTCTTTCCAACTCCGGGAGGCCCGATGAAGCAAAGGATCGGTGATTTAGAGTTGCCGCGGATCTGTCTTACCGCAAGAAATTCAAGGATCCTCTCTTTCACATCAACGAGCCCGAAATGGTCTTCTTCAAGTATTTTACCCGCTTTTGCAATGTTTTTATTATCTTTTGTCTCTTCCATCCACGGAAGTTCGAGAATTGTATCAAGCCATGTCTTGACAACGACTGTTTCAGATGCCGCAGGGTTCATTGTTTTTAAGCGTTCAAGCTGTTTTTTTGCTTCTGTTCTCACCTTTTCCGGCAATTCAATCGAATCAAGTTTCTTTTCGTATTCCTGAATTTCAGAAAGGTGGGGATCTTCGTTTCCAAGTTCCTTCTGGATCTGCTTCATCTGTTCTTTGAGAAAATATTCCTTCTGTGCTTTCCCGAGCCGTTCCTTTGCCTTGTTGCGGATGTCTGATTGTATTTCGATGAGCGAAAGTTCTTTTTCAAGTGATTCATGAACGATCTGAAGTTTTTTCATCACTGAGTTCTCTTCAAGCACTCTTTGTGAAAGTTCAACAGATTTTGAAAGATGGCTCATTATTATCTCTGCAAGCCGGCCCGGGTTTTTCACACCCTGAATTGCCGCAAGTGCTTCAGGAGGAAGCATGATCTCGCCCTGATCGGCAATGTTCTTTATCTGCCGTTTTATTTCGGTCATCAATGCCTGCGACATAACATTGTTCTGGTCGGGTTCATCGTCGATCACATTTACATCTGCAGTATAATAACCGCCCTGTTCATCATAACGGATGTTTCGAATGGACGCTTTTTTGTATCCCTGAATGTAAAGCATCATGTTTCCGTCAAAGTTCTTCTGCATTCTAATAACGGTTGCAACGGTGCCCGTAGAATAGACTGTTTCGTCCTTTATCTGGTCAATTGAGGGATCTTTCTGTGCTGTAACGATCAGATATCCTTCCGCGGTTATCGCCCTGTTGACGGCGCTTGAGGAAAAACCCCGCTGGACATTGACATTCATTATCATATATGGAAAAAGGACTGAATCTTTCAGCGGCAGGACCGGGAGTGAAGGGGGGATTATGTTCGTTGTTCCGTTTCCGTTATTCATGTTCTCCTCCGTTTTCTGGCTCTATTTTGATAATACCCCTTTTGTCAACAACTATCGGAAATTTTATTATAAGCACGCCGTTGTCCATTGAAACGGTCGCTTTATTGAAGTTTACGGCCCTCCCGAGATGTATTACTTTCCGGAAAGTTCCGTTCTCCCGTTCAAGGCAGACACAGTTTTCATAACGGTTGCTTCTCAAAGTATCTTTGTCTCCGCTTATCTCAATGAACTGGTCAAAACCGAAAACACTGACATTTTCCATCGTAAGTCCCGGCACTTCAACTTCAACGACAAGCCGGCAGCCACCCTCATCAATAAACACATCGTATGGAAAATCAATCTCGCTCTTCTGAGATTTTTCAGGGTCAAGCAGATCGGAAAGTGCCGATTCTATCTCTTCGACCAGTCCACGGTACTGTTTAAGAACGCTTAAATTGTCAGAATTTTTTCTTTCAGTCATATTCCACCTTTATAAATCAAAATCCTTGCCAAGTTTACAGGAATCGCATTTTATGGCAAGTCAAATCTTATAAAAATATTTATCCTAAAATCTTGTAAATAAAGCGATGTGACATTATATATATGCAGTACTTTGTTTTTTTTATTTTCCGGAGGGAAAAATGAGCTCAGATAGAGGACAACTCGGTATTATTGCTTGTAATTCAGGCAGAGCTTTCGCCAATTCAGTGGTGGACTACCTTAAAGATAAATATAAAAGGGACAACCGTGAAGACCGGTTCAGATATGTTAAAACCACAGAAACCCATTTTGCAAACGGTGAGATAAAGACTTCAATAGATGAACCGATCCGCGGAATGGATGTCTATATAATTCAGCTTATGGACGATCCCATGAGCGATCTTTCGGTAAATGACAACCTGATGGCTCTTGCTACAGCGGTGAATGCTGCCTACAACAGTGATGCCGGTTCGATAACGGCGGTCATTCCGCAGTTCCCCAACGCAAGACAGGAAAGAAGAAAAGGGCGTGAAAGCGTTACAGCTTCAATGGTTTCAGCATTCATTGAGGAAAGCGGTGCTTCGAGAGTTCTGACGATCGACATTCACGCTGAAGCGATCGCCGGTTTTTTCCATCGTGCCCGTCTTGACAACCTTCATGCCAGCAGACAGCTTATGAGAGCGATGTGCAAGAGATCACTGATAAACGATAACACCGTTGTTGTTGCACCCGATGTCGGAAGTGCTGAAACTGCAAGATACTACTCAAGAGAGCTTAAGACAGATATGGCCCTTATCGTAAAGGAAAGAGACTATTCAAAGGCCTCTGTCGTTGTTGAAGCAAGACTGGTAGGAAGTGTTGAGGGAAGGAATGTTGTCATTGTCGATGATATGATCGCAACAGGCGGAACGCTGATCGCGGCATGTGCAAAGCTTAAAGAGCTCGGTGCTGAAAATATTGATGTTTTCTGCACATTTCCTTTCTTTAACGGGGATGCTGTTAAGAAACTGGACGAGGCGTTTGCAAACGGAACGATCCATTCTGTTACCGGAACAAATGCAGTCTGGAGAGGAGAAAAGTTCATTGCCGATCATCCATGGTATAACGAAGTGAGTGTGACCCGTCTTTTTGCGAAGGTTATCTATCACATAAATCACATGGAATCTATTTCGAACATACTTGAATCTTAAAATATCTTCAGGGAGGAAGCAGCAATGTTAAGGATCGACAAGGTTGCCGGTCATGATGTGTTGATGGAATCGGACATTCCTTTTCTCAAACTTTTCAGAAAAGGTAAGGTGCGTGAGGTTTATGAGATAGGTGAATATCTTCTCATAGTTGCCACCGACAGAATAAGTGCATTCGATGTTGTAATGAAGTCGGGTGTTCCGGGGAAAGGTGTGTATCTGACAAAACAGTCCTCATACTGGTTTAAATTCATTGAGAAAAATGGTATTTCGACTCATTTTGTCACCGACAGAATTGCTGAAATAGTTGAAATAACAGGTGAAAAGAGACTTCTTGATCTGCCTTGGCTTGAAGGGAGAGTGATGCTTGGTAAAAAAGCAGAAGTGCTTCCCGTTGAGGCGGTATGCAGGTTCAGAATATTCGGCTCGGCAGTTATTGCCCTCAAGAAAGGGACATGGATCTGGGATGAGATCGAATCTGAAGAAGGATTGAAGGAAGGTGCTCTCATAAAGAACGGACCTGTTTTCACTCCGACAGAGAAATCTGAAACTGATGATAAAATTTCTTTTGAACAGATGGTGGAACTTATAAAAGACAGAGAACTCGCTGAAAAAGTTAAAAAGAACACAATAGATCTTTTCAGGATGTGCAACGATCACGCTGTTTCAAAGTTCGGTTTTGAGATCGCTGACGGAAAGGTTGAATACGGCATGATAGATGGAAAACTCGCCCTTGTTGATGAGACATTCACAAGTGACAGCGCAAGGTTTATTCCTGATAAGTCAAAGGAAGTATTCAGAAAATGGCTTACGGATAACAATTTGAAAAAAGTTGCGGCAGTTGTGCCTGATGACATTTCAATGAAAGTTTCCGATCTTTACAGAAGTCAGTGCAATGATATGGGAATTGATATTTAAAAGATAACCGGAGAGTACATGAAGTTCAATTACAAAACACTTCTGATCTGGCTTGGGATAATCATAGCTGTCTTTTTTGTGATAAATATTTCACAGATGACAGCAGAAAAGACCATTGCCGAGATCAATATGACCGAATTCCGGTCGAAAGTGAAAGCGGGAGAAGTGAAAGAGGTCGTTATCGACGGCATAGAGTTCAAAGGGAAGCTCAATAACGACTCAACCTTTGTCGTCATAGGTCCGAGCGGAGAGAGAATGATGGAATTCCTTTCCGAAAACAATGTTCCGACAACTTATGTGAAGCCGGAGGACAATTCATTCCTTCAGACGATTCTTGCATCATGGCTTCCGATGCTTATTTTCATCGGGCTTTTCATCTTTTTCATGAGACAGATGCAGGGTGGGAACGGAAAAGCATTTTCTTTCGGCAAAAGCAAGCACAGAGTAATCTCAAAAGATCAGAATCCCATAAGATTCAAAGATGTCGCAGGGGTTGATGAATCAAAAGAGGAACTTACGGAAGTGGTTGATTTTCTTAAAAGACCGGCTCATTACACAAAAATGGGTGCTAAAATTCCTCACGGAGTTCTTCTTGTCGGGCCTCCGGGAACAGGGAAAACTCTTCTTGCAAAAGCAGTTGCCGGTGAAGCTGATGTTCCTTTCTTCATCATAAGCGGTTCAGATTTTGTTGAAATGTTCGTCGGAGTCGGTGCAAGCAGGGTCAGAGACCTTTTCACCCATGCCAAGGAAAAAGCGCCGTGTATTATTTTCGTTGACGAAATTGATGCAGTAGGTCGTCAGAGAGGTGCAGGGCTCGGCGGCGGTCACGATGAAAGAGAGCAGACATTGAATCAGCTGCTGGTCGAAATGGACGGTTTCGGAAGCGATCTCGGTGTCATTGTCATTGCGGCGACAAACAGACCTGATGTTCTTGACCCGGCACTTTTAAGACCGGGCAGATTTGACAGACAGGTTTATGTTCCGATGCCTGACATCAAAGGTCGCGAGATGATATTGAAAGTTCACGCTGAAAAAATAAAAATGGCGGAAGAGATCAACTATCACGACATCGCAAGAGGAACTCCCGGACTTTCAGGAGCCGACCTTGCGAACCTTCTCAACGAAGCGGCTCTCATTGCGGCATCAAGTTCTGCAAAAGAAGTTACGATGTCACACATTGAAGATGCGAGAGATAAAATTCTCATGGGGAAAGAAAGAAAAACGATGGTGCAGACTCCGGAAGAAAAGAAGGATACCGCATATCACGAGGCGGGACACACAATAGTCGGATTTTATTCAAAATTTGCTGATCCGATACACAAAGTTTCGATAGTTCCAAGAGGCAGAGCGCTCGGAGTGACCCAGCATTTACCTGAAAAGGATAAATACAGTTACCACAAAGAGGAACTTGTTGACAGAATAAAGATCCTCATGGGCGGAAGAGTTGCTGAAGAACTTTTCATCGGTCGTATTACAACCGGAGCCGGAAACGACATCGAACGGGCGACACAGCTTGCAAGGAACATGGTGATGCAGTGGGGAATGAGCGAAAATCTCGGGCCCATTCATTACGGCGAAAAGGAAGAGCAGGTGTTTTTAGGCCGTGAACTTGGCAAACGGACTCAGGTGAGCGAAGCAACATCAGAAAAGATAGATGAAGAAGTTCAGAAGCTTGTTGACAGCGCATATCAGAGTGCAAAGAGCATTCTTGAAACCCATAGAGATTCCGTTGAACGGCTGGTGGCTAAACTCATTGAAAAAGAGACGCTTGAAAAAAATGAAATAGTTGCCGCGATAGAAGGTGGTCAGAATGAAGCTTAAGGTTCTGTTCCTGACGGTGGCATTTGTTTCTTTAATTTTTGCATCATGCTCAACAGTTCCGAAAAAAACAATAAATACAGATAGTTCCTATAGCTGGACAAAAGAAAGGTTTGAGCTTGATCCGCAGAATCAGTCGTTTTCTGCTGAAGGTGAAGTTACGATGTGGATAGACTCTGTGCAGTTCAAAGGCAAGTTTAACGGTGATTATCAGATACTTTCAAGCGAAAGGAGCAAATGGCGGATGATCATCACAGGCCCTTTCAATATTTCGGTTGCAACGGTCATCATCAATGGAATGGCTGCGCACATCTTTCATGACGGGAAATGGGAAAGCAAGCCGTGGCCTGAAATTTCAGCAGGGCTTTTCAATGCCGATGTTGACGGGGATGTCCTTTCGGTGATACTTGGCGGAAGGTTCAAGTTTGATGGCGAATGCGCTGAAATATCAGAAAATTCAAAGCTTTGCAAAATGAATGAGATCTATTACAAGTTTGCAGGCAACCAGATCGTTGAAATATTAAGCGGTGATCTCTATGCCGTAAGAAAAGACGGCTCCTGGACCGGAGTCAGAAACGGAAAATACGCATTCATCTTCAAAAATAAGGATTTCGACAACACAGTTTTGCTCAAAGATTCATTATTCGGGCTCCCCGTGGAAGAAAAAGACGAATTCGACGATTTGTGATAATCACATAATGAAAGTTTCGTAGTTATCTCTGTTTATGACCTTGAATTCATGGTCTGGATAGCTGTTTGCGAATGTTTTTGTCAAGTATGCTTTTTTATTGGGATTCCATTTGAATTCATAGGCATGAAGGACTCCATCCGTTTCTTCGATATAATCAATTTCCTGCTGTTCAACTGTCCGCCAGAAATAGCGGTTTGCAAAGATCATATTGTTCTGAATATATTTCATTCTTTCGCTGATCAGAAAATTTTCCCATAACTGTCCGACATCATTCCGGAGCTCCACCGGTGCAAAATTTGCGATAATTGAGTTTCTGATACCGTTATCATAAAAATATATTTTCCGTGCCCGCTTAAGCTCTTTTCTCAAGTTTCTGCTGAAAGATCCAAGCCGGAAAATGATATAGGTCTGTTCAAGAAGCTGAATGTACTTTTCAACAGTCTGATTATCAAGTCCTACGATATTTGACAGTTCGTTTGCGGAAACTTCACTGCCGACCTGAAAAGCGATCGCCTGAAGAAGTTTCATAAGTTTTTCCGGTTTTTTAATGCTTTCCCAAGTGAAAATGTCTTTATAAAGATAGCTGTCTGACAATTGTTTGAGAACTTCTTTTTCGTTCCCTGCAGAGTTGACAACTTCAGGATAATAGCCATAGATCAGACGGTGAGAAAGCATTCTGTTCTCTTCAATAAAACCATTATGTGCAGCCATTTCTGAAAAAGAAAGCGGATACAATGAAAACTCCCATTTTCTCCCTGTCAGCGGCTCGTTTATGAAATTTGCAAGATCAAAAGAGGAAGAACCGCTTGCAACAACTTGAATTTCAGGAATATTGTCAGTTATAAGTTTAAGCTTTAGACCGATATCTCTAATTCTCTGCGCTTCATCTATCACAACAACTTTTTTTCCGGCTAAAATCGCTTTAAGACGGGTGGAACTGATGTTTTCCAGTAAATTCTGAATATCGGGCTCATCGCCGTTAAGCCAGACAACATCATCTCTGTTCCCGTAAAGCATTTTGAGCAGTGTGGTTTTGCCTGTCTGCCTCGCACCAAGAACGATCAGTGCCTTGTTTGTCCCCTCTTTACTTTTAAGAATTTCTTTCATTTTTCGCTCTATCATTCCGACTCCTGCGAACCAAATCGCAAAATATATGAATATTTCAACTATCTCAATCGCAAAATATAGGTTTTTTTGCTAAAAAGCAAGTTTTCTGCAAAAGACGAATTCGACGATTTGTGATAATTAACTGAAAACTGACTATTCCTTGAACAATTTCCTTAATTTTGTAGAATATAAGGAATTTAGTTCGGAGGGTGCGATGAGATATGTTTTTCTGACAGTTATAGTTCTGACGGTTTTTGTTTCCGGCTGTGATGCATTTTTAACTCACGATACTGATCTGGAATACTATTCGGTGTGTGAAAGAAAATATCCGGGTGAAGACAACTGCTCTCAGCCCTATGTCAACTGCATTGCCTATGCCTATATGAGGGACTGGTATCTGTGGTATGACAAGATCCCTTTTATCGATCCCGGCACTTATGAAACGCTGGGAGATATGGTGAAAGCGTTAAGATATGAGGATGAAGGTGTGCTTATCGACCGTTTTTCATATTCGACAAAAAAAGAGGAACATGAAGATTATTACGCAGGGAAAAGATATGGAATGGGGACTTCGTGGAAAAGGGATGAAGAGAACAAACTTTTTATAACGATGGTATATCCGACTTCCCCGGCCGATGTCGCAGGATTGAAAAGAGGTCAGCAGATACTTGCAATGAACGGTTTTACAGTTGAGGAGCTTGACGCAAATGCCGCATACAACAAGGAACATTCAGGCGATGATGATTTTGTGAAAAGGACTGACTGGAGCAATGTTTATGACGCTGAAAATGAAGGTGAGCCGGTTGACATGAAACTTCTTGAAAAGGGAGAGGACCTGGAAACAACAGTATATCTTGGTGATTACTCAATGAAATCGGTTCTGAAAACTGCAATTGTTGATAATGGCGGAACGAAAACCGGCTACATTCACTTCAAGGCCTTTATCACCCCTTCAGAGCAGGAACTGAACGATGCATTTGCAGAGTTTAAAAAAGAGAAGATAGAAGAACTTGTCGTTGACATGAGATATAACGGCGGCGGACTTGTCAGAATCTCTGAACAGCTCATAAATCTGATTGCTGGAAAAACTGTAAAAGATGAGCATATAATCAAAATTCTCTACAACGATAAACATTCCGATGTCAACAGCCACTACACAGGCAAAGTGCTTGAAAGTTCGATGGATCTGAAGAAAGTTGCTTTCATTACGACAAAAGGGACTGCGAGCGCTTCTGAAATGGTGATAAATTCGCTTCAACCGTTCGTTGATGTTTCGATAATCGGTGACACAACCTACGGAAAGCCGGTCGGGATGAATGCCAAGAACATCTGCGATCAGACGATAGTTCCGATAACTTTCAAGAATGCGAACGCAGTTGATTTCGGTGATTACTACCACGGAATTTCTGCCAACTGTAATTCGGTTGATGACTATAAACACGATTTCGGTGACAAGGATGAGGCATCTTTAAAAGAGGCGCTGAATTACCTTAAAACAGGAAAATGCTCAGAAACAGCACTGACTTTGAGAAATGTGAAAAGTCAATATATTGAAGATCTTATCCCGTTTGAACTTAAGGGGATGAATCGGGTTGACTACACTTTTTAGGTAACACATTTCGACCATTCACCATTCACCATTCACGGTTTCACCATAACCATTTTTCCGGTTGATTCAGCCATTATTTCACCGTTCAGGGTTATTTGACCTTTTGCATAACAGATCCTTCCTTTTACCGATTCGACGAAACCCTCGATAAGTATTTCACTTTCAACGGGTATAGGTTTTCTGAATCTGACTGTGATCTCTCCGGTCACACCCGATTTATAGACAGTAAAAGCGGCATAGGCCATTATTTCATCCAGAACTGTGCTGGTTATTCCGCCGTGAACGATCCCTTCCCATCCGCAGAATTTCCTGTCTATTTTTGTAACGGCCCACGCTTTTTTTAAGTTCTTATCACTTTTTATATCGAGCTTGAGTCCGATACTGTTCTCACAACCGCATACAAAACATGATCTGTCGTCATTAAGTTCCATTCCAGTCTCCAAAGAAAAAAACCTGCCTGATTTTATTGTTTAGACAATACTTTGTCAATTGACAGTTATATTAGTTGAAAAAAAAAGAAGTTGTGTTAGAATCGCTCCGGGAATTAAATAAAGGGTGCTTGAAATGAGCCATTTTTTAGAATTGTCGCCACCTATTTTCAATAAACTTTTCAATATGATAACTGATCCCATATCAATACTTGAGAACGGTGTTTTCGTTGAATGCAACTACGCAACATTGAAAATGCTCAGAATGAATTCAAGGGAAGATCTGATCGGCAAAACACCATGGCAGATGAGTCCTGAATATCAGCCCGATGGTCAATTATCAGTCGAGAAGGCGAAGATGATGATTGCAAAAAGTGTTGCGGAAGGGTCAAACAGGTTTGAATGGGAACACACAAGATTTGACGGGTCGGTTTTTACAGCGGAGATCGTTCTTACCCCGATACTTGAAATGAATATTGAAACGGTTTTTGTCATATGGCGTGACATTTCAGACAAAGTTAAAGCGAAAAAAGCGGTTGAGGAAGCCGAAACAAAATACAAAATTATCACGGACAATGCTCCGTCTGCCATCCTTATCCATCAGAATATGAGATGGGTTTATGCCAACAAGGCAGTTGAAGAGATGTTCGGCATTGCAAGGGAAAAATTATTAGGTGAAGACATCTTCAAATATGTCCATCCTTCTCAAAGAAACCAGATAATTGAAAATGCTGCAAAAAGAATTGCCGGTGAACCAATTCCGGAAAGATATGACATGTGTGTCTCAACTCCTGCCGAAGTTGAAAAGTGGCTTGATACTAAAGTTTCGATGATAACTCTTGACGGAGATAGCGCCATTCTTGTTAACTGCCTTGATGTCACAAAAAGGGTGGAGGCGGAAAGGAAACTGCGCGAAAGCCGTGAAAGATATAAGACAACTCTCAATTCGATAGGAGATGCAGTAATCGCAACTGATGCGCTTGGCAATGTCCAGATGATGAATCCTGTCGCGGAACAGCTTACCGGCTGGAAGATCGGGGAAGCAAAAGGTGAGCCGCTTGAAACGGTTTTTGTCATTTCGAATGCCTTTACAGGTGAAAAGGTTGAAAATCCGGTCACCAAAGTTCTTAAAGCAGGTGATATTGTCGGGCTTGCGAATCATACCGTTCTAAAAAGCAGAAACGGGAATGAGTATCAGATCGCCGACAGCGGTTCCCCGATAAAGGACGAATTTGGAAATATCAGGGGTGTAGTTCTTGTTTTCAGGGATGTTACAGAAAAATATGTGATCGAGGAACAGCTCAGGCAGACTCAGAAAATGGAAGCGATCGGTCAGCTTGCGAGCGGTCTTGCACACGATTTCAACAATATGCTTGCAGGGATCATCGGAAGTGCAGAGATCGTTGCCGATTTAATAAAAGGGAACAGTGAGGCGGAAGCTTTTACCGGCAGGATAAAGGAAGCGGCAATGAATGCGAATAATCTCACAAGACAGCTGCTCGATTTTTCAAGAAAGACAAAACACGAATTTGTTCAGATCAATTTGTCACAGCTTGTAAGTTCAGCTATCGACCTTGTCCGTTCAAGCATTGATCCGAAAATTACAGTAACAAAACTTGTTGATGATGAGGGTCTTAAGCTCAATGGCGATAAAACCAAGCTGCAGAACGCTTTAATAAATCTCATTTTCAACGCAAGAGATGCAATGCCGGATGGCGGGGTGATCGAACTCTCTGCATCAGAACATGCAGTAAAGGAGCATGTTGTCACCAAACATCTTCTTCCTCCCGGTAAATATGCTGTGATATCGGTCAAAGACACTGGAACCGGAATAGATGAAAAGATAATCGGAAGGATATTCGATCCCTATTTTACCACTAAACCGGCAGGCAAAGGGACAGGACTCGGTCTTGCGATGGTTCAGAAAACGGTCACTGCACACAAAGGAGCCGTAACCGTGACATCTAAGCCGGGAGAAGGAAGCGTTTTTGAAGTTTATCTGCCTGCGGAGGAATGATGGAAATCCCGGCCCGCTGGGCACGGGTTCAGAAATCGCCACCCTTCAGGCGGCTTGTTTTGCGGGCTGAAAGCTCGCGTTATCTTAGCCCACGGCTGAAGGCCTGGGTGTGAATGTTATTTGAATCTGGAGAATAATCATGGAAAAAGGGAAGATTTTTATTGCACTTGATGTTGACACGAAAAAGGAAGCACTTGAAATTGTTAATGACTTGAAAGGTTTGGGGGCATGTTTTAAGATCGGCAAACAGCTTTTTACTTCTCTTGGACCTGATTTTGTCAGAGAAATTGTCGGTATGGGTGAAGATGTTTTTCTTGACCTGAAATATCACGATATTCCAAACACTGTTGCAAAAGCCGGTCTTGCCGCGGCATCACTTGGAGTTAAGGTTTTCAATGTCCATGCAGGCGGCGGAAGAAAAATGATGGAAGCGGTGAGAGCCGAAATGAACAAACTTCAAAATCCTCCGATGATTCTTGCCGTCACAGTTCTGACAAGCATGGGAGCTGAAGATCTTGCTGAAACAGGGATAACTGTGACTCCCGGTCAGCAGGTGGCAAGATTGGCAAAACTTGCACTCGATTCAGGCATGGACGGAGTTGTCGCAAGTCCGCTTGAAATTGAAATAATCAGATCGGTATGCGGAGAAGATTTCAAAATACTCACCCCCGGAATAAGGCCTGCATCAAGTTCAAGTGACGACCAGAAAAGGATAGCCACACCATCAGCCGCACTAAAGGCGGGAAGCGACTATCTTGTTATCGGAAGACCTGTGACCGGAGCTCCCGACAGGAAAAAAGCATTTCTTGATATACTCGCAGAAATCAAAGCATCTTAATTTTTTTATTGAAAATGACATTTTTAGAGTTATATTGGCTTCCGTTCTTATCACCTTTGAATGATGGAGGTTGTTTTGGCAAGAAGCAGAAAAAAAAGCGGATCAGACAACAAACTTAAACTTTACGGGTTTAATAACCTTACAAAAACACTGAGTTTTAACATTTATGATGTGTGCTATGCCGAAACGCCTGAAGATAGAAAGGCATACATTGAATATATTGACGAGGAATATAATTCAGACCGTCTCACAGGAATTCTAGAACATGTTTCCGACATAATCGGTTCAAATGTTCTCAATATCGCAAAACAGGATTACTATCCGCAGGGTGCAAGTGTAACAGTTCTCATTTCAGAAGAAAAGGTCGCAGATCCCAACTGTCATGAAGTTCACCATGAAGATGCTGCTGAAAACGGTGGAGATGTTGTCATGCACATGGACAAATCCCATCTTACAGTTCACACATATCCTGAAAGTCATCCCGAGAACGGCATAAGCACTTTCCGCGTTGACATTGATGTTTCGACATGCGGCAAAATCTCTCCTCTGAAGGCGCTGAATTTTCTTCTTGACTCGTTTGAAAGCGACATCGTGAATCTTGACTACCGCGTCAGAGGTTTCACAAGACGGCTTGACGGAAGCAAGATATTCATTGACCACAAGCTCAATTCCATCCAGAATTTCATCAATATGGAAACACTTTCAAGATATCACTCGGTTGACCTCAATGTTTATCAGGACAATATTTTCCACACAAAAATGATATTGCGTGAGTTTGACCTCAATAACTATCTTTTCGGAGTTGAAGAAGCACAGCTTAACACCTATAAAAAAAGAAAGATCGTTAAAAGGGTCAAAAAGGAAATGAACGAAATATTCTACGGTCGTAACATCCCGAGCGTCCCGATACTTTATTA
>ENA-UOWO01005435-UOWO01005435.1-activated-sludge-metagenome-genome-assembly--contig:-NODE-5435-length-13524-cov-5.652684_pt1 | contig 13524 bp, 5 predicted proteins | sample MGYA00238148_ERZ761564 | MGnify/ENA primary metagenome ERZ761564 (study PRJEB28885, sample SAMN05720194) | activated sludge metagenome | isolation source: Anaerobic digester | place: USA...
AAGATGACGCTGGCACATAGTAAGCAATGCTTCGCCGAAAAGCTCATAATCACCGTGTATAAAATCGAGCACCGAATCGGCTGGCTGCACGCTTGCCGGACTAAAACCTCCGCCAATTTTACTGCAAACCCGTTCGCCTTCAATATAGTAGTGCTTGGTGTAATCGCACTCGGTCATCACGAGATATGGCCCTGTGTAGAGCGTTTTTTCGAAGTAGATGTTTGAACTAACAGTTTGTCCATTCACCTGGGTCAGCATTTCTTCGCCGGTGAGTTTCCACACACGTTCTCCACCGGCATCGTAAATATATAGCGATGATTGCGAGAGATCCGAAACATCGCGTACAGCCGACAACCGGTTTTCTTCGTCCCAGCAAAAATAACGATTTTCTTTACGCTTAAGATGCCCCTTCATTTTACTATTGTTATAAACAAGAATTAGAAAAAACTTTTATAATATCTGAAATTTTCACTACCTTCATAATAGTCAAATACTACCCTACAACAAGACTTTTCAAGTTTTACAGAAAAAACCAATAGAAGATCGTTGTTATTAAAGTCTTTATCTATTTCTTCGTCATTGTTCGGATAAAAATCATAAAAAACAATTCTATTTTCAATTGATTTCCATTTGCCCTTATTCCTAAATGCGATTTCATTGCTACCCGTATTATAAATTCTCCGTTCGTAAGTGCTATCATTAAATATAAACAAAGTATCTATCGTATTAATGTTATTTTTTGCAGTGAAAACACCGATAGGATTGGGTTGCAAAAAAGCATTTACACCCCAAATTACTGCTATAACAGTAACAAATGCAAAAATTAATATATAGTTTACTTTTTTCATTTTTTGATGTCAAAAATTTTTAAATATGTTTGCCTTGTAGTACTCATTGGATATCCCTTTAATGCTTCGCGACTAATGTTTACCCAGTCTTCGGGCAAAATCTTCAGTATTGGATTAATAGAATAAGACTGTACAGATTTGCTGTCAAATCCCATTACAACAAGTTTGTCTCCTAAATTATAGAAACTAAAACTTGTTTTTCCTAACATTTGAGCAGTCATATTTTCCCCAGAACTATAAGCACCAATAATCCCAAAAGTACCTGGAAATGCAAACTTATCTGGTGTTCCGGCTTCAACATATGCATGAAATGCCTCAGCAAATTGAGGACTTTTAATTATTTCTTGCCACATTGCCTCACTTGTTATTAGACTGTTTTCCGGTCCAGTACCTTCAAGAAATTCTTGATAGATTTTGTACCAATCTACATTTTGGGACCTTAAAGTATACCCCAACAAATTCTTCGAAGAATTCATTACTAACTCTTTTCCTGTTCCATTACTTTTAATTTTTGTTTTTCCATCTAGTTTTCCTCCGACATAATGATATAAATCGATATCATTACCACCTAACGTACTAATTCGTTTTTTTGTTTCACGACCATTTTTATCAACAGTAACTATGTATTCATCATCCAACGCTCCGTTTGGGTCCACTCTCCCCACCGGATTATTCTGGCAATAACTATATGGGCTTACCCAGCTTCTTTCACTTGCCATCGGGTCAACACTCAACCAACTACTCAAATCGCTGTCGTAGTACCTAGCTCCAAAGTATGTGTATGAATATTCTATTCCCACCATTTTCTTTCAGCTGGGGGTACGGTTTCTAATAACTTGACCTTAAAAAATAGATTGGTAAAATAAAATGTATTTTGGTAAAATACATTTCCACTATTATCTATTAAAACAGTAGAAACACTATCAGATTCATAAATTATATCTATTACCATTTGCACAGGAAAATGATAACTTTTTCTTAGTGAAAGATTATCGCTTACTTCTAAATTTGTAATATTTAGTGTATTGGTAAACTCATATATTCTATTTGAATCCTCTATACTATAAAAAGATGTTCTTCCATTGAGGTCTCTAACATCTGATTCGGAGAAAGAAGAATAAACACCTCTCACATCCCATGGCAGATAAAAAAAATTTATTTTAACTATTGAATCAACTTTTACTGAATCAACTGTAACATTTGCCTTCTCAATTGTATGCATCAAACTCGACTGACAATATGATTGCACTGCAATTGTAACAAGCAATAAAAGGAATATAGAATATCGCATATTAAAAACTTGGTTTTGATTCATGTTTCTTTTCTTTTTGTGAAAATGGTGTTTTAGCATAATAGAATCTCGTTGGGGGAGAATGATTTGGTCGATTTACGCCAAAGTGTGGCTCTACTTTTTGTATCAGCCACCTGTCTGAATATGAATGATAATCACCGACTTTATTTTGCATATCTACTTCCCAATCAATTTGTTCTACGTATGAATCAGGCCTTGTTTTCAATATACCTTCTGGGTCATATTTTTCATAAAAAATATGACCCAGTTCATGTAATAAAACTAATGCGGGCATACTACTAATATTATTATGAATAACACCACCATATGGACTCCAAGGTATAGTTCCTACATTCCCAGAAAAGCCTGCAACTGAACCTCTTTCATTCCAAATGCCTTCCGTTATATTAATATCAGTCTCATCATTTGTCAAAGTATTGACAATTTGATACACATCTTTCCCTGAATTAGATATACGATCTAAAGTATATGCAACGTTAAATACGTAACTCCCTTTTTTAAATTCTGATTTAGTTTGACCCGGTATATACAGATGTTTTTCTCCAGTTTCAGGATCAATGATATATATCTTTTCACCATCAGGGTCAACAAATCTTATGGGATTACCGGCACAATACATGTAGGGACTAAAACTTGGATAATCACTTGCTATCGGATCAACACTCAACCAACTACTCAAATCACTATCATAATACCTTGCTCCAAAATAGCTATACCCCGTCTCGTTATCTAATTCCTTGGCAGAGAATTTATAGCGTGAGTCGAACGAAGAGTTGCGCTGGCTTACGAACAACTCGCCAAAGGGGAAATACTGCAAGTGCTGGTAAGCACGGCCTGAGGTGAATGAAATTACTGCAGCAGAGCCTAAATGGTCGGGGTGGTAGAAGTATTGCAGGTTTTCGAGCGAATCTTCTACATTGCCGGCAGGATCGAGTTTTTTGAATAGCTCCCATTCACCCTCGTAATCAACGCATTCAAGATGACGCTGGCACATAGTAAGCAATGCTTCGCCGAAAAGCTCATAATCACCGTGTATAAAATCGAGCACCGAATCGGCTGGCTGCACGCTTGCCGGACTAAAACCTCCGCCAATTTTACTGCAAACCCGTTCGCCTTCAATATAGTAGTGCTTGGTGTAATCGCACTCGGTCATCACGAGATATGGCCCTGTGTAGAGCGTTTTTTCGAAGTAGATGTTTGAACTAACAGTTTGTCCATTCACCTGGGTCAGCATTTCTTCGCCGGTGAGTTTCCACACACGTTCTCCACCGGCATCGTAAATATATAGCGATGATTGCGAGAGATCCGAAACATCGCGTACAGCCGACAACCGGTTTTCTTCGTCCCAGCAAAAATAACGATCATCATGGTTATGACTATTATGGTTAATACGCCTAATCATATTACCGTTTAAGTCCCAATCGTAAGTATAATCGCCTGCTTCGGTTACCGTATGAGGCCTTCCAGTGTAGTCATAGGTATTTTGATAGCCAAATGTAGTTGTTCCTCCATTTACTAGCTTGGTCCCATTCATATCTTTTTCAAGTATGTTTCCGGAACTTGAATAGGATAGATCAAGTTTAAATCCGATAGTTTGTTGGTTGTAAGGGTCAAAACTTCCCTCGGCATGAGTAAGCCGATATACTTCGTCATACTCATAATTGTAATCGTATTCACCACCAACATTGCCATACAAAAAGTCGCCTGAGTTTTCGACAGCGGTAATATTTCCGGCCAAATCGTAAGTATAATCTAAATGTTGCATTTCGTGACCACCGTTTTCGTAGCTGACAAGCGTTTTAAGTCTTAAATTTTTATCATCATATGAGTATTCAGCAGATGTTCCGTTTCCATATTCAATTTGTGTTCTTTTTCCATATTTGTCGTATTTTATGTTGTCAATATATTCATATGAAACATTGCCTTTTTCGCCTTCGAGCATTGCTAATTTCCCTTCATCGTTGTATTTGTAATACAGCATTTCACCATCAGGGTATGTCATGCTTACTATCCGGTTCCAACTATCATACTTCCATTCGGTTTGGAAAGTATAAGGCTCACCTCCGGGTACGACAAAGGTATGTATGTTTTTAACCAATTCGCCCATATTACCATAATAATACTCCTGTACCCCTGAAGCATCCTGCTGGCGTATCAATTTACCTGTCTGATTCCCGGTAGAAGGATCGCCATATTCGTAATAAACATCCATCTCGGGATTCTGGGGATAGTGGATTTCGGTTAAACGGCAATGATGGTATGTATATTCTATATCTAATGCCAATGCTTCAAGGTTTGCAGTTTGGACTCCAATCAAATTCCCAGCAAGATCGTATTTGTAAGAAGTTATTCCGGCATCAGGATGGTCGCGAGAAATCATTCTTCCCAATTGGTCGTAATTATAATCGGTTCTGTTATCTTCAGGATCAATAGAACGTGTCAATTCAGACATTGGCGAATACATAAATTTTGTTTCTTGACCTAATGCGTCTTTAATATTTGTTTGCAAACCCCTTGCTTCGGTGCAAACTGCGGTAGCATTATTATTTTGATCAGTCGTTATTTTTCTAAAACAGTTTTGTCCGAAAGGATCTGTTACAAAATCGTATGCAAAGCTAACTGAAGTTAAATCAGGAAAATGAGTATCGGTATTTCTATCGAAAACATCGTAACCGTATCTAGTGAAATTTTCGGGAGTGAATATCGAATACGAGGTAAAAGTATTTGCATTGTATGCTTCTACGCCAGGTTGTGAAACAGAATCGAGCCTGCCATAAAAATCATAATACGATTTACCCGAAATCACAACCATATCTTGTGCATCAATGATAGCCCGTTTCTTTGATTGAACTATCTTGCCATTTCCATCACAAATGTTTGTGGTAAGGAACTCATTACTAGTAAGAGTAGGATCATAGTGCCTGGTCAGCGCCCAACGGTGTGGGACACTGGTGCTGATCTCGTCCCAATACTCATATTTAATGGTATATGGAATGCTGGACTCAATTTCTTTAGGACTTGTTATTGTATTTATCCTTCCATCATTATAAAAAGAATAAAACATTTGATTCCCACAAATATCGGTAATAGTGTCGGGTAGTCCGAATCTAAAATCATAATCGAAAAAGGATGCATTTCCCCAATAATCGGTAATTCTTACCGGATAAGTATTTGTTTCGTTATCATAGTCATATTGCAACGTAAACCTTTCGCTTACATTATTTTCAGGGTATTCAACATAATAAATATTGCCATACTGATCGTAAGTAAAATCAGTTTCAGCTATATTGTTGACATCTAATACTCTAGCTATGTTGGTGATACTTCCTTGTGAATTATAACTTGCCCCTGTTTTTCTTAACAGGTTATTATTGTGGTCGGTAACAATAACACTTGTAGGCAAATTAAGTAAATGAGAGTTCAAATCGTAATTGTAAGTAATCTCTGCTGCTACATCATCGGTAGGGTATGCATCATTATTATAATTAATATATTTCTTTACGTTCCCATAAGCACCATGTTGGTATTCTTTGGTAGTGGTAATACCCGGAGTTTGATATCCTTCATAATACTCTGCAATTTCATACGAAATAGCCGGATAATAAGGTCCTAAACATTCCACAGGTTCTTCCATAACTTCGCCTGTTGAAATATCTTTTTTGTCCCAAATAAACGATTTAACTAATTTTTCACCTGAAGCACCTATGAAAATTTCTTTCGATTTTAATCCCTTGAACAAGAAATCATCGGTACGATAAACATCTGTTGTAGAGCGATACAAGTTATTATCTGCAAAGTTATCGTATTGCGTGGAAACAACAGTATCAAACCCAAGCGATTCACGCTCGTACCTGTGATATTTCCCCGATTTATACTCGTATTTGTAAAACAGAGTATCTTTTCCGTCACCGGCAAAACCATCGTTAACTTTAAGCTCCGACATTACCCATTTACTTCGGGGATTATTTATATCAGGATATGTACACTTATAATCCGTTGAATAAACGGCAAGACCGGGTGTTGTAATGCTTTTTATGATATTATTTTTCTTTGGAATCCCGAAGAAAGCTTTGGTATTATTGCCATCGACAAAAACAAAATCAACAAATCCGTCTCCGTTTATATCTGACAGTCTGGCTGAGTCTTTAGAAAAACTAAATGAAATATCATTATATCCTGATATTAATAGGTTTAAATACCCAACTATTGTAATAGTAAATGATAAAGCTGAATTCGTCGCATAATTATCACAACGTGATGAAGCGATAGGCTTGTTAAAACTGGGATCGAGCACAACATTATAAAATCCGTTACCTGTATTTATCAATGCCTTCAAACTAATATTTGTTCCATTATGTTCCAGATAGCACACATCGGTAAGTCCATCATTATTTACATCAACAATGGTGGAAAAATCAATGCTGTTGTTAAAGTTTCCGCCAAGTCCAAATGCAAAACTATATTCTACCAAATTTAAAAAGTCAAGGTTTAATCCCAAAGTCATACTTTCACTCTGAATTCTTGTATCCGATAAGTTTGCTTGAATATCGTAAGGAATAGCATCTAGAAAGCTATATCCTACATTGTATTGCACCGAATCGTAATCGGCACTAACCCTGTCGGGCAAACCATCAGCATTTACATCAAAGTATAAGGCATTAACAATTGATACACCATCATTTACACCTATTCCAAAAGAACCAATTATATTCTTAAGCTTAGATTTATTGGCATCTGAAGTTTTTGAATTTGCAAACACCGTTCCTTTTATTCCATAAGCATCACCGGTTGATATGCTCTTTCCTTCACTGGTGAATTTCTCGTCAAACTCGAAAACATCCTTTGATAATCCACCCTGCGCATCAGTATATTGTATTTTTTTAGTACCCACAATATCCGGAAATCCATCGCCATTCATATCCATAAAATCGACCAGACCTCTTGAGTTGGTCGTTGTTTTTGTAAAACTAAGGCTAGCTGCCGGAACCCCAAATTTAACAGAAAATGAATTTGTCTGTTGCCTGCTTTGCTTTTTAGGAGCTTTAGAATTGCCAAGCGAGGTTGATTGATTGAATAATGAGACATCGAATTCTGCATCGGTTCCGAATATTTCAGGATTATCGATGCTGTCAATAATGATACTTGACGATAATCCGCAAATCATTGATTCTTCGTCAATGCTGGCTCCTTTGCAGAAATCGACCCATCGATTATTTTCCCTGTCGGCCATCATAATGCTGAAAGCAGGTGGGGTCTCGTTTGAAATGCCAATATCATCAAACATCGACACAACATCTTCATATTCATATACATCTTCAGCATTCTCGGCAATATCTTCATAAGGGAAATCTTCTGCATCATCCGATTCAATTAATTCCAATTCAGAAAATAAAAGGTCTTCATCTATTAGGTCACAAGCTCCATGACTATCATCTAAATAAGAAAACTGTCCCCATCCTCTGTAAAGATTTCCAAACTTTTGTAAGGTGTCGGGCAAAACACCGAAAAAGCCGCTCCGAACTTCAATATTAGGATTACCCTGAATTAACGCATGGGCATTCCAAACTCCAGGTGTAACAGCAAGATTGTTGATTATAGCAGTGTCATCCGTATAATAATCAAAAAAAACTGTGTCGGTTGAGGCTAGTGTAAATTGCAAATAGTTTGTTGAACCTCCTTGCAAAGCGCCATTTAAAATAGTTAGTGTTTTTTTATCTAATAAATTTCTTTTGCTCTTCGCTGTAAAAGTGATTTCTCCGTCACCTAAACCTCCAAATGCAAGTGACGGTTGTACCGTATAGCTTCCAGCAGATAAAGTATTATGTCTCGATAAACACATTATATTATTAAAAATACTCATTTGTAAACTTGGATAGAATTTGATGTTTTTTTCAATAAGCTCATTATTGTATTCAATGGTATCGTATTCGATTTTACCATTAAAGTCTACATCACTCCAGTTGACGTTTGATTGGCTTTTAAGCAGAAACCTGATTGTATCTCCTTGGTCTACATTAAGATCAAGGTGATAAGTGTTGGAAAAAGAAGTTGCATCGGTAAATGTGTTGCTGTAAAGAGCATTCTGATTCAACAGAATATTATAAGAAAGTACATCGCTTTGAGCAGGACTCTCCAAACTTGCATCAATAATGATTGATCCCGTAAAAGGAGCCACAAAATACTGCTGATCATGAATCACTATGTCATCTTCATAATTATATAGGTATAATTTCTTTTCATCTGCATCACCAAATTGCAATGTTTCATTATTATTTGCCATAACACAGGTAGGTGACATTATATTGATATCCCAATTAACATCATCAAATCCGATAGTATTATCAGAATGAATTCGAAAATAAACCGCATCCCCTCTGTTTAAATCCCATGCAATATTTTGAATCGTAACCGGATTTGTGTTATCAGGGGCAATGCTTCCGTTGTACTCATAGGGTGATGCATTTGTTGGAAAAGCCATAATACTGAAGTAAATTGTATCATTATAGTTTTCATCATCATTAATTCTTTGAATGAAACCGGTTACCTCCGTTTTGCCATAAAACGGTGCAATCCACATCCTCACGGGATCTCTTCTGTTAATGTCTTCTGCCACATCTTCACTAAAACCACCTTCAGCAACTCCGTCGTAAATGATATTATAGCATCCACTTTCGTCAAGTGGTTGTTCCGGGTTACTTCCACATAAACTAAATACCGGGATGCCATCATTGTCAGGTTTGTTGAAATATACTTTTTCTCCACTCACAAAATCAGGGAATCCATCACCGTTAATATCAGCAAAATATCTTGAGTTAACCTGCTTAGTTGTAGTATATGTATAACTTGCAGCAGCAGCCGATGCACTTACTTCACCACCTATGCTGTGCGATGTGTTTGTACTATAACCTAAGAACGGCTCACCTTCTATGAAAATATCAACTGCCGGGGTTTCAAACATCAGTTCATTATTCTCGTTTAAAACACCCCTGCAAAACTCGTAATCCGATCCATTTTTAAGGATACGGTCGGTTAATCCATCACCATTTAAATCTATTAATTGAGAAGTTTCATTATTAAGGCCCATTGAAAATTGATAATTGACTCCGGCAGCTAACAATTTTAAAGGAGTAGGACCAAAATTTATATTCGCAGATCCTCCGACACCCATGCTTGCACCCCAGCTCTTACCAATCGAAAACTTTGCAGTATCAGTTACCAGTCCACCCAAAAACTCTGATTCGTTTTCTTCAACATCAGTAATTACAGATGCGGTCTCACTAAACTCCAATCCATCCTCTTCATAATAATCCATACAATGAACCGTTGCCCCTTGATACTGAACTAAACTGCTACAATCATCAATGTCTGTTACATATTGTTCCTTAGTTAAATCTGTAACATCGGCAATCGATGCTAATAGAGTTTTCTGATAAGACCCCTCTTTATAGTTTAAAAGGTATTTCCTAATAAATAAGTTATCGTAATAAATCGAAATACTCCGGTACAATTTATCAGTCAACTGCACAAAGCCAAAGTTTCCGGACATGATAATATCATCACGATTAATTTTATTGAATTCAACATTGTACTTTCCCTGAGTATTGTCAAATCCTGTGTAAATAATATTCTCAATATAAAGCTGTTGCCCCAAAACAGGTTCTTGTGCAATAACCTTGTTATATTCATACCTGACAAAATTACCATATAAATCGCAAACTTCGGCCAAGGCCCAATAAGCAATGTTGTCTGAATCGGGCTGTCTCAATACCAGAGAATCGTTGACACCTGTGTTTTGAGAATATTTTCCATAAAAATATCTGACTCCGTTCTTATCAATTACTTCCCACCAATAGGTATCAGTTGAATTACCATGCCTAATAATTCTGTTAAAAGCGCCTTCGATACGGTAAGAATAAAAAGTCTGTGAGGCAACGCTTCTTTCGCGGTACTCAGCCATGTGAACAAGCGGAAGCCGGGTTGTATCGTTTTGAGTGATCTCCAACTCAACAATTTGCTCACCGCTAACTATGTATGATTCTGTCTCTAAGGTGTCGATGAATCGTGGTGCGCCCCATTTTGTCTCTACTTCAATAGCAGGTATGTTTATATTCCATCCAACTCCACAATTCCCATTACTTGCATCACTGCTGTAGTTTATTGATAATTGGGGTTGCATTCCTTGCCGTCCTTGAGGAATCTGTAATGGAAAAGAATAGTTTAAACTTCCCTGATTATTAGCCACAGGTGGGCTGATGATGTTAATTCCACTTAAAGGATTTGCATATTCGAGGTCCTTAACTGAAGTGGGTGTAAACGCCTGGTTTTGTGGCAACTCCGGTTCTTTAATAATAGCGTTTATAAAATCAGTAAAATGATTTGAAACCGATACCACTTCATTATTTTCAATATTAATAGAATCGATTGTCAATCTTACCCATTGGTTTAGGGTGTCATTAAAATAAAAGGTGCCGATATCTTGTGGACCATAACCGGCCGGGATTTTTAACGGATCGTATTTTAATTTTATAGTTATGTTGTTCTTAAAATTAGCACCATGGGGCAAACATCTATAACCGTAATGAGTCGCAGTAACATTAACCATATCTTCACCCAATGCGGGCATATCGATTCTTCTCAATCCTGTTAAAGATATTTTAGTTTGGCTACCAACAAATCCGGGTTCCGAAAATAGCGATATTGCCCCAAGCGTTAATTGAAAACTATCACCAGTATTAATATATTTCTCAATATATGAAAGTTCCCGATTTTCATTATTCAAATAATCTGCTTTTATTAAAGTCGAGATGTTAAGCTCTTTTACTAGTTCTGTTTTACCTTCAATTATAGCTAAAACTGTCATAGTGTTTTCCTTTACACTAACTCCTTCCATAGGAATTAAAGCTTCGAAAACCCCGTTATAAGAGCTTATGGCTTTTCCTGATATAGATACTTCAAGGTTTCTGTCGTTTAAACCGTTAATAAAACCTGAGATATAAATAAACTTATTGCCACTGCTAACTTCTCCGATTTTTGTAACAATAATTTCAGGTTTAATTTCAGCACATTCACTTTGTTTTCTAAAACAACGCAGCCGAACATTTTTAACTCTATACTCACTATTATCTTCGCTATAAGCACTAAAGCGAATATAATTAAGACCTGTCTTTAAAACTTCAGGAGATATTCTTTCACTTTGATTACTCCAATTATCGTTTGTTTTAATTACCATGCCCCCATAAGCAAGGCTTTCATTAAAACTTTTACATACAGAAATATTATCTTCAAGACCAAGTAATTCATATTCCAGATATATTTCGTCAAGAGTTTCTATTTCATCTTCGATGTTAATTATTATAGTATTATCTGAAGCATTGTCCCATGAATTCTCTTCAGTGCCAATTATATGAATTCCATTGTCTTTAGCTAAGTATAGTTTTTCAATATAATTATTGTTTAGCAGAATTTCTGGTTTAGATTTCTGATTAGTATTGTTGGCAGTAAGTTGACTAACATCATAAGTTGTAAAACTGTTGTTGAGCTTTCTTGTTTTTTTTGAGCCAGTATTTACTAAAACTGCTGTCAAAGACAACAATACCAATAACGGAATCAATAGGTTCTTCATAATAAACTTATTTAATATACGATCTGCCTCAAAATCTTTCTACTATATGCGTTCTCAACTTGAATAAAATAACAACCGCTTTCAACTATGTTTTTGTCAATAAAATAGTAGTTAGAACCTGAAAACTTCATCTTATCAATAACCTTTCCGCTCAAATCTGCAATTGTTATTACCACATCAGAAATCCCTGTTGTTTTTATGGCAATTGTAAATGTATTATATGATGGGTTCGGGTAAGTAATGAATTCAGTTATTAAATTATTCTGATCAATATTTTCTGAAATCTGATAGCTTTCAGGGTTAATAATATTTGATTGGTCATTTGTTGGATCATTGGCGAAATCCATACCAACAACGAAATTTTGAGAAGTCTGTTCTTGGTTATTACCGTTTCCATTATTATTACTATATTCATTGCTATCTTCATCAAATAAATCAGAAACACTCAAATTCTGAAAAGCAAATGCATCAAAACCTGAACTATCGGTGTCCCAATAAATATTATTGAAATAATAATTGCCTAAAGTGTCAAAATCAACAGGGTAAATGACTTCTGTTGTATTCAAAGGAAAATCAAAATTTCCTTCTCTGTTTATAACCAAAAGTAATATTGTACTATCCATTAATCCAGGAGCAAATACTTTCAGGTTTGTGCTTATTTCGTCTGCAGTCTTTCCGGATCTGCACATTTTCCACTTCTTTTCGGAAACATAAGGCATATTAATAAAATCAGCTGTATCGGGCTCTGACATTGAGAAATTCAGCCCATTATCTCCCCATATTAAAAAATCGGCATTGTTTATTTCAGTAATGTTGTTGTTATTATTATCGCATAAATTACCCGCTGAAATTGTAAGGTTAGATTTTCCATCACTAGGATTGCTTTGTTTTTGATTAGTATTTAGCATAGTATCTTTGCCAATACCTGCAATATCTTTATCAAAATCACTGTTTTCTTCAAAGTTCCAAAGAACTTCTCCAACCGAATTAACATAGTTCATTTCAAATAAGCTTATCCCGTATTTTAATGCCAAATAAGTATAAGTCTTATTGATATCTTCTGCACATAAAGGGTTATCAAAAAAGAGAAATTCCGCAAATCTGCCACTAAATGGGATCGAATCACTTTCAAATAGAGTAAAACCTGATACTGAGGTATCAATTATCTCATTGGAATATTTCCTCCTAAATAAGTTTATCAACGAAGTATTTATAGTTGTATCAGTATATTGAATTGTTTTCGAGTTCAAATCAACTATTTTCTGAGTACCCATCGAAATCATTTTTGTGGAATCAAGTTGGAATTTCCATAACCCGTAAGAATCTTTATTGGCTTCAGCCATGAAGACACAAAACATTGTCAGTTCGCAACTGTTTTTAATCTTGTAATTTGTTTGTATGCCTTGAGACATACCTATAATCTTCAAACTTTTATTATAGTTAATCAGCACTGTGTCATCTGTTATAGTATCAGAATAAAAACCATGATTTAGGTTGCCAGAAAGATCAATAAAGCAACCTAAACTATCGTTATAAAAATCAGCGCTATACCATATAGTTGCCTTTGGCAGGCTATCTATTCCTTGTGAATATGTTTGCATTGCTGCAGTTAATGTCAATGTCAAAACTACAAGTATGCTTTTCATATTAATTATGTGTTAAATAAAGATCACTTGTGGTATACTTGTTAAATTTATTGAATATGTAAAAGATTCCAAAAATCTTAAAAAATGTATTGATAC
>ENA-UOWO01005436-UOWO01005436.1-activated-sludge-metagenome-genome-assembly--contig:-NODE-5436-length-13524-cov-5.514144_pt1 | contig 13524 bp, 16 predicted proteins | sample MGYA00238148_ERZ761564 | MGnify/ENA primary metagenome ERZ761564 (study PRJEB28885, sample SAMN05720194) | activated sludge metagenome | isolation source: Anaerobic digester | place: USA...
TTCGCAGCCATCTCGCCAAGAAAAAAGCCGACCCGGCATGAGCTCCTTGCCCGACTTGATCGGTTACGCCGGTGTTTTGATGGTGCTAATCGCCTACAGTTTTTTGCAGGCGCGAAAAATGGACGGCAACGGCATCTGGTATCCGCTGATCAATCTCGTTGGTGCGATCCTGATTTTGATATCGCTCATGTACAAACCCAATATGCCGGCCATCGTGATGGAAGCGGCCTGGGCAGTGGTTAGTGTGATCGGAATATTCTTTGCTATTCGTTCAAGAAAAAATACAAATCCGTAGCATGCATTGAGGGCTGCAAGTTTTCCGTAGGAGCGTCCTTTAGGCGCGACAAATCCGCCAGATATGTCGCGCCTAAAGGACGCTCCTACGGGATGATGGCTTACTCTTCGTCGGAACCTTCGTTGATGCCTTCAAACAGGAAGGTCGAAAGATAACGCTCGCCGGTATCGGGCAGCATCGCCAGAATCACGTCGCCTTCCTTCGCATGGGTGTGCGCGATTTCGAGTGCCGCAGCAAATGTGCCGCCACCGGAAACACCGGTAAAAATACCTTCCTTGCTGGCGAGTTGGCGCGCGACATCGCGAGCCATGTCGTCGGCGACCGGCAGGTTGTGTTGATAGACAGTGCGATCAAGAACCGATGGAATAATGTTCGGTGTCCAGCCCTGGATTTTGTGTGGATTCCATTCCTTGCCGGCGAGCATGGCGGCAGCGGCCGGTTCACACGTCACGATTTGCACTTCAGGTCTTGCAAGACGAAGCATCTGGCCTGCACCGGTCAGTGTGCCACCGGTGCCCCAGCCGCTGACAAACCAGTTCAAGCGACGACCGGCAAAATCCTGCAAAATTTCCGGGCCAGTCGTGTTGCGGTGATAGGCGGGATTGGCAGGATTGTCGAATTGCTCGGTATAGAACGCGCCGTGTTTTTCGGAGTAGGCTTTCGCACGCGCGATCATGCCGACTGCGCGTTCCGCTGCTGGCGTCAGAATGACTTTCGCACCGAGCATTCGCATGAGTTTGCGGCGTTCAATCGAAAACGAATCCGCCATGAAAGCGACAAACGGATAACCTTTCGCGGCACATACCATTGCGAGTGCAATACCGGTATTGCCGGAGGTGGCTTCAACGACTGTTTGCCCGGGTTTCAGAATGCCGCGTTGTTCGGCATCAAGAATAATCGCATGTGCCAATCGGTCTTTCACCGACGACATCGGGTTGAAGGCTTCGAGTTTTACATACATCTCGACGCCGGCGGGGGCGAGTCTATTGATGCGGACGATGGGCGTGCGGCCGATGGTGTCGAGAATGCTGTCGTAGATCATGGCAAAGTCCTTTGGTTGGCGTTGCTTGAGAAAACGCAGAATAGCGGACGTACTGATCAGTCAGGTTAAGATTTTGAAAACTTAATCCGGGGGTAGGGCTGGAATTACAGCGCGCCCCAACGATTCAATATCTTGCAAAACAGTTCGGCAGTTTTTTGCGTGTCATATACGGCGGAATGGGCTTCGTCGCCATTCCATTCAATACCGGCGGCTTGCACGGCGCGACTCAGTACGGTTTGACCATAAGCCATGCCGGCCAGCGTGACCGTATCGAATACGCTGAAGGGGTGGAAGGGATTGCGTTTATGGTCAACACGGGCGACCGCTGCATTCAAAAAGCCAAGATCGAAGTGGGCATTGTGGCCGACCAGAATGGCGCGCTGGCATTCGGCTTTGCGCGCCGCCATGCGAACTGCATGAAAAATATAATCCAGCGCTTCTCGTTCGGGTTTTGCATCGCGAAACGGATGCGTCACGTCGATGCCGGTGATTTCTAGTGATTTCGGATCCAGCTCGCTACCGGGAAACGGTTCCACATGTGTGGTGGTACATTCGCCCGGCGTGAACACGCCATGCTCGTCCATCAGGATCGGAATGGCAGCAATTTCAAGCAAGGCATGCCGGTGGCATTCAAAGCCACCGGTTTCGACATCCACGATAACGGGCAGAAAACCTCGGAAACGATCGGCTATGCGGCGTGGGGGAGTCGGCTCATTCATGTCCGACAGGATACCAGCTCGTCGTATTGCTGGCATCCGACCTTTTTCTTGTGGGAATGCGACTTATCGCTTGATGAAAAGAGACGTTGCCGCGAGTGCGATGGCCAATACGCTGATGCAAAGACCAAATGCCGGCAACAAGATGCTCAAGGGAGCCGCAATCACCAACAAGCCCAGACTCCATGCGCGCAAGTCCAGAATATTCTCATCGGGGGCCGAATAGCTGAAATGGGACATCAGCGCATCAAGACTGAATTTTCCGGCGCCATTGAAAATCAGAGGAAGCAGCATCGCCATGAACAGCAGGGGCAGTTTGAAATTGCCGAAGCCGTCATTGGAAATGGCATACCCCATTGCGAGATCGGTGAATGTCTTCCAGTCCATTGGCCAATGCACGGCCGAAGTAGCGACGATCGTCAGAACGAACAAACTGAAGGCAAAAAAACGCGTACCCAAACCGAACAGCAGTGCTATGCCGCCGATCAATTCAAACCAGGTTGCCATGCCCCAACTGATGTCGGTTGGCACAATGTTGAAAGGAAACGGAAAGTCGGTCTGGATATCGGTGAACCAGTTTTCTCCGCGATATTTTTCGATGCCCGACTCCCAGAATTCCCAGGCCAGCAATAATCGTAAACCCAGTGGAGACAGCCATTCGCCAACGCCTTGCAGACGTGCGGTAATCGCGGCATAGAGATCGGTAATTTTCGTGAACATGATGCTTCCCCGGTAATAGGCGCAATTTGCGTTGCGCCTGATGAATGTGTACCGAGAAGAGTCAAAGGGTAGGACGAAGGGTTCGCTGTTCCAGCAAATTTTGATACAAGCCAAGGCCAAGTTCGCTGAAGGATGCAATGTCTTCGGCATTGGCTTCATGGGCAAGTGCAGTGAGTTGCTGTCTTGCGGTCAGTTCGGGAGCATCGCTGATCAATTGCAGCAGGCGAAAAATCAGCGCGCTGATTTCCTCGAAATGCACTTTGTAGTCACGATCCCGACGCACCAGTAAGAATGTTGGCTCCGAAGGCGGGTTTTCCGGCAAGAAACCGGGGCTCAGGCGATGTACCGGCCATTGGTAGCCCAGAGGCCAGGCCAGCGAAGACAGGCTGAATGCGGTATCCAGAATACTATCGCCGACTATGTTGGCATCGTTTTCGGCTTCATCGTTTTCCGCCAGGTCCAGTGCCAATTCCACCCATTCGTAATGGGCGAGTTCCATCAACCAGGCGGGATCTTGTTCACCTTGTTCGATGCGGGTTTCGAGAAAGCGGATAAATTCGCGTGGTACTTCCGGAAACAAATGCGTCTGGCAAAGATGTTCGCGATAGAAGGCGCGCACGAGATCAAGCCAGATATCGTCATCGAGTATTTCCCGGATCACCGGGAAATTACCGGCCAGCAGGCCTTCGACATTGTTGAAGAATAATTCGCGATAAATCGCCAGACGGCGATCCTCGATATCCGGTGGCGGCAAATTCGCTTCCGGATCACGGATATGTTTGGCGAGCGCAAATTGTTGCTGCCGGAGTCTTTCAGGTGCCTGCATAGTGCACCTTGTCGCCTTGATGCAGGGCTTGATGATCGCGAATTTGGCTCACTTCGGAAATCAATTCATCGAATGCCGGGAAATTGAAATCGCGTTCAAGCAGGGTCGGGCGAACGCCGTGGACCCGATAGGCTTCGGACAGCAGCGACCAGACTTCGGGTTTTACTGCTGCGCCGTGGGTGTCGACTTTCAGGTCGTCGGCTTCATCGTAATGGCCGGCGATGTGGATATAGGAAATACGTTTGCCGGGTAGCCGGTGCAGGAAATCAACCGGGTCGTAACGGTGGTTGATGGAATTCACGACAATATTGTTTACATCAAGCAGCAAATCGCAGTCGGCTTCCGCCAATACCGCGTTGATGAAATCGATTTCCGGCATGGCCTGGAACGGTGCCGCGTAATAGGAAACATTTTCGACCGCGATACGCCTTCCCAAGGCGTCCTGCACGTGGCGGATCCGCCCCGCAACATGATGCACAGCTTCCTCGGTAAACGGAATCGGCATCAAATCATAAAGCTGGCCATCGTCGGCGCAGTAGGAAAGGTGCTCGCTGAATACCGGAACCCGGTGTTGCTCCAGAAACCGGCGCAGCTTCAACAAATAGGTTTCATCGAAAGGTTCGACGCCACCCACTGACAAGGAAAGCCCGTGGCAAACCAGCGGATAACGCGAAGACAAATCCTGCAAAGCTTCGGCATAACGGCCGCCGACGCCGATCCAGTTGTCCGGCGCGCATTCGAGAAAATCGAATCCGTCAGGACCGGCGGTTTGCAGCGAACCTATCAGGGTCCGCCGCAAACCGAGTCCGGCAGCATTGATCGCGAGTGGACGGAATGCCGTCATGGATTAGTGCTTACTTCTTCTTGTCGGCACCGCATTTGCCTTCGCCGCATTTACCTTCCATCTTGGCTTTGTCGGCGCCGCACTTGCCTTCGCCACACTTGCCTTCGTGATGTGCTTTCATTTCGTCGGCGCTGATCTTGCCGTCCTTGTTCTTGTCCATGCCGGCGAACATGGCATCGGCGTGGGCGCGGTGTTCGGCTTGCGTGATGACGCCATCTTTGTTTTTATCGGCCATCATCATGCCGCCGCATTTACCTTCGCCACACTTGCCCTCGGCGGATTTCATTTTATCGGCGCCACATTTGCCTTCACCGCATTTGCCTTCGGCCATTTTCGCATCGCCGGTCTTTTTCATTTTATCGGCACCGCACTTGCCTTCGCCGCATTTACCTTCGACCGCTTTGGCGCCGTCGGGCGTGGTCACCTGATAGCCGTTGCCGAGTTGCTTGACCGCGAAGGCGGATTGCGAGACGGCCAGACCGCCGATGAGTAATGCGCCGGTTGCCAGCATGAAAGGTTTGAGTGATTTGTTCGACATGGTATTTCTCTCTTTGGGGTTGATGATGGTGAAAAGATTATGCACTCAGGTATTCACGTGCGAGTGCGCGGGCACGATGCAAGCGGGCCTTGCAGGCCTCTTTGCTTAACTGTAGCTGGCACATGATTTCCTGGATGGAGAAACCATCGAGATCACGCAGCAGTATGATTTCACGGTAATGCGCCGGCAATGACTCCAAAGCCATCGCGACGTCTCGGGCCAAACCTTTTTGCTCGGGGTAATGCGGGCCTTCGATGTCTTCGGTGATGGGTACCTGCATCAGTGCGGCTTTGGCGCGTTTATAGCGATAACACTCGCGCTTTACGATACGGAAGAGCCAGGAAGTGAATACTTCCAGATTGCGCAGGTCTCCGATTTTCCGGGAAACGATAAACAGGGAGTCCTGCACGGCGTCTTCTGCGTCATTGATGGCGCAATGGAATTCGGCAAAACGTCGCAGATCCTGGCGTGATTGTACGAGCACGCGCTCCAGCGCCTTTGGGTCGCCTTTGCGTGCTTCAGTCAAATCGCAAACCAGTGCCGTCATTTTCCACTCCCGTATCGGTTCAGTATGAACTTCGAGACTAAAGAGACCAAGTCAGCATAAAAGGGTTCGCGAATTTCCAATAAAAATGAAAAAACCCGCCAAGTGCGGGTTTTTTCGGGGTTTTGTCTGCAAAAAACCTTACTGGCTGGTCAGGTCGCGCTTGTCGCGACCCTCGGTCAGGGTTTCGCCGTGAACCAGGAACCAGGTGTTTTCGGCGATATTGGTCGCGTGGTCACCGATGCGCTCGATGTTTTTCGCCATGAACAGCAGATGCGTACAAGGCGTGATTTGCTTGGGATCTTCTGCCATGTAAGTCAGCAGTTCGCGGAACAATGCGGTGTATTGCATGTCCAGTTCCGCGTCACGGTCACGCACGGCTTTTGCCGCATCGGCATCGCGGTTGGCATAAGCATGCAGTGATTCCTTGACCAGTGAGTTGGCCAGTTTCGCCAGGATGGGAAGGCCGTGGGCAAGTGAAACCGGTGCGCCCTGGTTCAGCACCATCGAGCGTTTCGCGACATTGGCTGCATAGTCGCCAATGCGTTCAATATCGGAAGAAATGCGCAGTGCGGCATAGACTTCCCGAAGGTCGCGGGCCATTGGCTGGCGCAGTGCGAGCAGGCGGAGAACGTCATTGCTGACTTCGTGTTCGAGCGCATCAATGGCATCGTCGTTGGCGACCACGCGACGGGCGGCATCGCTATCGCGGCGCTGCAAAACATCGACGGCGGCATCGAGTTGCGCGATCGCGATTTCGCCCATGCGCTGGATTTCGCCGTAGAGGCGTTGAAGTTCGCTATCAAAACTTTTAACAATGTGTTCGCTGTTGCCCATTTTTATACTCGCTCTTGATGAGTGATAGGTTGTTTCTTGCCTGTCGAGGTTTAGCCGAAACGACCGGTAATATAATCTTCGGTTTGCTGCTTGGTGGGTTTGGTAAACATCGTTTCCGTGACGCCAAATTCCACCAGCTCGCCGAGGTACATGAAAGCCGTGAAGTCCGAGCAGCGTGCCGCCTGCTGCATATTGTGCGTCACGATCAGGATCGTGAACTGCTGCTTCAGTTCGGCGAACAATTGTTCGATCTTGCCGGTCGCAATCGGGTCGAGTGCCGAAGTGGGCTCGTCGAACAAAATCACTTCCGGTTTCAATGCCACAGCGCGGGCAATGCAAAGACGTTGCTGCTGTCCGCCGGAAAGCCCGAGTGCACTTTGTCCGAGCTTGTCTTTCACTTCGTCCCACAATGCTGCCTGACGCAAGGCTTCTTCAACGCGGTTGTTCATGTCGGCTTTCGACAGACTTTCGTAATGGCCGATGCCATAGGAAATATTGTTGAAGATGGTCATAGGAAACGGTACGGGCTTCTGGAACACCATGCCGATCTTGCTGCGCAGTTTGTTCAATGAATATTTTTGGTCCAGCACGTTTTCGCCATCCAGCATGACCTGACCTTCAGCGCGCATGCCGGGATAAATCGAATAGATGCGATTGAAGATGCGCAGCAAGGTGGATTTGCCGCAGCCTGAGGGGCCGATCAGGGATGTCACGCATTTCTCGGCGACATCGAAGTTCACGTCCTTGATGGCCTTGAAGTCACCGTAATAAAAATTCAGGTTGCGTGCCGTCAGTTTTGCCGGTGCACTCAGGGCAGCAACGTCGCCTTGCACGGTGTTTGGCTTGCGGGAGAGGGTGATCTCAGTCATTTTGAACCCTATTTCTTAACAGAATAACGCGTGCCACGACGCTGATAAGCAGCACGAATAAAGTGATGAGCAATGCGCCGGCCCAGGCCAATTGATTCCAGTCTTCGAACGGGCTTTTCGCATATTCGTAAATGGTCATCGGAATATTGGCCATTGGCGAGTTCGGCGAGAAGCTCCAATACTGGTTGTTGGTGTTGGTGAATATCAAGGGTGCCGTTTCGCCGCTGATGCGAGCAAGCCCGAGCAATACGCCGGTGGTGATGCCGGAACGGGCAGCGCGATAAAGTACATTGGTCGTTACCTTCCATTGCGGCACGCCGAGCGACAACGCGGCTTCACGCATTTGCGTCGGGACCAACCGCAGCATTTCATCCGTAGTGCGCACCACGACCGGCAGCACGATGAATCCGAGTGCAATCACGCCTGCGTAGGCAGAGAAACTTTGCATCGGCCGGACAATCACCGTGTAGATAAACAATCCCAGCACGATGGACGGCGCCGACAAAAGAATATCGTTGATGAACCGGATCAGTTCGCCGCGCTTGGTGTGGTTGGCGTATTCGGCCAGGTAAGTGCCTGCGGCGATACCCACCGGCGTGGCCCACAAGACGGCAGACAGGCATAGCACCAGACTGCCGACGAGCGCATTGGCCAAGCCGCCGGGTTCACCCGGAGGCGCCGTCGTCGTCGTGAACAAGCTCCAGCTAAGTGCGGGCAGACCTTTGGAAAAAGTCGTCCACAAAATCCAGCCGAGAAAGAACAAACCGACAATGGCCGCGCTAAGCGATAACACCATGGCGACCGCATTAATTATGCGGCGGCGTAAAAATATGGTTTGCGCACTCATTATTTGCCCTCCCGGTGTTTCAGGCTCAGCAACAGCAGCTTCGCAACCGATAGCACGCAGAAGCTTACGACAAACAACAGGAAGCCGAGGCCGAGCAACGCAGCACGATGTTCATCGGCGAAAGCTTCCGAAAATTCATTCGCAATCGTGGCCGAAATGGAAGTGCTTGGTTCCAGCAGGCTGGCAAGTCGATTGGCGTTGCCGATCACGAAGGTCACGGCCATGGTTTCGCCCAGCGCGCGACCCAGACCCAGAAAAATACCGCCGACTACCGCCGACTTGGTATATGGCAGCACGACATCCCAAACGACTTCCCAGGTCGTCGATCCGAGCGCGTACGCCGATTCTTTCAATCGTGTCGGAACAGTCAGGAATACTTCGCGCATGACCGATGCAATGAAGGGGATGATCATAATCGCCAGTACGGTGCCGGCAGTGAGCAGGCCCACGCCAATCGGCACGCCCTGAAAATATTGTCCGATCAGGGGTAATTGGCCGAGATTGTCATTGATCCAGGGATAGACATGTTCGCCCAGTAACGGAACCAGCACGAACAGGCCCCACATGCCGTAAATGATCGAGGGAATACCGGCGAGCAGTTCAATCGCGATTGCGATCGGACTGCGTATCCAGGGTGGAGCGACTTCCGTCAGGAAAAGAGCAATGCCGAAACTGACTGGCACAGCAAGCATCAGTGCAATCAAGGAACTGACGATTGTGCCCACGATAGGCGACAAGCCCTGAAAAATACTGTTGGCCGGGTCCCAGAAATCCGTCGTAATGAATTTCCATCCTTCCTTGGCGAACACTTGCTCTCCGCCGGAAAACATCACGTACATCGCCCCCAGCAGGGAAAACAATACAAAGAAACCAGCGGCTGCAAGCAACCAGTGAAATAGCTTGTCCTTGAAATTGTCCGAGCTCGCACGAGCTTCGACAATTCTCAAACGTTCGGCGAGGGCAGTGGCTTCAGACATGAATCACAATCTCTTTTTGTGAAATAAAAAGCGCCCGGACAAGATGTCGGGGCGCTTAGTGTAATGCAGCATAGAATCAATATTTAAATTCGGCAGCCCAGTACGCTTCGATGCGCTTTACCAGATCGGCCGGCAGCGGCACGTAACCGAGTTGTTGTGCCGAAGCATCGCCACTGGTGTAAACCCAGCGGAAGAAATTGATCGCTTCTTTCGCATTGACCGGGTTCTTCGGCTTCTTCGACATCAGGATGAAGTTGGTGGCGGTAATCGGCCAAGCTTCGGCACCTGGAGCATTGGTAACCACGAGATAGAAGTCTTTCGAGCCTGCCCAGTCGGCACTGGCACCAGCAGCCTGGATGGTTTTCAGGCTTGGTTGTACGAAGTTACCAGCCGCGTTCTTCATTGCGCCGTAAGCGAGTTTGTTGGAGGTTGCGTAGCTCAATTCGACATAACCGATTGCGCCTTTGATTTGTTTGACGTAAGCGGCAACACCTTCGTTACCCTTGCCGCCAAAACCACCCGGCCAGCGAACGGTGGTGCCTTCACCGACTTTTTGTTTCCATTCCGGGCTGACTTTGGACAAATAGTTGACGAAGTTGAACGTGGTGCCGGAACCGTCGGCGCGATAGATAACGCGAATCGGTAATGCAGGTAATTTCAGATCATCGTTGAGAGCGGCAATGGCCGGGTCATTCCACATCTTGATCTTGCCGAGATAGATATCGGCAAGCACGGGGCCGGTAAAGCGGATGTTGCCCGCCGTGACGCCTGGAATGTTTACGACTGGAACAATGCCGCCGCTGACCGAAGGAAATTGGCCGAGGCTGAATTTGTCGAGTTCTTCCGGCTTCAATGGAGCATCGGACGAACCGAAATCAACGGTATTGGCCTTGATCTGTGCAATGCCGCCACCGGAACCGATCGACTGATAGTTGACGCGGTTTTGGGTGGCCTTGTTGTAATCCGAAGACCATTTGGTCATGGCCGGAAACACGAACGAGGCGCCGGCACCATTTGTCTGGCCTGCCTGGGCGTTGAAGCTGAGTGCCGCGGCGAGGCCGAGGACTGCAAGTTTGCGTTTCAGATTGTTTAACACGAGTAACTCCTGGGAGGTGACTTGTAGGTAAAGTTTTAGATTGTGCGCATTGTGTGGCGCAAACATGACGGCTTAATGTCTTGTTTATGACAGTTATATGACTAAAAAATAGTTGCCGGATAATTGCGGGCCAGCATAAAAAAACGCGGCCAGCAGGCCGCGTTTTCTCTGTTCAGAAGTGAATTCTTACCAGTAAACCTGGGCGCGGAATTCAACAATGTTCGGATTGTCCTTGATCAGTGGTGCGAGCAGATTGGCGCGTTTCTCGCTATCGACCATCACGTAGTTCAAGGCAAACTTGAAGTTCGAGCGCCAGTAGTAGTTGGCACCGATGGTCCAGTTGCTTTCCTTGCCGCCGGTGACGGCGCCATCGTTCAAATCGGCGTGGTCGTAACGCAAGCCCAATTGCCACATGCCGGCACCCGGATCTTCCGGCAGCGTGGTCACGAGATTGCCGGCCTTGTAACTCCAGGTTTCACCGGTCAAGTTCCACACGCCCGAAACGTAATAGCTTTCAAAGCCATAATCAGGGTTGAAATTACGGGTCAGGTTGGTCGTCATTGCTTCGGCCTGCAACTTGATCGGGCCTTTTACCCAGGCAGCTTCACCACCATAGGTCGTGATTTGGTCGCCATCGGTAAATTGTCCGGAATCGATCAGACGGGTAGAGGTGAGATCGGCATCCGGGCGAACGCGGAAGCGGGCGCGGCCATCGGCGTTTGCAGCGGCATTGTCACGAGCATCGAAGCTGACGGCAGATAGACCGAGGTGGAAAATATTGCCGCTGTCATGCATCGGAGCCCAGGTGCCGCGTGCGCCAAAACCCTTGCCCTGTGCCAGGTTGCGAGTCAATTCGCGGTTCATGTAACTGCCGGTCAAGGTCCAGTCGTCACCACCGGTAGCAACTGCAACACCGGTACGGCGAGCAACGCCTTGCAGGTTTGTCGTCATGGCTTTCGAAATGAAGTCGTTGAAACGGGTGCTGCTCAGTTCTTCCAGGCTGTTCGGCTGCTTGAACTGGCCAACGGTGATATTGGTAAACCCGCTGAACTTGTATTTCACGTTCACGTCGAGGAACTTGTCGGCGCGGGCGTCATAACCTGCTACCCATTCCCATTGACCTGGGCCCTTGCCTTTGAAAATGATTTCGGCACGGCGCATGGATTGATCGGAGTCCAGACCATCCTGAATGCCTGCGCTGTTGTCGTTGAGGTCTTTGACATCGCTGTCATACCAGTAGGAGTCGCCTTGAAGCAGACCTTCGAAGGTGATTTCCGAACCGCCGATAACATCGATGGCGATTTCGGCCGAAGCCGTGCTGGACAGGGCAGCCAGAACGGCCAGGGCAAGTGCTTTGTGTGCAAGTTTCATGTTGAATTCCCGCTAGGGTGTGGAGATAGGTGGGCACTCTAGAACATGAAAGTTTCGTTAATGTGACAGTTTTGATTAAAAAGCCTCGCCTAATTCACAGATTTGGCTGCCCGCAAATGGGAGATAGGCAAGTAATGATTTCAAGTTTTTGATTTATATAAAGAAGAGCCGGTTGGCATCAGTCGGCCAGACATTCTTTCCACTTTCGGACGGAATTAAAGAAAGCATATTTACGCCATCGTTTTATCTTTAAATTGACATAAATCGCGAATCACGCAATTCGGGCAATCGGGTTTTCGTGCCTTGCAGACATAGCGACCATGCAGGATCAGCCAATGGTGCGCATTCACCCTGTATTCCGGTGGAACAGCCTTGAGTAATTTATCTTCAACGGCGCGCACCGTGCTGCCCTTGGCCAAGCCAGTCCGGTTGCCAACCCTGAAGATATGAGTGTCCACGGCCATCGTAGGGTGACCAAATGCGGTATTGAGAACGACATTCGCTGTCTTGCGGCCGACCCCGGGCAAAGATTCCAGTGCTTCGCGATCATCGGGCACTTCGCCATCGTAGTCCTGCTGCAATATCTCGCAAGCCGCAATGACATGCTTGGCCTTGCTGTTGAACAGGCCAATGGTGCTGATGTATTTCTTCAAACCCGCTTCGCCCAGCTTCAAAATGGCGGCCGGTGTATTGGCGATCGGGAAAAGTTTCTTCGTGGCTTTGTTGACGCCGACATCGGTGGATTGTGCCGATAGCATCACGGCGATCAATAATTCGAAAGGGCTGGAATAGACCAGCTCGGTTTTAGGATTGGGATTCAATTCAGCCAAGCGTGCAAACAGTTCGCGACGATTTTCCGGTTTCATTGTGTTTGAAGGCCTATGGTTTCTTCGCTTGTTCACGCTTGGCTTTCGCGCGGGCAAGTGCCTGCGCCACCGCGTCGGGACTTGTGGCTTGTTCCTTGTGTTCTTCCTGGCGCTGGTATTTTTCTTCTGCCACCCGAATCAGACGCAGGTTCCTGCGTTCATAACGCAGGCGGGCGGCATCCCGTTTTGCCTGTTCTTTCGGATCGAGCGGTGTCAATGGCATTTCCTGAGTTCAGCGCCCGACAAATTGCGGTTTACGCTTTTCAAGGAAGGCGCCGGTGCCTTCTTTCATGTCGTCGGTGGAAAACGCGATCGCAAACCCCTGGGTTTCATAATCCAGCCCGACATCCAGTCCAGCTTCGCCGCCGAGATGAATGGCATCGATCACACCACGTAATGCCTGTGGCGCCAGACTGGCAAGATGTACCGCAAATTTCTCGGTTTCAAGTAGCAACTGGTCGGCAGGAAAAATACGGGTTACCAGATTTAATGCGTAAGCTCTTGCAGCATCAATCGTCTGCCCGCCGAGACATAATTCAAGTGCGGGTCCACGACCGGCCAGACGCAGAATACGTTGCGTACCGCCGAAGCCGGGTATCAGGCCCAGATTGACTTCAGGCTGTCCAAACTTTGCATTTTCTGAAGCGAATCTGAGATGGCATGCCATGGCCAATTCCATCCCGCCGCCGAGTGCGAAACCATTGACCATTGCAATAACGGGTTTACCCAGTTGTTCGATTTTCGACATCAGTTTTTGACCGTGTCGGGAAAAATCGCGTGCCTGCACCGGGCTCAATCCACTCATTTCCGAAATATCCGCCCCAGCAACGAAGGCCTTCGGGCCTGCACCGGTCAAAATCACGACATTGACGGCATCATCCCGGGCGGCTTCATCAAACGCGGTGTGCAGCTCGCCGATCGTGGCGTAATTTAGCGCATTGAGCTTGTCAGGGCGATTAAGAGTGATAGTCCGCACGCGGTCTTTTTGCTCGATTACGAGGTTCTGAAATGCCATGAAGACTCCAAATACTTGAATGTAGGGAACTTTGCAGTCCGTGCCGGGTCACTGCTAGCGCGTTGGGCCAAGCCGTCAGTGGCGGTTCAGCGTCAAGGCCGGTATCCTACCGCGTCTCGGG